>SMVB01281334.1_pt1 | contig 36907 bp, 36 predicted proteins | sample 2456461 | NCBI WGS metagenome assembly SMVB01 (sample SAMN11095934, study PRJNA526329) | marine sediment metagenome | biome: Marine sediment; feature: Surficial sediment; material: Deep marine sediment; isolation source: Hadal surficial sediment | place: Pacific Ocean | collected 2014-05 | depth...
CGATGTCGATGGCGACGCGATTTGCTACCGCACCTACCCCGGCACCCACCCAACCAAGGGCGCATTCTTCACCCGGGGCAGTTCCCGGGATGAACTGGCCGTCTACACTGAAAAGGGTGAGGAGTACGAGCAGAACATGCACCGGCTGTTGGCCAAGTGGGAAACCATCAAAGCCTATGTGCCGGGACCCCTAATTGTATCGTGTGGTAAGGACACCGATGTCGCGGTCCTGTATTTTGGCACCAGTGAAGAGTCTTCTCTCGAAGCGCTGGACTACCTGGCGGAAGACGGTATTTATATCGATGCCATGCGGATTCGCGCCTTTCCTTTTAACCAGGATGTTGAAGACTTTATTGACGGGCACGAAAGGGTTTTTGTCATTGAACAAAATCGTGACGCGCAGTTGCGCACCCTGCTGATGGCGGAATTTGAACTGGGCCCCGATAAATTGAAGTCGGTGTTGTGCTTTGACGGCACACCCATCAGCGCGAGAAATATCCGTAAGCAGATCCTGAACCTATTGCCTGCAAATAACGTAACGCCCCTGTACCCCGACAAGGTCGCAAGCGGGGGGGGAGAGCAATTATGAGCTATCAAATACCCGAGTTTCGCCATCCCGATTTACCGGTCAACGAATTGGGCCTTACCAAAGCCGCGTACGAGGGCTCGCTCTCCACGCTGTGCGCCGGTTGTGGCCACGACTCTATCAGCGGTGCCGTCATCATGGCCTGCCACGAGTTATCGATTCCCCCGCACAAAATTGCCAAATTATCCGGTATTGGCTGCTCTTCCAAGTCGCCTGCCTATTTTTTGGGTAAGTCGCATGGCTTCAACTCGGTACACGGGCGAATGCCCTCGGTGGCGACAGGTGCGGCTATGGCCAATCGCGATCTGCTTTACCTGGGTGTTTCCGGTGATGGCGATACCGCTTCAATTGGCATGGGTCAGTTTACCCATGTAATTCGACGAAACCTGAACATGGTCTACATCGTCATGAACAATGGTTGCTATGGCCTGACCAAGGGCCAGGATTCCGCCACTGCGGACTTCGGTTCCGCCAGCAAGAAAGGTGATCCAAACCAGTTTGCGGCTATCGATTTGGCCGCCTTGTCACTACAATTGGGCGCTACTTTTGTCGCGCGCAGCTTCTCCGGCGACAAAGATCAGCTGGTGCCCTTGATCAAAGCCGCTATGACACACAGAGGGTTTGCCCTGATTGACGTGATTTCTCCCTGTGTGACATTCAATAATAACCAGGAATCTACCAAAAGTTACGAGTTTGTCCGCGAGCATGTGGAGGCCACCGGCACAATTGATTTTGTTCCCATGAAAGAGGAAATCAAGACCAAGTACGCCGCGGGCAGCACGCACGAGGTAACCATGCACGATGGATCCGTGCTGCGCCTGCACAAGATGGCCAAGTACCTGGACCCCTTCAGCCGTACTTCCGCGATGCGGGTGCTGGATGAACACCGCACCAAGGGCGATATTCTCACTGGCCTCATCTACATGAATAGAAACTCCCAGGAGCTTCATGAGGTGATGCAAACCTCCAGCAGGCCACTCAATGAACTCGCCGAAGAGGACCTTTGCCCAGGCAATCGCCTGCTCAAAAATATCAACGCCGCCCTGCGATAGTGGGGGCGCGCCAGACGACTACTGTCACATTCCCGACCTCTAATAGGAAATACAGAGATGAAGCGATTGATTTCGGCAGCGCTAACCACTGTGATCCTGGCCAGCGCCCATGTGCAGGCCACCGTTAGCGACGAAGATTTTGCCCAACTGAAAGCTGACTTAGCAGCTCTGGCACAGCGCCTGACGGCGTTGGAAGCCGAGAACAGCAGTTTGAGAGAACTCAGTGAGTCCACCATCACGGAATTGAGCGTGGCCCAAACTGAACTCGCCCACATTAACACAAGCACTGCGGCGATCTCCTGGGCTCAGCGCATAAGGATAAAAGGTGACTTTCGCTATCGTTACGAGGAGATCGATGTAGAGGGCGGGGACACCCGAGAGCGCAACCGTATACGTGCGAGGGCCGCCATCGTCGCCAGCTTGCCAGCGAACACCGAGGTGGCCCTGGGCATTGCAACCGGAGGGGATGACCCGGTCTCCACCAACCAGACATTGGGTGGTGGTGGCTCCACCAAAGACGTGCGCCTGGATTTGGCCTATGCCAAGTGGAATGCTACTGGTAATAGCTACCTGGTAGCCGGAAAAATGAAAAACCCTTTCTACAGACCGCAAAAAAGCGCGTTATTGTGGGATAGCGATTACACACCCGAGGGATTTGGGGCGGGCTGGGTTGGTGAGCGTTTCTTCGCCACTTTCTCGGGTACCTGGCTGGAAAGTGACAGCAAAAAGGACAACCAGCAGTTTTCCTGGGGTGTGCAAGGAGGGTCGAAGATCGCGCTGGGAGAGGCATCACTAACCTCGGGAGTGGGCTATTACAAGATTCCGACGAAAGGGAAAAGCGCTTTCTTTGGCGATGACGATGATTTTTTCGGTAACTCCTTTGAGTGTAGCGACCCCGCGGATCTCTCTAGCTGCGTTTACACCTACGATTACGAAGAGATCGAGGTGTTTGCAGACCTGGGGTTGAATGTGTTTGATATGCCGGTCAATCTATTCGCCAACTACGTCCAGAACCAGGACGCGGATGACTATGATACCGGTTGGATCGCCGGTGTTAAAGTGGGAAAAGCCAGTGGCCACGGCACCTGGCAAATGGCCTATCAATATCAGGATCTCGAGAAGGATGCGGTACTGGGATTGCTCAGTGATTCTGACTTTGCCGGCGGGGGTACCGACGGTAAAGGGCACAGGCTCACTGGCGCCTATGGTATCAACAAGCAATGGAACCTCGGTTTTACCTGGTTTATCGATAACGAAGCGGGGGAGGGTAATCTGGGCAAGCCGCTGTCCTATGACCGCTTTATGATCGATACTGTGTTTAAATACTAAGCTGGAACTGCTCCGGCAAAACCAGGGGTTATCATGAGTCGTTATTGGAGTAAGTTGCTGAATAGGCTCACGCCGTATGTGCCCGGCGAGCAGCCGGGCCAAGCGCAGTTGAACAAGCTCAATACCAACGAGTGTCCCTACGACCCCTCGCCTGCGGTGATGGCGGCCATTGCCGCCACCCCGGCATCGGCTCTGCGCCTCTACCCCGACCCGGACTCCTGTGCTTTAAGGCAGGCTTTTGCGGATATGAATCATTTGACAGCGCAGCAGGTGTTTTTGGGCAATGGCTCGGATGAGGTGTTGGCTCACGTTTTCCAGGCCCTGCTCAGTCACGGCAAACCCGTGTGCTTTCCCGATGTGTCATACAGTTTCTATCCTGTCTGGTGTGACCTGTACCAACTGGCGCACGAGGCCGTGCCGGTAGCGGAAGATTTCACGGTAGATATCAATGCCTACCCGTTGGACAACGGGGGGATTATCATTCCCAACCCCAATGCGCCCACCGGGATACTGTTGGGGCTGGATGCGATCAGGGAATTGCTGGAATCCAATTCGGAGTCAGTTGTGGTAATCGACGAAGCCTATATCGACTTCGGCGGAGAGTCCGCTGTGGGGTTGATCGATCTCTACGATAACCTTCTTGTCGTGCAGACGGTTTCTAAATCTCGGGCGCTGGCTGGCCTGCGAGTCGGAGTGGCCATGGGTCACCGTGACCTGATAGCCGGTCTGGAGAGATTAAAGAATTCATTCAATTCATATCCATTGGATATTCTTGCGCAAAATGCCGCTTTGGCTTCATTGCAGGATGTTGAGTATTTTGAAGAGACTTGCGCAAAGGTAGTGGCCAGTAGAGAGCGACTCACCTCTGCATTGGAGGCCATCGGTTTTGTGGTGTTACCCTCAAGTGCCAATTTTATTTTTGCGACTCACCCCGAGAGGGATGCGAGGGACTTGTTTGATTCACTGCGGGTGAAAAATATTCTGGTGCGGTATTTTAATAAGCCGCGGATAGAGCATTTCCTGCGAATTAGTATTGGTACCGAGCAGCAGTGCGATGAAATTCTGGAGGCGTTTGGGGAGTTACTGTCTTAGCCTGAACCCATTGAAGGCAGCCTGAAGGTCGCCTTATTCCCTGTCGATTCCACCAAGGAGAATGTCTTGCGAACCATGAAAGCGGTAGTCGTGAATGAGCTTAATAGCTTTGCCACTGAAGAGTTTACCCTGGATCCACCCAAGGCGGGTGAGATGCTGGTGAAAATGCGGGCTACCGGTGTGTGTCGCTCTGATTTGTCCGTTATCAATGGCACCATCCCGATGGGGCTTCCCTGTGTCATTGGCCATGAAGGCGCCGGCGTGATTGAAGAACTGGGTGAAGGTGTTACCGCGTTTGCAGTTGGCGATCATGTTGTCCTGTCATTTGTTCCCTTTTGTGGTAAATGTACTGATTGCCGCAACCACAGACACAATATGTGTACGGTAGGTGCTGAGGCCGGCGGCAAAATGATCGATGGCACTACCCGCGTCCATAGAGGGGATGAGGATATCGATGTGATGACGCTGCTCGGTTGTATGGCCGAGTACGTGGTCTGTGCCATTGTCAACGCGGTAAAAATTGATAAATCCATCCCCTTCGATAAAGCTGCTTTAGTGGGTTGTGCTGTGATGACCGGAGTGGGGGCCGCCATCAATACGGCGCGCGTGGAACCCGGATCCAGTGTTGCAGTGTTTGGTTGTGGCGGGATAGGCCTGTCGATAATTCAGGGGGCACGGTTAGCGGGAGCGGGAAAAATTATTGCGGTTGATCTCGCTGACAACAAACTGGAAATGGCCGTGAAATTTGGCGCCACCCATACCATTAATGGCGGTAGCGAAGACGCAGTCGAAACGATACAGGCTCTAACCGATGGCGGCGCCGACTACGCATTTGAAGCGGTTGGGGTGCCGGCATTGATGGAGCAGGCCTATGCCGCTATCCGTCGCAAGGGAACGGCGGTTATCGTCGGTGTGGGACGATTGACTGAAACCATGGAATTGAACGCGCTGCTGGTATCGCTACACGGTAAAATTTTAATGGGCTCTATGTATGGCGATGCAAACCCGCCGGTAGATTTTCCCAAGTTGTTGAAGCTCTATCAGAGCGGCAAACTTAACCTCGACGATATGGTTTCCTCCACCTACTCCATTGATGAGGCGGATAAAGCGTTCGAGGATATGGAAAATAACGTCAATGCGCGCGGCGTAATTTTATTCAACTAGACGCTAGACCTTGCGCAATACGATGCTGCCTATGCTGTAGCCTGCGCCAAAGGAGCACAGTAGCCCCAGGTCACCGCTGTTAAAATCGTCACGATGCTTGTGAAATGCGATAACAGATCCCGCCGAACTGGTATTGGCATACTCGTCGAGGATAGTGGGAGCATCCTCTTCAGTCGGTGCGTGCCCCAGTACTCGCTTGGCGATTAACTGGTTCATACTGAGGTTAGCCTGGTGTAGCCACATGCGTTTTAGTTGCGCCGAATCAATGTTCAAAGCTTCGAGTTGAGAGGAAATTTGGGTCGCGACAGCGGGGCAAACCTCCTTAAACACTTTACGCCCCTCCTGGATAAATAATTTATCCGCTTTGCCGACACCCGATTCGTCTCCCCGGTTGAGAAAGCCGAAATTGTTGCGAATATTGTTTGAGTAGATGGTTTGCAGCTTGGTGTCGACAATCAGAAACTGCTCGTCACTGGTGGCGGTCTCCGATTTTTCCAGGATAACTGCGGTGCACACATCGCCGAATATGAAATGGGCATCGCGATCTCGAAAATTGAGATGGCCGCTACAAATTTCCGGATTCAGCATGAGGACGCAATTGGCACTCCCGTTACTAAGGGAGTCTCGTGCCTGCGCAATACCGAAGGTTGCCGACGAACAGGCGACATTCATGTCAAAACCGAAGCCGGTGATGCCCAGGGCATCTTGTATCTCAACCGCAATGGCGGGGTAGGCGCGCTGTAAATTGGAGCAGGCGACGATCACCATGTCGATATCGCCGGCATTCTTGCCCGCTCTCGTCATGGCCTCAGTCGCAGCCGCGATCGCCATTTCGCATTGGATGGATTGATCGTCATTACTGCGATCAGCCAGCTCTGGGGCCATTCGTGCCGGGTCCAGAATACCGCTTTTATTCATCACGAACCGGGATTTAATACCTGAGGCCTTCTCGATAAACTCCACGGATGAGTGATCGAGTGCCTCGGTTTCACCCGCGGCGATGCTCTCGGAATTGGCTGCGTTGAAGTTATCCACATAGGCATTGAAAGACTCGACCAACTCCGCATTACTGATCGACTCGGGCGGGGTGTACAGCCCTGTGCCGCTAATTACGATGTCTGTCATGGAAGGTTCCGTGTGGTGGTTGCTTGGCAGAGATCTAACGTTTGTCCAGGGGTGTGTAATCGCGTTGGGCGTAGCCGGTATAGAGTTGGCGTGGACGACCGATACGATAACTGCCACTGATCATTTCGTGCCAGTGTGCAATCCAGCCGACGGTGCGGCCCACGGCGAAAATAACGGTGAACATACTGGGGGGAATGCCCATCGCCTTGAGGATAATGCCAGAGTAAAAGTCCACGTTGGGATAGAGTTTCTTCTCGATAAAGTACTCATCTTCCAGCGCAATTTCTTCGAGGCGTTTGGCTATGACAAGCAGTGGATCATTTTCTATACCCAGCTCAGCCAGTACCTCGTCGGCGGACTCTTTCATGACCTTGGCGCGGGGGTCGAAGTTTTTATAAACCCGATGGCCAAAGCCCATCAGGCGGAAGGGGTCGTTTTTGTCCTTGGCTCGCTTCACGTATTCGTCGATATGATACACGTCGCCAATTTCCTCCAGCATCTTCAGCACTGCCTCATTGGCGCCGCCGTGTGAGGGTCCCCACAGCGCGGCAATACCGGCCGCGATACAGGCGAAGGGGTTGGCGCCGGATGAGCCCGCCAGACGGACGGTCGAGGTGGAGGCGTTTTGTTCATGGTCTGCGTGTAGCAGGAAGATTCTATCCATGGCCTTGGCGATAACAGGGCTTATTTTGCTGGGCTCACAGGGGTTGCCGAACATCATGTGGAGGAAGTTTTCGGCGTACCCCATACTGTTGTCCGGATACATAAAGGGTTGGCCTATGGAGAATTTATAACTCATGGCGGCCAGGGTAGGCATTTTCGCGATCAGGCGAAACGCCGCAATTTGGCGGTGGCTTTCATCGCTAATATCCAGCGAGTCATGGTAGAAGGCGGAAAGTGCACCTACCACGCCACACATGATAGCCATGGGGTGCGCATCCCGGCGAAAGCCCAGGAAAAACCGCGCCAATTGCTCGTGGACCATGGTGTGCCTGGTGATGGTGGCGACGAAGCTGTCTTTCTCCGCTTTGGTCGGTAGCTCCCCGTACAGCAACAAATAGCAGGTTTCCAGGTAGTCCGATTGTGCGGCAAGTTGGTCGATAGGGTAACCGCGGTGCAGTAGTATGCCCTTGCCGCCGTCTATATAGGTGATCTGTGATTCACAAGCGGCAGTGGAAACGAAGCCGGGGTCGTAGGTAAACAGACCCTTAGCGGTCAGTGCCCCCACATCGACAACATCCGGGCCAATAGTGCCTGAGTACACCGGCAGCTCTATGGCTTCGTCTATACCATCGACGGTTAGGGTCGCTTTCTTGTCGCTCATACAGGATCCTGCGAAGTGTGTCTTTCGGGTGCCCAACTATAGAGTTTCGCCAGCTTTTGTCAATTGATCCGGGCCGAATTGTCGCTAATCGACGGCGTTCGTCGGGTAAAAGCACGAATCCAGTTTTTGGGAGATCGACGAATATCGCGCACAGTATGAATGCGCCTTGTTTGTTACCCTTCCCGTTTGTAATTCAGCCCGTAAGTGCCTATAATTTCGCGCGTTTTGGGGTTTCGTGGGCCGTCAATGTCAACCCAATCGACTCTAAAGCGCGACTCGAACCGATTAACTGCCACGATGGCGTCAAAACTATGGTACTCACACTGTGAAAGACAAGCGTCCCGTAAATTTGGATATTGCCACCATCCGGTTGCCTCTGACCGCATGGACGTCCATTGCTCATCGCGCCTCCGGCGTTTTTATCTTTGTCGGAATGGCGATACTCATTTGGGCCCTGGATCTCAGTCTGGAGAGCCCGCAAAGTTTTGCCGAGTTGCAGCAATATCTGACTTCACCCTGGCTTAAGTTTACAATGTGGGCCGTGCTTTCTGGTCTGATCTATCACTCTGTGGCCGGGGTGAAGTATTTAATTATGGACCTGGGTATTGGGGAGTCGATGGAGGGGGGCACACGCGGTGCGCAACTCGTCATCGCCACCTCGGTAATACTTATTTTACTTGCGGGATTATGGATATGGTAACTGCTGTAACGAGTATGGGGCGCTCTGGCCTCTATGACTGGTTGATGCAACGCATCAGCGCAGTGGTACTGCTCGCCTACTTTTTGTTTGTGGGCTTTATTGTAGTCTCCGGCGTTGATTACGCTTCCTGGAAGAGCCTGTTTGGCCAAACCTGGATGCGCGTATTCAGCCTGATGGCATTTATTTCTTTGGGTGTGCACGCCTGGGTGGGCGTCTGGGGCGTACTGGGCGACTATTTTACCGAGCGGATGATGGGCCGGGCTGGCAACCCCCTGCGCTTTCTCTTGCAGGTATTATGCGGTATTACAATGTTTACGTATTTGGTCTGGGGAATCCAGATCTTGTGGGGTTATTAGGATATGTCGGCAATGCGAACTCTTTCTTTTGATGCGATTATCGTCGGCGGCGGTGGTGCCGGTATGCGCGCATCACTGCAGCTTTCCCAGTCCGGTTTTAACACGGCTGTTATTACCAAAGTATTTCCGACCCGCTCCCATACCGTCTCCGCCCAGGGTGGCATTACCTGTGCCATAGGCAGCGATGACCCCGACGATGACTGGCGTTGGCATATGTACGACACGGTAAAAGGCTCTGACTACATTGGTGACCAGGACGCCATCGAATATATGTGCAGTGTGGGCCCGGAAGCCGTGTACGAATTGGAGCACATGGGCATGCCCTTTTCACGCACCGAAGAGGGCCGTATCTATCAGCGCCCGTTCGGTGGTCAGTCGAAAAACTTCGGCGAGGGAGGGCAGGCTGCCCGCACCTGTGCCGCGGCCGATCGCACCGGCCACGCGCTGTTACATACCCTGTACCAGGGGAATATGAAGAACAATACCGTGTTCTTCAATGAGTGGTATGCCACCGATATCGTTAAGAACCAGGATGGCGCCGTGGTCGGCACCATCGCTATATGTATGGAAACCGGCGAGACAGTTTACGTCAAAGCCAAGGCGACGGTCTTTGCCACCGGCGGCGCGGGGCGTATTTACGCCTCTACCACCAACGCCCATATCAACACCGGCGACGGCATCGGAATGGCGCTGCGTGCCGGGTTTCCCGTGCAGGACATCGAAATGTGGCAATTCCACCCCACCGGTATTCACGGTGTGGGTGTGTTGGTTACCGAGGGTTGTCGCGGTGAAGGTGGTTACCTCATCAACAAAGACGGTGAGCGTTTTATGGAGCGTTACGCGCCCAACGCCAAGGATCTGGCCGGTCGCGATGTGGTGGCGCGCTCGATGGTCAAAGAAATTCTCGAGGGTCGCGGCTGCGGCCCTGAGGGAGATCACGTATTACTCAAACTCGATCATCTGGGCGAAGAGGTATTGGAAAGCCGGTTGCCGGGCATATGTGAGCTATCTCGCACCTTTGCCCATGTCGATCCGGTGAAAGAGCCGGTGCCGGTCGTGCCCACCTGCCATTATATGATGGGCGGCATTCCCACCAACATCCATGGCCAGGCGTTGACGATTGACGAGGCGGGAAATGATCATATTATTCCCGGGTTGTTTGCCTGCGGAGAAGTCGCCTGCGTGTCAGTGCACGGCGCCAACCGATTGGGCGGCAATTCGCTGTTGGATCTGGTGGTATTCGGCCGGGCGACCGGCCTGTTCATCGAAAATGCCCTGCGCGATGGCATCGACATGCGCAATGCCAGTGAAAGTGACCTCGAACAGGCTACCGCCCGGCTGGATAAACTCAACCAGTCCACCGGTGGCGAGAACGTTGCAGCACTGCGCAAAGAACTACAGGCAACCATGCAAAATCACTTTGGGGTATTCCGCAATGAAGCGTTTATGCAAGAGGGTGTGCAGAAACTGGCGGAACTGCGCGGGCGCATTGAAAATGCCGAGTTAACCGACAAGAGCCAGGCCTATAATACAGCACGGATAGAGGCGCTGGAGCTGCACAACCTGTTCGAAGTCGCCGAAGCTACCGCCATCACAGCGGAGGAACGCAAGGAGAGCCGCGGCGCCCACGCCCGTGATGACTATCCGGATCGCGATGACGAGAATTGGTTGTGTCACTCTATCTACCACCCCAACAATAAGCGGGTAAGCAAGCGAGCCGTCAACTTTAAGCCAAAGACGGTCGACACATTTCAACCCAAAGCACGGGTCTACTAAGGGGTATATCGAATATGTTGCAAGTAAGTCTCTATCGTTATAACCCCGAAACGGATCGGGAGCCCTGGATGCAGGATGTCGAAGTAGACACCGGCGGCAAGGACTTGATGGTCCTTGATGTGCTCGAGTTGATCAAGGCGAAGGACACCACGCTGGCTTTTCGGCGCTCCTGTCGCGAGGGGGTTTGTGGTTCGGATGGCGTTAACATGAATGGCAAAAATGGCCTGGCGTGTATCACGCCGCTATCGGAGACCGTCAAGAAGAACAAATTGATTGTCCGCCCGTTGCCAGGTCTACCGGTTGTGCGAGACCTGGTGGTTGATATGACGATGTTCTACACCCAGTACGAAAAAGTACAGCCCTATCTGCAAAACAATACGCCAGCCCCGGCGATTGAACGCTTGCAGTCGCCGGAAGAGCGCGCGAAACTGGACGGTCTGTACGAGTGTATTCTCTGCGCCTGTTGTTCCTCCAGTTGCCCATCGTTTTGGTGGAATCCGGATCGGTTTATCGGTCCCGCCGGCCTGTTGCAAGCCTATCGCTTTTTGGCCGATAGTCGCGATACCGCAACCGAAGAGCGGCTGGCACGACTGGACGATCCGTTCAGCGTGTTTCGCTGTCATGGCATCCAGGCTTGCGTCAGTGTGTGCCCCAAGGGTCTAAACCCCACCCGGGCAATAGGACATATCAGGAATATGCTGCTTTCGCGCGCTGTCTAATATTTAGAAAGCACATTAGATATAGTAAGTAACATATTGATATAAATGTGTATTAATAAACCCTAGGAAAGGTAAAAATGCAAGAGAGCTCAATGGAAGCCCTGTGGCGAAGCTCGCACATCGCCGGTGGGAACGCCACCTATGTGGAGGATCTCTACGAGTCCTACCTGACTGACCCCAATGCAGTCCCGGAGCAGTGGCGCGAGTATTTTGACAAGCTTCCCCGGGTGCAGTCCTCTGTCTCCCAAATCCAGGATATCCCGCACTCGGTGGTACGGGCGCGTTTTGCCCAGATATCCAAGATGCGGGTTCGCACCGAGGCCACTGTCCAGCAGGATTCCCAGGCCACAGAATACGAACGCAAGCAGGTCAAGGTGGTTCAGCTAATCTCTGCCTACCGACAGCGCGGTCATCAACGATCAGACCTGGATCCGCTGGGTTTAGCGGAGCGGGAATATGTCCCCGATTTGGAACTTAGTTTTCACGAGCTTTCCCCGGCCGACTTCGATACTGTTTTTCAAACCGGCAGCATGCACATCGGCAAGGCGGATGCCACTTTAGGGGAAATTTTCGACGCCTTACAGCGCACCTATTGTCATACCATCGGTGCCGAATTTATGCATATAGTCGACACCGAGCAGCGCCACTGGATCATGCAGCGCATGGAATCTGTGCGCTCGGCACCCGAGTACAGCACTGAGACAAGACTGCAATTATTGCGCCGCCTGATCAAAGCCGATGGCCTGGAGAAATCACTGGGCTCCAAGTACCCGGGTACCAAGCGCTTTGGCCTGGAGGGGAGTGAAAGCCTCATCCCCATGTTGGCCGAGATGGTGCAGCGCTGCGGCGCCTATGGGGCGAAGGAAATCGTATTGGGTATGGCCCATCGGGGGCGGCTCAATGTACTGATCAATATTTTGGGGAAAAACCCCTCGGAGCTGTTTGCCGAATTTGAAGGTCGAGCCGAGTATGAAAGCTCGGGTGACGTAAAATACCACCAGGGGTTTTCCTCCAATGTCATGACCCCCGGGGGTGAGTTACACCTGGCCCTGGCATTTAATCCATCCCACCTGGAGATCGTCTCCCCGGTGGTGGAAGGGTCGGTGCGGGCGCGCCAGGATAGGCGGGGCGATGAGATTGGCAAGGCCGTGGTGCCTATTGTTATCCATGGCGATGCCGCGTTTGCAGGGCAAGGTGTGGTGATGGAGACATTCCAGATGTCCCAGACGCGCGCCTATAAAACCGGCGGTACGGTGCACATAGTGCTCAATAATCAAGTGGGTTTTACCACCAGCCTGCGCGAAGACTTGCGATCCACTGAATATTGCACCGATATCGCGAAAATGGTGCAAGCGCCGATTTTTCATGTCAATGCAGACGATCCGGAAGCGGTGTTGTTTGTTACCCAGATGGCGATTGATTTTCGTAACGACTTCCACAAGGACGTTGTCATCGATCTCATTTGTTATCGCCGCCGGGGCCATAACGAGGCCGATGAGCCCTCGGTGACCCAGCCACTGATGTACGAGCGGATCCGCAAACACAAAACCACGCGAGATCTGTATGCAGCTCACCTGATCGCCGAGGGCGTACTCACCGCAGAGGAAGATCAACGCCTGGTCAACCAGTACCGCAATTCCCTGGATCGGGGCGAACCCCTGGTCAGCAATTTGGTATCCGAGCCCAATAAGGCAATGTTTGTCGATTGGACACCGTACCTGGGGCACGAATGGACGCTTGAGTGCAGTACCGGAATGGACATGGCGACCCTGCAATCACTTGCCAACAGCATCAATGTCGCGCCCGACAACGTGCCGTTGCAGCGGCAGGTGGCCAAGATTCTGGAAGATCGGCGCAGGATGGCCGCGGGGGCCATGCCCATGAACTGGGGTTTCGCCGAAAATTTGGCCTATGCCAGTTTGCTGTCCGAAGGGCACCCCATTCGTTTAACCGGACAGGATGTCGGTCGCGGCACCTTTTCCCACCGGCACGCTGTACTGCACAATCAGAAAGATGACAGCACCTACGTGCCGCTGCAGAATATCAGTTCTGATCAGGCCTCGTTTGTCATTCACGACTCCCTGCTTTCGGAGGAGGCGGTGCTGGCATTTGAATACGGTTACGCCACCACTTCTCCCAGCGGCCTGGTGATCTGGGAAGCGCAGTTTGGTGATTTTGCCAACGGCGCCCAGGTGGTTATCGACCAATTTATTGCCAGCGGCGAGCATAAATGGTCCCGCCTATGTGGCTTGACCATGCTGTTACCGCACGGTTACGAGGGGCAGGGGCCCGAGCACTCCTCGGCCCGGCTGGAGCGCTTCTTGCAACTGTGTGCTGAGCACAATATGCAGGTTTGCATTCCCACAACACCCGCCCAGGTTTTTCATATGCTGCGCCGGCAGGCCATTCGCCCGCTGCGCAAGCCGCTTATAGTGATGTCACCCAAGAGCTTACTGCGTCACAAGGAAGCCATATCCAGTTTGGAAGACCTTGCTCGGGGCCGCTTCTATAATGTTCTGGGTGAGACTGATGATTTTGATAATGCCAAGGTGGAGCGAGTCATTATCTGCAGTGGCAAGCTGTACTATGAGCTGCGTGCTGCGCGACGCGAGCGCGAAATCGATAATATCGCCATACTGCGTTTGGAGCAGTTATACCCCTTTCCCGAAGCGGAAATGCTCCACTTACTTGGCAAGTACCCAAATTTAAGCGATGCGATCTGGTGCCAGGAAGAGCCCGTTAACCAGGGCGCCTGGTATTCCAGCCAGCACCATATGCGACGGGTTTTTCATCGCCACAACAAAGATATCTATCTGCGGTATGTGGGTAGAGAGGCGTCCGCGGCCCCGGCGGCAGGTTATATCTCACTGCATATAGAGCAGCAGGAAAAACTGATTAGTGAAGCCCTTGCGCCCATTGAGCGCTAGGATACAGTTAATTACCGGCATTTCATAAAGGAAGCGAAATGGCTATCGATATCAAGGCACCGGCCTTTCCGGAGTCCATTGCAGACGGCGAAATTGCTGTGTGGCATGTAGAGGAAGGTGACTCCGTCGCCAGAGACGAGCTTATCGTTGAAATCGAAACCGATAAGGTTGTGATGGAAGTGGTCGCACCGGAGGACGGTGTTATCGCAAAAATACACGCCGCCGCCGGTGATACCATCGAAAGTGAACAACTCCTGGCGGTGCTGAAGCCCGGCGCTGTCAGTGGCTCATCGCCGGCCAAGGGCGCTGGCAAAGACGATACCGGGGTGGCCGCCCCAGCCGCCGGCACCGATAAGGCAGCTATGTTGGGCCCCGCTGCACGCCAGTTGGTTGAGGAGTACAAGCTGGATGTAAACGCTATTTTCGGCAGTGGGAAAAATGGCCGCATTACCAAAGACGATGTTGTGCAATACATGAAAACGGCGGGCAACAAGCCCGCGCCGACGCAAAAAGCGCCGCCAGCCGCTACCCCGGCCGCCGTGGTGGATACGCCCTCTGGAGAGCGCATAGAGAAACGTGTGCCCATGACCCGCATGCGGGCCAAGATTGCCGAGCGCCTGCTTGCGGCGTCGCAGGGTACCGCCATGCTTACGACCTTCAATGAGGTAAATATGGCCCCGGTCATGGCACTGCGTAGTAAGTATAAAGAACAATTTGAAAAGACGCATAACGGTACGCGCCTGGGTTTTATGGGTTTCTTTGTTAGAGCTGCCTGTGAAGCATTAAAACGCTTTCCCGACGTCAACGCCTCCATCGACGGCAACGACGTTGTCTACCACGGCTACCAGGATATCGGTGTGGCGGTTTCTACTCCAGGCGGTCTGGTTGTACCCGTGCTGCGCGATGCCGACTTCATGAGCCTGGCCGATATAGAGGCGAAAATTAGAGACCTGGGCCTGCGGGCCCGGGACAATAAGCTGACCATCGATGATATGACCGGTGGCACCTTTACCATCACCAACGGTGGTGTGTTTGGTTCTTTGATGTCTACGCCTATCCTAAATCCGCCTCAAACCGGTATTCTGGGTATGCATAAAATTCAAGACAGACCGATGGCGGTGGATGGTGAGGTGGTGATATTGCCTATGATGTATCTGGCCCTGTCTTATGACCACCGCCTGGTAGACGGTAAAAATGCGGTGCAATTTTTAGTTACGATAAAAAATCTGATTGAAGATCCGGCGCGCATACTGCTGCAAATCTAATACGCGCCCGTTAACGACCCTCGATAGGAATTTACATGTCTGACAAGTTTGATGTAGTGATAATTGGCTCCGGTCCAGCCGGGTATGTGGCTGCTATAAAGGCGGCTCAACTGGGTTTATCGACCGCCTGTGTCGAACAGTGGGTGAATGACAAAGGTGCACTCACCCTGGGTGGTACCTGTTTGAACGTTGGCTGTATTCCCTCCAAAGCCTTGCTCGACAGCACTTATAAGTTTGTCGAAACCCGCGATCACTTGAAAGTGCACGGCATTTCGGTGGGCGAGCCGGGCATGGATGTGCCGGCGATGATCGCGCGCAAGAATAAGATTGTCAGTCAACTCACCGGTGGCATAGGCGGGTTATTCAAGCACAATGGAGTGACGCCGATTGTCGGCACTGGCAAGGTTTTGGCGGGAGCCAAGGTAGAAGTAACCGATAACGAGGGCAAGGTACGTGTGCTCGATGCGGGCAATGTAATTATCGCAACCGGCTCAGTTCCGGTGGAAATCCCGCCTGCTCCCACCGATGGCGAGCGCATCGTCGACTCAACTGGCGCGCTGGAGTTTACCGAGGTCCCTGGCAAACTAGGCGTCATTGGCGCGGGTGCCATCGGGCTGGAGTTGGGCAGTGTGTGGGGGCGATTGGGTGCCGAGGTGGTCGTGTTGGAAGCGCTGGAAGACTTTCTGCCTATGTTGGATAAACAAATCGCCAAGGAAACGGCCAAAATTCTCAAAAAACAGGGCCTGGACATCCGTTTGGGCACCCGAGTGACTGGCGCCGAAGTTAAGGGCGATAAAGTTGAGGTGTCCTTTACCGGGCCCGATGGCGATCAGGTGGAGACATTTGACAAGTTGATCGTGGCCGTGGGCCGGCGACCGCGCTCCGGCGGCGTGCTGGCATCGGACAGTGGCGTCACCCTCGATGAACGCGGCTTTATTTATGTCAACGACAATTGTGAAACAGAAGCGCCCCATGTGTACGCGATTGGCGACGTCGTTCGCGGCCCCATGTTGGCCCACAAAGGCTCGGAAGAGGGCATCATGGTTGCCGAGAGAATCGCCGGTAAACCTGCCCAGATGAACTATGCTTGTATTCCCTCGGTGATTTACACCCACCCGGAAGTTGCCTCGGTGGGGCAGACTGAGCAGGAATTGAAGGCCGATGGCGTCAACTATAAAACCGGCGTATTTCCCTTTGTGGCCAGTGGTAGAGCGCTGGCCGCCAATGACACCGAAGGAATGGTCAAGGTGATAGCCTGTGTGGACACCGATCGCATTCTGGGCTGCCATATCGTCGGGCCAAGTGCGGCGGATCTGGTACAACAAGTTGTTATAGCGATGGAATTTGGATCCAGCGCAGAGGATCTTGCGCTGACCGTTTTTGGCCACCCGACGCTGTCTGAAGCCCTGCACGAGGCGGTGTTGGCTGTCGATGGACACGCGATTCACATCGCCAATCGCAAGCCCAGAAAGAGTAAATAGCATTTGCTAAAACGGCCAGGATAAATGAAAATTCGCCGCGCAAAATAGTCACCTAGAACGGAGCAGAAAATGAATCTTCATGAGTATCAAGGAAAGCAAATCTTGGCCGAGTACGGATTGCCGGTATCCAAGGGCTATGCCGTGGATAACCCCCAGGAAGCAGCCGAAGCGGCCGATCTGATTGGCGGTGACAAGTGGGTGGTTAAGGCCCAGGTGCACGCCGGCGGACGCGGCAAGGCGGGCGGGGTTAAATTAGTGACCAGCAAAGACGAGATTCGTGAGTTTGCGAGCCGCTGGCTTGGCAAAAACCTGGTGACCTACCAGACCGATGAAAATGGTCAGCCGGTCAGTAAAATCCTGGTCGAAACCTGCACCGATATTGCCGAAGAGTTATATCTGGGCGCGGTGGTCGATCGCTCCTCCCGCCGTATCGTGTTTATGGCCTCCACCGAAGGCGGTGTGGAAATTGAAAAAGTCGCCGAGGAGACCCCCGACAAGATACTGCGTGCGACCATCGATCCGCTGGTGGGGCCGCAGCCCTATCAGGGCCGCGAACTGGCCTTCAAACTGGGTCTGAAGGGTGAGCAGATCAAGCAGTTCGTGAAGATATTCATGGGCCTTGCGAAAATGTTTCAGGAAAAAGATCTGGCCCTGATCGAAATTAACCCACTGGTGATTACCCAGGAGGGCAATCTGCACTGCCTGGATGCGAAACTGGCCATCGATAGCAACGCTCTGTATCGCCAGAGTGCTTTGAAAGAGATGCACGACCCTACACAGGAAGATGAGCGCGAAGCCCATGCGGCTCACTGGGAACTAAACTATGTGGCGCTGGATGGCAATATAGGCTGTATGGTGAATGGTGCGGGCCTGGCCATGGGCACCATGGATATCGTCAAGTTGCACGGTGGCTCTCCGGCCAATTTCCTGGATGTGGGCGGCGGTGCGACCAAAGAGCGCGTGTCGGAGGCCTTTAAGATTATTTTGTCAGACGACAAGGTCAAAGCCGTTTTCATCAATATTTTTGGCGGAATCGTGCGCTGTGACCTGATTGCCGAGGGTGTGATTGGCGCGGTTCAGGAAATTGGCGTAGCGGTGCCGGTGGTGGTTCGCCTCGAGGGGAACAACGCTGAGCTGGGCCGGAAAGTGCTGGCTGACAGCGGGTTGAATATTATTGCTGCGAGCGGTTTGAGCGATGCGGCCGAACAGGTAGTGCAAGCGGCGGGGGCAGCGTAATGAGTATTCTTATAAACAAGGACACCAAGGTGATCTGCCAGGGTTTTACCGGCTCACAGGGTACATTTCACTCTGAACAGGCCATTGAATACGGCACCAAGATGGTCGGGGGAGTAACGCCGGGCAAGGGCGGCCAGGAGCATCTGGGTTTGCCGGTGTTCAACACCGTATCCGAAGCGGTTGCGGTAACCGGGGCCACCGCCTCCGTGATTTATGTGCCCGCGCCGTTTTGTAAGGATTCCATCCTGGAAGCGGCCAATGGCGGGATTGAGCTTATCGTGTGTATCACCGAAGGCATACCAACGCTGGATATGCTGGAAGCCAAGGTCATGTGCGACCAACTGGGCGTTCAGTTGATCGGCCCCAACTGCCCGGGTGTTATCACCCCCGGCGAATGCAAAATTGGCATCATGCCCGGCCATATTCACCTGCCGGGCAAGGTTGGCATCGTGTCGCGCTCCGGTACCCTGACCTATGAGGCGGTCAAGCAGACCACCGATGCCGGTTATGGCCAGTCAACCTGCGTGGGCATAGGGGGCGACCCGATTCCCGGTTCAAACTTCATCGACATTCTCGAGATGTTCCAAAATGACCCGGCAACCGAGGCGATCGTCATGATCGGCGAAATCGGTGGTTCGGCCGAGGAGGAAGCAGCGGCCTTTATCAAGGCAAATGTCACCAAGCCAGTGGTGTCTTATATTGCCGGCGTTACCGCCCCCAAGGGCAAACGTATGGGCCATGCCGGCGCGATTATTTCCGGTGGTAAGGGCACGGCGGACGAGAAGTTCGCGGCGCTTGAAGATGCCGGGGTAAAGACTGTTCGCAGTCTGGCTGATATCGGCACCGGTCTGGCTGAGATCACCGGTTGGTAGTTCACCGCCGGAATCCTGCCCATTGAAATGGGTAGGGTTCACCCGGGCCAGTCGGCTGCCCGGACTAAAAAGGCTCATCTGGTGATGGGCCTTGCTTTTGCCCTTGAATTACCCTGCCTGCGCCCCCATCTGTAGTGATCAGAAATAATGACTTTGAACTCCAATCTACCTAATGCGAGAGGCAACTATGACCGCTGACGTACAAAAAGAAACCCTGGGCTTCCAGAGCGAAGCAAAACAGCTGTTACACCTGATGATTCACTCCCTGTACAGCAACAAGGAGATCTTCCTGCGTGAGCTGATCTCCAATGCATCCGATGCCATCGACAAACTGCGTTTTGCCGCGTTGGCGAACGAGAGCATGCTGGAGGGGCAGGGTGACTACCAGATTACGGTGGATGTCGATAAAGACGCCAAAATCATCGTCATTAGCGACAATGGTATCGGCATGAGCCGGGATGAAGTGATTGAAAACCTGGGCACCATTGCCAAGTCTGGCACCACGGCATTTCTCGATAACCTGACCGGAGATCAACAGCAAGATTCCCAGCTAATTGGCCAGTTCGGCGTGGGCTTCTACTCCAGCTTTATTGTGGCAGACCGGGTGGAAGTACACACCCGCAAAGCCGGCGCTGACGCCGACACCGGGGTTGTCTGGGAGTCCCACGGCGAGGCGGAGTTTTCCGTTGAAAGCCGGGAAAAAGACACCAGAGGCACCACAATTACCCTGCACCTGAAAACCGACAGCGCCGATTTTGCCGACGACTGGCGTGTGCGCAGCGTTATCAAGAAGTATTCCGACCACATTGCTGTGCCGGTGATGATGGCCAAGCCGCCGGCATTCGTTCCCGAGGGTGAAGAGGCCCCGGACAATCCTGAAGTTGGATATGAGGCGGTGAATGCCGCCACTGCGCTGTGGACTCGCTCCAGGACAGACGTCAGTGATGAGGAGTACCAGGAATTCTACAAGCACGTATCCCATGATTTCGAGAATCCACTGACCTGGAGTCACAATAAGGTTGAAGGCAAGCTCGAGTACACCAGTTTATTGTACATGCCCGCGAAAGCACCCTTCGATATGTGGAACAGGGAAACGAGCCGCGGCTTGAAGCTCTACGTACAACGCACATTTATCATGGACGAAGCGGAGCAGTTCCTGCCCATGTATTTGCGGTTTGTCAAAGGCGTGGTCGACTCCAATGATTTATCTCTGAATATATCGCGTGAGATTCTACAGCAGGATCCAGCCGTCGACTCCATGCGCAGTGCGCTGACCAAGCGGGCATTGGATATGTTAGCCAAGATGGCCAAGTCGGAGGGTGACGACTACGCAACGTTCTGGAAGGAATTCGGCCAGGTGCTGAAAGAGGGCCCGGCGGAGGATTTCGCCAACAAGGAAAAAATTGCCAAGTTGCTGCGCTTTAGCAGCACCCATACTGATGTAGAAACCCAGGACCAGTCACTGGAGGATTACCTGGGCAGAATGCAGGAAAATCAGGAGAAGATTTTCTACGTCGTCGCAGAGAATTTCAATACGGCCAAGAGCAGCCCTCATCTGGAAGTTTTCCGCAAGAAGGGTATCGAGGTGTTATTGCTGTCGGATCGTGTGGATGACTGGCTGATGAACCACCTGCAGGACTTCGACACCAAGGCGTTCCAGGATGTCGCCAGAGGCGCCCTGGACTTGGCCACCGATTCTGAAGAGGATAAAGCCGAGCAGGAAAAAGTCGTCAAGGAGAGTGAAGCCCTGATTGAACGGCTCTCCAGTGCCCTGAAGGAAAAAGTGGAGGAGGTCAGGGCCACCAGCCGCCTGACTGACTCCGCCGCCTGTCTGGTGGTGGGAGAGGCTGACATGGGCGCACAAATGCGCAGGATCATGGAAGCTGCGGGCCAACCGGTACCGGAGAGCAAGCCTATTTTAGAGGTCAACCCGGCTCACCCGCTAGTCGAGATGCTGGATCAGGAATCCGATGAAGATCGCTTCGTCGACATGGCAAGCGTCATCTTTGATCACGCCTCCCTGGCCGAGGGCGGGCAGCTTGAAGATCCCGCCGCTTATGTGGCCCGGCTCAATAAACTGCTGCTGGAGATGAGCCGTTAGCGTGAAGTAATTTGAGTGGTATCATGCGACCAATCCCTACGCGCTAGGGCTACAGGGCGCCAAGATACCATGATAATTACCATAGTTCGGCACGGCAAGGCGGGCGATGCTGCCACAGATGAAATGCGTGAACTCACCTACGGTGGCACGGATGATGTCAGTTTTGGCTGCCATCGACTGCGCGAGATTTGCACGGAAAAATCTTTGCCATTGCCCAGCCATATTCTCTACAGCAGTTGGCGGCGAACGACCCAAACAGCGGAAATACTGGCCGCGGCCTTTACCGCGCCCCTGGAGACCATGGACGCGTTGCTCCCTGACGCCGGCGTTATGGATGTCGATAGCGCGCTTGCTCTGCTGCCCAACGATGACGATACCGCACACCGGGTGCTGGTGGGACATCAGCCCATGGTGTCCCACCTGGTAGTTCGCTATATAGCCGATCCTGGCCGAGTACCCTCGCTGTCCCCGGGAGGTATGGTTGCTATTCGCTTGGAGGTGCCCGCCGCGGGCTGTGGAGAGTTGTTGTTCTGGGCCCTGCCTCCGGAGTATCGGGGTTACCTGTGAATACGGCGATGCCGGTCGCACGCCAATGGGAGGTGAACGGACTGCGCCTGGCGGGGCTTTGCTGGGGCAACGAGCGCCTTCCGCCGGTACTGGCACTGCATGGCTGGCTGGATAATGCCGCAAGTTTCGAGCGCTTGGCACCTCTTCTGGAGCGCCACCATGTGGTTGCGCTCGACTTGACCGGACATGGGCAAAGTAGCTGGCGCTCAGCCGATGCAAGCTACCAAATATGGGATGATCTGCCCGAGCTAATGGCCGTTTTAGCGCAATTGGGGTGGGCGCAGTTTGATCTGCTGGGACATTCCCGAGGCGCGATTATCAGCGCGATTTTAGCCAGTACCATGCCCGAGCGAATCGGGCACCTGGTATTATTGGATGCGATGTTTGCGCCGACCATCCCCGAACACGACTTCCCCCAACAGATGGCCAAATTTCTGCAAGACAAACCCAGATTGCTGAAGCATAGGGGGCGTTTCTACTCAACTGAAAGAAAGGCTGTTGCCGCACGAACAAAAAATGGTCTCTCGGAGCATGCCGCCAGAGCACTGGCCTGCCGAGGATTGCACGAGCAAGACGGGGGTTTTATCTGGAACAGCGATCCGCGTCTTCACGGTGCCTCCGCGGTCAAGTTAACGCAGGGGCAGAATCAGGCAATCGCGCAGAACCTGACCATGCCAACATTAATTCTTCTGGCGGAAGATGGTTTGTCCCGGTCGTCGGCATCGCCTGCAAATTTGAATCGCTATGGTGCAAATGTTCACACCGAAATAATGCCCGGTGGCCACCATTTTCATATGGAAGACGGGGCCGCGAAAGTGGCAGCCCGGATAGCTCGCTTCCTAGCGGTTTAGCTGCAGCAGGGATAAAAACTCATCACGGGTTTTTTGCGAGCTGCGGAAGGTACCCAGCATCGCGGACGTTTTCATCAGCGAGTTTTGTTTCTCAACGCCGCGCATCATCATGCACATGTGTTGCGCCTCGACGATAACGCCTACACCATCCGCCTCTGTCACGGTCATGATTGACTCGGCGATCTGACTGGTAAGGGTTTCCTGAATCTGCAGGCGCCTGGCAAACAGGTCGACTATTCGGGCGATTTTGGACAAACCGATTACCTTGCCCGTAGGAATATAGGCAACGTGGCATTTGCCAATAAAGGGCAGTAGATGATGCTCGCACAGGGAATACATCTCAATATCCTGTACCAACACCATCTCGTCAGAATCCGAGGGAAACAGGGCGCCGTTCACCACTTCTTCCACAGTCTGATCGTAGCCCCGGGTCAGAAATTTGAAAGCCTCGGCAGCCCGCTTGGGGGTGTCGGCGAGGCCGGGGCGCTCCACGTCCTCACCTATAGCCTCAATTATATTCGCCCAACTTTGTTCCACAACATACGCTCCGCTGATCCACTCTGGCAGGGCTGGCGATGGTAACAATCCCATTCGTGCAAGGCAAACCGTGCACTCCCTTTAGGATGGGTTAAACTGGGGCCATGGATGAAGGCCATACCAGGCAAGACCACCCCAAAACAGTCGGCGAGGCCCTGCAGTATAGCGCCGAGTTGTTGGAAGACGGCGATGTATATTTCGGCCACGGTACCGACAATTCCTGGGACGAGGCAGTGCAGTTGGTTCTCCATGTGGCGGACCTGCCCGCTGACGCCAGCGATGGGGTATTGCCGCATCCCATTGATAAGACCAGTTTTGCGCGCTTGCAGGCTCTGCTTGACCAGCGCATAAACGATCACATCCCGCTACCTTATTTGCTGGGCCGGGCCTGGTTTGCCGGCCTGGAATTTGCGTGCGATGCACGGGCGCTTGTCCCGCGGTCACCCATAGGTGAATTGATATTGCGGCAATTTCGTCCATGGTATCAGGGGCCGTCACCAAAACGGGTGCTGGATTTGTGCTGTGGAGGAGGGTGCATTGGGTTGGCAGTGGCGCACCATTACCCCGAGGTAAACGTTGATCTGCTGGACCTGGATGAAAATGCACTGCAACTTGCGGCCGAAAATGCCGCGCGGCTGGGTTTGGATTCACGCGTCAGCATTATTAAGTCAGATTTATTTTCCGCTTTGGGTTCACAGAAATACGATCTTATCCTCAGTAATCCCCCCTATGTCAACGCGCACGACCTGGCCACCATGCCCGCGGAGTTTCACCATGAGCCCCAGGTGGCGTTGGGCTCCGGTCCCGATGGTTTGGCCCTGACCCGGGCCATACTTGCCCAGGCACATCATTTTCTCACCGATAGCGGCTTGCTGATTGTCGAAGTGGGCAATAGCTGGATTGAACTGGAGGCAGTTTATTCGAGCGTACCGTTTACTTGGCTGGAGTTCGAGAGCGGTGGCCAGGGCGTGTTCGCAATAACGGCAAAAGAATTGCAAGATTACAGCGCAAGCTTTGCCGGATAAGCGCTATAATAATAGGCTGCTCCTAATCACATCAGAGACGTTACATGGCGGGTAATTCCACAGGAAAACTGTTTACTGTCACCAGCTTCGGCGAGAGCCACGGTCCGGCGCTGGGTTGTGTGGTGGATGGTTGCCCCCCCGGTCTCGAACTCGACAGCTCGGATATGCAGGGCGACCTGGATAGGCGCAAGCCGGGCACGTCGCGCTTTACCACCCAGCGGCGGGAAAATGATGAGGTGCAGATTTTATCGGGTGTATTCGAGGGCAAGACCACCGGTACACCCATTGGCTTATTAATCGAAAACACCGATCAGCGCTCCAAGGACTACTCAAATATCAAAGACAGCTTTCGTCCCTCTCATGCGGATTATACCTATACGCAAAAATACGGCGAGCGGGATTATCGGGGAGGAGGGCGTTCCTCGGCGAGAGAGACGGCAATGCGTGTGGCCGCCGGAGCGATTGCTAAAAAATACCTGAGAACCTATCACGGTATTGTCATACGGGGTTATTTATCACAGCTGGGTCCCATAAAGGCTGAAACGCTGGACTGGGAGGTGGTGGAGACCAATCCATTTTTTTGTCCTGACGCGGCCAAAATACCGGCGTTGGAAGAGTATATGTCGGCGCTCAACAAAAGTGGCGACTCCATAGGCGCGCGCATTAACGTGGTGGCCTCGGGCCTGATGCCCGGCCTTGGCGAGCCGATTTTCGACCGGCTGGACGCCGATATTGCCAGCGCCATGATGTCCATCAATGCCGTAAAGGGTGTCGAAATAGGCGCCGGGTTTGCCTGTGTAGAACACCGGGGTAGCCTGCACCGTGACTTGATGACTCCGGACGGTTTTCGCAGCAACAACGCCGGCGGGATACTGGGGGGCATATCGAGTGGCCAGGATATTACGGTGAGTATTGCGCTAAAGCCCACCTCAAGTATTCGTTTGCCCGGCGCCTCCATTGACAAGGATGGGCAGGCCATCGAAGTCGTTACCCACGGCAGGCACGATCCCTGCGTAGGAATACGCGCCACGCCGATTGCTGAAGCAATGCTTGCCATCGTGCTCATGGATCATCTATTGCGCCATCGGGCGCAGAATATGGACGTTCAGTGTCGCACCCCGGTTATCGCTGCCGTCGCGCCCGCCGATGAGGACAACAACGTTCCTCATACGCTGGGATAGACAAGCATTCGTTAGATGACAAAAGCAGGCCGGCGCTATATCAGAACCTTGTTGCTCGCTGTCATGGCGATGGCCGCGTTGTTGTGGGCCGCGGTGGATTTGTTCGACATCCCACCCGAGGAGATCATGACGCTGTTTCTGGCCACGGCGGTGGGGGCCGCGGGTATTATCGCCGCGGCGGCACTGGTGGTTTTGCTCTGGATTGGGTTGCGAAAACTTATCGCCAGAAACCGCGATTAGGTTGACTCCAGCGAGATGTCGAGGGTCATCTGATTGGCAATGTCATCCAGCATATCGGACAAGTCATCTATATTGGTGTTGGGCGGAATTTCCGCATCAATGCGCGCCTGAAATAACATTTCGGCGCTCATCGGAGCGCTACTCACCTGGCTATCCATTTCCACCACGTTGACCTGATGGCTAGACAGCGCCTGGGATATTTCCCGAACAATACCCGGCCGGTCGGGACCTATAATAGTCAGCACAATTTTACGCGCTGAGGCAATCGCCGCCCCGCTGATGGCGGGTGTAACGCGCACACTAATGCCCTGCGACGACAGCTTTTGTAGAGCGAGTTCCAGCTGTTCGCCGATACCTTGGGGGAGAGAGACCAGAACCAGGCCGGCAAACTTGCCGCCCAGTCGGGACAATTGACTTTCGTGCCAGTTGCCCTGATTCTCTTCGATGACCCGCGACAACTGTTCTACCAGCCCCGGGCGGTCGTCACCGATAAAGGTCACGATATAAGAAGTTTCCACTAAATAGACTCCACATTCGTTGGCGCAAGTCGTATATTAACGCGCTATCAGACATTTCAGAAGGATCAGGCGATGAAATTTGGCATTGTATTGTTTATGGCTCTGTTCGCATTGTCGGCTAACGCCGAAGAGCTCTCCTGGCAGGTAGCGTTAAACGGCGATCATCGAAGCGCGCAAAACCGGGCGAGAGATGAATATCGGCACCCGATGCAGACATTGCAGTTTTTTGGTTTGAAATCCGGGATGACCATTGTTGAGGTTTCCCCTGGAGGGGGTTGGTATACCGAGATACTGGCACCCCTGATGAAAGGCAATGGCCGTTATTACGCGGCGCATTACTCGCTGAATGCTCCCGGCGCTTACTATCGCAGCTCCCTTGGCAAGTACCTGCAAAAAATGAGCGAGACAAACGAACTCTATGAAGAGGTGATTATTACTCAATTGCTGCCGCCGAGCGAAATGGCTATCGCACCGCCGGAATCGGTAGATCTCATTGTCACGTTCAGAAATGTCCACAATTGGATTGAGGAAGATACCGGAGTGCTGACCATGTCCGCGGTCTTCGCTGCGCTCAAGCCTGGTGGCGTGTTCGGTGTCGTGCAACACAGGGCAAAACCGGATGCCGATGTGGCTAGCATGAAAGAATCGGGCTATGTGACCGAACGCCTGGTCATGGATATGGCAGATGCTGCCGGTTTTGTTTTCGCCGGCAGTTCCGCAGTAAATGACAATCCCAAAGATACCGCCGATCACCCCGAGGGTGTGTGGACCCTGCCGCCGGCATTGCGCCTGGAAGAGACAGATCGGCAGAAGTATCTCGCCATCGGCGAGAGCGATCGAATGACCCTCAAATTTATTAAACCCGGACGTTGAATGGCGCAATTTGTAGAGGTACCCCTGGCGCGCCTGGACGCGCCGGTATTGCAAGCCCTGCTGGGTGAGTTCGCCAGCCGCGACGGCACTGACTATGGGGAAGTCGAACTCGCTCTGGAGCAGAAAATAGCGCAGTTGCACCGCAAGCTGGAATCATCGGAATTATTTATTCTCTATGATGTGGACAGTGAGCAGTGGGATCTGGTGGATAATGACCGCGCTAAATGTTTACTGGCCGAGTAACTGACCCTATGGAAAAAGTCCCAGATCACACTCTGGACGTATGCGGGCTTTACTGCCCCGAGCCGGTCATGATGTTGCATAATAAAATACGCGATGTGGCCCAGGGCGATGTGATAGAAGTGCTGGCGACGGACCCGGCAACCCTCCGGGATATCCCGAAATTTTGCTCTTTTTTGGGCCATAAATTATTGGCCCAGGATGAGCGCGATGGCCGTTTTCGCTATTTGCTGCAAAAGCGTAACGACGCCTGATGGGCGCTGCCAGCTCTCTTGTCGAAGCAGGGATCGCGCCCGATGCGAAAATACTGGAGTCGGTGTTCGCGCGCTGTTTCTACGCCAGTGACAATACCCGCCTGGTAGGCGGCTTTGACGAACCTCTTTACCAGCCGGCGTCGGCCCCGGGGCAACAGCACAGCCTGTATTATCGCGAGGACTTTTTCGCCAGCGCCCTGCATGAGGTCGCGCACTGGTGCATAGCGGGATACGATCGTCGTCAATTGACAGACTTTGGCTACTGGTACGAACCGGACGGCAGAGATACGCCGCAGCAGGAGGCCTTTCTGAGCGTCGAATTCAAGCCACAGGCATTGCAGTGGTTCTTCTCCAAAGCCTGCCGCTACCCTTTTCGGCTGAGCGGTGACAATCTGGATGGCGCTGGCGATGCAATTCAACTGGACAAGTCGTTTGAACAGCGTGTTATCGCCCAGGCCAGAGCTTGGTGTGGGACGGATTTACCCACCCGGGCCTGCCTGTTCTTCAGCACCTTATGTGAGGAGTTTGGCACGGTAGATGATTTGACCCGGCTGGAGTTTTCGTCCTCGGAGTTGGAGTAGCGGTGGTAAGCCTACGCTGATGACACTGAACATAGTAGTCGATGAGAATATTGCGGGCGCGCTCGATAGTCTGAGCGAGTTGGGCACAGTGCGCCTGGTAAACGGTAGGAACCTGTGTGCGGGTGAGCTGCGCAATGCGAACGTTCTTCTGGTTCGATCGGTTACGCCGGTGAACGAGGCATTATTGGCAGGCACAGCTGTCAGCTTTGTCGGCACCGCCACCAGTGGCTTTGACCACGTCGATAGAGCCTATCTCGAGCGAGCGGGCATTAGCTTTGCCCATGCGCCCGGCTCCAATGCCAATGCCGTGGTGGAATACGTGCTCAGCGTTATCGCGGCGGTAGACGACAAGCTGGAGCAACTCTTTGCCGGTGGCACGGTGGGCATAATTGGCTATGGAAACATTGGCAGGCGACTGGCTGACCGGCTCAATGCTTTGCAGATTTCGCATAAGGTGTACGATCCCTGGTTAGACGAGGGGCAAGTCCCCAATTCGGCTGCGCTGGCCGATATCCTCCAGTGCGACGTTATTTCTGTACACGCCCAACTGACTCGCAACACACCCTGGCCCAGCTTTCATCTACTGGGCAGTTTCGAACTCGCGGAAATTGCCGATAATACCTTGCTCATAAATGCGAGCCGCGGATCTGTGGTCGATACTATCGCATTGCAAAAGCAGTTGGCGGCGGGTCGAGGGCCCATCGCTGTGTTGGATGTATGGGAGGACGAACCGGTAGTGAATGAGCCCCTGCTGTCCCAGCTAAGATTTGGTACCGCGCACATTGCGGGCTATAGCCTGGACGGAAAGTTGCTGGCCACCCAAATGCTCAAAGAGGCGTTGTTAAGACATTTGAAGATGCCGCTGACGGGGCAAGTGAACATTGCGGAACGGGCCGAGGGGCCTGATCTTTTCCTCGCTGGTGGGCTGGGCAGGGCGGCCTTGCTGCGCAAACTACTGCACCAGCACTATGATCCCGCGACGGATGACCGCCTGCTCCGGTCGGCGGTTACCGGCCATTCGAAAAAAAACGCAGCGGCCAGTTTTGATCGGTTGCGCAAAGAGTATCGCAACCGAAGAGAGCTGCGCGGGAGTTTGATCCGTACCAGCACTCACGATGCCACCACGCTGCGCATCATCGACGCTGTGGGCGCGCAGCGGGTCACTGATTCGCGGCAGCCCTAATGGAAAGTGCAGTACTGACCATCGGGTTCATCATCAATCCACTGGCGGGCTTGGGCGGCGCCCTGGCGCTCAAGGGGAGCGATCAAATGGCCCCCGCTGATCTCCTCTCTCCAGATACCTTAAGTCGAAGTATGGCGCGTGCGAAGCGTGCCATGGCTCCCCTCCAGGCCTGCGCCGGGGACATCGCCATACTGTGTTGGGGGCGTGGCATGGGCTCCTCGGTGCTCGCGTCGTTGGACTTGCCAGGGGAACTGCTGGGAGATTATCCAGGCGAGTATTCGACCGGCGAAGATAGCAAGCAGGCAGCCCGCCACATGGTGGATGCCGGCGCCGACATCGTTGTATTTGTTGGCGGCGACGGCACCGCGCGCGATATCTATGACGCATTGGGTGATTCCTTTCCGGTATTGGGCATTCCGGCCGGGGTGAAAATGCACTCGGGGGTGTTTGCCGTCTCCCCGGAGGCCGCAGGCGAGCTACTGGTGACTCTGGTGCAAGGCGGTCTGGTGGGTTTGGCATTGCAAGAAGTACGGGACATCGATGAGCAGGCCTTTCGCAAAGATATTGTGCGAAGCCGTTTCTACGGTGAGATGCTGGTGCCCTCACAGGGGCGATACCTACAACACACAAAAGTAGGTGGCGTGGAGAATGCCGATCTCGTCGCTGTGGATATCGCGGCCTGGGTGGTTGAATCGATGGATAAGAAATGCACGTATATCATCGGTCCCGGCTCCACCACGGCGGCCATAATGGCGGAACTGGGGCTTGCCAATACACTGTTGGGCGTTGATGTTGTGCGCGGTGGGCAGCTATTGCGCAGTGATGCCAATGAGCAAACGCTGTTGGCGCTGGCCGCGCTGCAGGCTGACAATGGAGACAGAGCTGCTATTATCGTCACGGTAATAGGCGGGCAGGGTCACGTTTTCGGACGCGGCAATCAGCAAATTTCTGCGGCTGTTATCCGGGCTGTGGGTGAGCGGAATATTCAGATAGTGGCGGCCAAGTCCAAAATCACTGCGCTGGCAGGCCGGCCGCTGCTGCTGGACACCAACGACCCTGACCTCGACATGGAATTAAGCGGTTACCGGCCGATTATCACCGGCTACGCGGATGAAATTTTGTATCGCCTGGCGGTATGTATTGCGGGAGAATAACGATGGAAGAAGAGCAAGTGTGGCGCGATAAACTGACTCCGCAGGAGTATCAGGTGTGTCGTGAGAAAGGTACAGAACAGCCCTTTACCGGGGAGTACTGGGATTGTGAGAAAGACGGCGTCTACCACTGTAAATGCTGTGGCGAACCCCTGTTTGTATCGGACACCAAATTTGATGCGGGTTGCGGGTGGCCAAGCTTTTTCAAACCCGCCAATGAATCAGCGATTAAAGAACATGTCGATGTCAGTCACGGCGCGGTTCGCACGGAGGTCACCTGCGAGAAATGTGGATCACACCTGGGTCATGTCTTCGAGGATGGACCCCAGCCAACGGGGCTGCGCTATTGCATCAACAGTGTGTCGATAAAGCTGCAGGACGGAGAGGGATAGAGTAATGGAGCGGGAAACGACCGGGGTCGCGCACGACTTCGCACTCGCGACCTCAACCTTGGGTAGATAGGGTGGGGAAGGAAAGAATGATGGAGCGGGAAACGAGATTCGAACTCGCGACCTCAACCTTGGCAAGGTTGCGCTCTACCAACTGAGCTATTCCCGCACACAATGCGTTTATACCACCGCCTGGTCGCGAGACCTCGCGAGGCTGCGCGCCCCGCCTCAACCATGGCAAGGTTGCGCTCTACCAACTGAGCTATTCCCGCAGAACTTGATGAGTGGCGTCCCCTAGGGGGTTCGAACCCCTGTTACCGCCGTGAAAGGGCAGTGTCCTAGGCCACTAGACGAAGGGGACGCAATAGACTCAATCAAGAGGCGCGCATTTTAGGTAGAGTAGGGGGTAAGGTCAAGCCCCACAGCGGCTTTTTACAGGAATTTTTACTGTGAGTTCATGAGCTTAGCGCGCGCAGCCGCAAAATCGAGAAGTTCGCCCCGAGTTACCGCCGCATCGCGCAGCTCTTCCAATTGTTGGAAAATAGCAATTTCCTCATCCGGCATGAAATGCAGACAATCTCCGCCCAGAAACCAGAGCAATTCCCGGGGGAAGGTGGGCGCAAAGTCCGGATAGGTTTCAAACAGTCGGGTAACCAGGGTTGGCCCCTTCGTATATAGATCATCCACCTGCCCAGCCATTGTGTCGAAGGCCAGGGCCAGCTCCCGCAGGGAATCCGTGTCAGCTAATGCGTTCGTGCGCGTCATCAGGGTGTTGCTGAACTGGGCGAACCGCTGCTGGCAGTGTTGCCGGTATTGATCGTCATTCATGATGGCATTCGTCTAAGGATGTGTTTAAAGGTACAATGGCGCACTTAATTCAGCCACGTTTTTTCAAGGTAACTATGATAGCAGCACTGACTATCGAAAATCTCTCCAAGATCTACGACAACGGCTTTCACGCTCTCAAGGGTATCGACCTAAAGGTCGAACAGGGGGATTTCTTTGCCTTGTTGGGTCCCAATGGTGCCGGGAAATCCACAACAATTGGGATTATTTGTTCCCTGGTAGCCAAAACCAGTGGCAAAGTAGCGGTATTTGATACCGATATCGACGTGGATTTTGCGGTTGCCAAGAAGAACATCGGCATTGTTCCCCAGGAGTTTAATTTCAATCAGTTTGAAAAGGCGGCAGACATACTGGTTTCCCAGGCGGGTTACTATGGTTTACCCGCGCCGATTGCCCGCCAGAGGGCTGAAAAATACTTGAAGAAATTGGGCCTGTGGGACAAAAGAGATATCCCCTCCAGGATGTTATCCGGTGGCATGAAGCGCCGGCTTATGATCGCCAGGGCGCTGGTTCATGAGCCCCGACTGCTCATTCTCGATGAACCCACTGCGGGCGTCGATATCGAAATGCGGCGGTCGATGTACGACTTTCTCAAGGAGATTAACGCGAGCGGCACCACCATCATCCTCACCACCCACTATCTGGAAGAGGCGGAAGCGCTGTGTCGAAATATTGCGATTATTAACCACGGCAAGATCGTGGAAAATAGTTCGATGCGCGGGTTGTTACGACAGTTGAATAAGGAAGTGTTTATTCTCGATTGTGCCCAGGTAATACCCGAAGATGTGAGTGTCCCAGGATTTGTCAGCCGGCGCCTCGATGAGCACTGCCTCGAGGTGGAAGTGGAGAAGGGGCAAAACATTAACCGGATGTTCGCCGAACTGGATAAAAGGGGCATCGCGATCAGCAGCTTGCGTAACCGGGCCAACCGCCTGGAGGAAATGTTTGTCAAACTGGTGGAGGGTACCGCATGACCGCCTACGAACAGTACATTGCCTTTGTCACTATCCTGGTCAAGGAAATACGCCGCTATACCCGTATCTGGATGCAGACCCTGTTGCCCTCGGCCATTACCATGTCACTGTACTTTGTGATCTTTGGCACCTTGATTGGCTCGCGCATTGGCGAGATGGGCGGATTTACTTATATGGAATTTGTTGTTCCCGGCCTGATCATGATGGCCATCGTCACCAATTCCTACTCCAATGTGGTGTCCTCCTTTTTTGGCTCCAAGTTCAGCCACAGTGTTGAGGAATTAATGGTTTCCCCCACGCCCAATTATGTGATTTTGATGGGCTACGTATTGGGCGGCGTCAGTCGTGGAATACTGGTCGCGGTGATTGTTACCCTGGTGTCTCTTTTGTTCACGAACCTGCAAATTCACAGCTACTTCGTGGTCGTTGTGATCGTCCTGATGACCTCGACCTTGTTCGCACTCGCCGGTTTTATCAATGCAGTGTATGCCAATAATTTCGATGATATATCGATTGTCCCCACGTTTGTATTAACGCCGCTCATCTACCTGGGCGGCGTTTTCTATTCAATGGATTTACTGCCGGAGTTTTGGGCCAACGTGTCTCGCCTGAACCCCCTGGTTTATGTAGTGAACGCTTTTCGCTATGGAGTGTTGGGAGTTTCGGATGTCAGCCTGCCCTTCGCTTTCGGCATGATTACTTTATTCACTGTGGCCGCTTTCATGTTCAGTATGCATTTACTCAATAGTGGAACGAGACTCAGACAGTGAGCGGCCCGGTACACTGAATATGGATGGCGGCCCCAAGTCCAAACCTGCTCGTGAGTTGCTGCTGGGTAAACACACGCCGGTGGTCGAGCACTATACCCCCGATCTGCTCTTTCCCATTGCCCGCGCTCAAGCCAGAAGTGAATTGGGCTTTGGCGAGCCCCTGCCATTTTTCGGCGTCGATGTGTGGCATGCTTACGAGCTGTCCTGGCTGAACAGCAATGGCAGGCCCGTTTCCAGGGTGGGACGCTTCGTCATTCCCGCCAGTTCCCCTAATCTCATTGAATCCAAGTCCTTCAAGCTTTATCTGAACTCCCTGAACCATTCGAACTTTGCCTCCGATGAGGCCGCAATTAATTGCATAGAGGCCGATATCTCGGCCATAGCGGGGGAGGCCGTGACATTGCAGCTCTTTTTACCCGATGACGCCAGCCTGGTGGGGCAGACATTGGCAGGGGAGTGCATCGATGATTGTGAGGCGTCTGTGAGCGCTGGCAAACATCCTGAGGCGACGATGTTAGTAGTGAGTGAAGGGCAGATTGTGGAAGAAAAACTGTTCAGTCACCTCTTGCGTTCACTGTGCCCGGTAACAGGCCAACCGGATTGGGCAACCGTGTGGATTCACTATCGCGGACGCGCGATCGATCACGATTCGCTGTTGGGCTACATCATCGCCTATAGGCAACATCGGGAGTTTCACGAGCAGTGTGTGGAGCGCATGTTTCGCGATCTACAGGTGCGCAGCGGCGCTGAATTTCTCTACATCCAGGCGTTTTATACCCGCCGCGGCGGGTTGGACATCAACCCGTTTCGTAGCACAGACGCCCAGGCCAGACCGCAATTTAGATTAAACCGCCAGTAGTTTTGACAGGGACTGGAATATTGAATGTGCTGTGGTATGATGCGCGCCCTCAACGGTGAGGTGGCCGAGCGGCCGAAGGCGCACGCCTGGAAAGTGTGTAACGGGTAACTGTTCGAGAGTTCGAATCTCTCCCTCACCGCCACACAGTCTGGCTGCTGGAGATTCTCTTCCTAGAGACTCCGGTAAGTCGCGCAAAAGCCCGCATATTGCGGGCTTTTGCATTTTAGGGTTTATCTAACAGTGACTGGGAGATGGTCAATTGGGAGCTGGATACTCCGGATTTCTCTAACGGCGATTCCGCCAGTCACTAGTGGAGACTTGACTTAAGTCCAAAGTGATCCTGCTGGGCTTGCCAGTCGAGGGGGAAGTCCTTTTTCAGACGTTCCAGGGTGAGGGTGTCAGGCACGTCGCCGGCTATGATCCGGTCCATGATATCCGGTGCCAGAAAGGCTAGTTTGCGCAGGCGGTGAACCTGCCGGGAATTGAGGTTGTCTCGCGCAATTAATGCGTCGATGGATCGAACGTTTCCGTTGAGAAGATCTTCGTTCCACTCTAGAGCGGTGAGCAGTGCCTTTTGAAGCGCTTTTATTGAGCGGCTATGGACTGCGGGGGAGTGGCCGGCGGGATACACGAGCTTGGTCTCGATGCCGCTGCGGCGCAGATTAACCTGGGTTGTGAGCGTAACCTCATCGGGCAGGCTGCCGTTCGATACGTCGGGGGCGGGGTTGCCGGTAAGCTGTTGATAGAGCTGTGCCCTGACCAATGTGACCGTGACCTCCGATCGACTTACTTCCACGCGACTAAACAAGTCGTTGATGAAGGGTATCTGCTCTTTAGTGCTTATATCACACCAAGCATCTGCCAGTGTAGCCCCCACCTGAATGGCCTTGCGCAGAGACTCGCCGGTAAGTTGATAGGGTGCTAAAAAGTCTAGCAGCTTCTCAGGGCTGCCCAGTAGCCCCAGGAACAATTTCGTCACCTGATCTTCAAGCGTTTTACCTGGCACTCGAATGACACTGCCTGCCTCATCTTCCCGATACTGAAGCACTGCTTGACTGATGTAGTAGGGGTAATGCCGATTCTTACGCCGGGTGTATGTGGGGCTCATCCGATGACCCTGATCATCGTAGACCAGTCCAGCCAGCAGACTGGGATGCTTCACGCTGGCCTTGGCCTTCTTGTCTTTGCGGTTGCGTGCCAGCTTTTCCTGTACCGCCTGCCATACCGCTTTGTCCAATATGGCCGCGTGCTTACCATCGTGGAGCGTTTTCTGGTGATGCACTTTGCCGATATAAACTGGGTTTTTTAGGATGGTATACAGCGCGCCCCGTGAGAACGGTTTGTTCCCCTGGGTTTTGTGATGATCTGGGCGGACTTTACTTCTGTACCCCTCGGCGTCCAGCTCTGCCTTCAGGTCACGGACACACCCCAGCGCCAGATAGCGGATATATATGTGCCTGACTGTCTTTGCTTCCTGCTCGTTGACTACAAGCTGCTTCTCCACCCGGTCATAGCCCAGGGGTACCAGCCCACCCATCCACATCCCTTTCTTTTTGGATGCCGCAATTTTGTCCCGAATTCGTTCGCCTGTGACTTCCCTTTCAAATTGCGCAAAGGAAAGGAGAACATTCAACGTCAATCGGCCCATGGATGTCGAGGTATTGAATTGCTGGGTCACCGAGACAAACGATACGTTGGTGGTGTCAAAGAGTTCGATAAGGCGGACAAAGTCCGCGAGGCTCCGAGACAGCCTGTCGACTTTATAGACGATGACAACATCGATTTGGCCCTGTTCGATCTCGTTTAAGAGACGCGAGAGGGCTCTGTCGCGAGGTTGGCGGGTCTCGGCAGGCCAATCTATACTCAATTGTCCAGATCCCCAGTTATCGGATGATAAATGATCAGCTTTAAAGGACGCCACCACCAGCAAGATATTATTGTGCAATGCGTACGGTGGTACGTCGCATACTCCCTCAGCTATCGCGACCTGGAAGAGCTGATGCAGGAGCGAGGCTACGCCGTAGATCACAGCACAATCCAACGCTGGGTCGTCCATTACGCACCTCGCATCGAGAAGGCCTTTCGGAAAAACAAGAAGCGGGTTGGCCTTCGCTGGAGGCTTGACGAGACCTATGTGAAAATCAAGGGCGAGTGGAGATACCTCTATCGCGCCGTCGACAAGCAAGGCAATACTATCGATTTTCTACTGACCGCAAAGCGTGATAAGAAAGCAGCGCGTCGATTTTTGAACAAAGCCATTGGATCTAATGGCAAGCCGAGCTTGATTAACATCGACAAAAGCGGAGCCAATACGGCGGCCATCAAGCAGTACAACACTGACGAGAACAAACGGATCAAGATTCGCCAATGCAAATATCTGAATAATATCGTGGAGCAGGACCACCGGTTCATAAAGCGAATAATTCGACCCATGCTCGGCTTTAAATCGTTCCAGTCGGCGCATGCCACCTTGGCAGGGATTGAGTTGTGGCGGATGCTAAAGAAGGGCCAAAACAAGAGTTCTCTGCCGGCATGGGAGCAGTTTTACGCACTGGCCCAGATAGGATAGTTACGCCTGATGGATACAGCAAATTTGCAGAAATCAAAAAATGCGACAGAACCCGATATAGAGGGCTGGATAAAAACGCACACCACTTGTTCGTTTCTTGTGCCCTGGCCAATCTCGTACTGGCGAAGAAGCCGCTGTTGCGAAGACGAAAGAGGTTGAGGCCGAGTTACGCCTGAATTGTGAGTAATAAGGCA
>SMVB01031582.1_pt1 | contig 36801 bp, 35 predicted proteins | sample 2456461 | NCBI WGS metagenome assembly SMVB01 (sample SAMN11095934, study PRJNA526329) | marine sediment metagenome | biome: Marine sediment; feature: Surficial sediment; material: Deep marine sediment; isolation source: Hadal surficial sediment | place: Pacific Ocean | collected 2014-05 | depth...
AACCGGGCGCGGTACACCCGATCTTCCAAGTAATCATCCTTTCGAGATGACACGAGGCTGCATTGGATATCACAATCCGCTAGTTTGTGCATAATATGCGATGCGGTTATGGCAAACTGGATAGATGAGAAAATCCGCCGAGCCGAACATGGTGAATCTCTCTGGAGTGAGCGAGAATGTACGAGGCCCTGCACGACCTGATCGCAATTCAGGCGATGCAGCGCCCAGATCATACGGCCCTGGTCTACAAAGCTGAACAGCTTTCCTATGGCTCCGCCTGGCACGAAACGAAAAGCCTTGCCAGTGGTCTTTTGAGCCTTGGGTTGGAACGCCATGAGCGCCTCGCTGTCTATTTAGAGAAGCGCATTGAGACGGTGCTGGCCTTTTTTGCCGCAAGCGCGGCTGGCGGGGTTTTTGTGCCGATCAATCCTATTCTTCGCCCCGCCCAAGTGGCACACATTCTGAACGACTGTACCGTAAAGGTGCTGGTCACATCTCCAGAGCGTTTGGAGACCCTCGCCGATGTTCTCGCGAATTGTCCGTCCATGCGGACCATCATACTCGTTGGCGCGGACTCGGTCGTGGCGTTGCCAGGACTACGGAAAGTTTCTTGGCAAGAACTTTCCGCACAGGCCGCGACAAGCGTGACATTGTCGCGGCCCGTGGATCTCGACATGGCGGCGATCCTCTACACCTCGGGAAGCACCGGCCATCCCAAGGGTGTCGTCTTGTCTCACCGCAACCTTTTGGTCGGCGCGGAAAGCGTCAGCCGTTACTTGGAAAACCGCCCTTCAGATCGCATTCTCTCAGTCTTGCCGCTCAGCTTCGATGCCGGCCTTAGCCAGGTTCTGACCGCCTTTCGCGTCGGGGCTTGCTGTATCTTGATGAACTACCTTTTGCCCCGTGACGTGCCACGAATATGTGCGCGGGAAGGCATCACGGGGCTGACCGGCGTTCCACCCCTTTGGTTCCAGCTGATAGATCTGGACTGGCCCAAGGAGGCCTCGCAAGCTCTGCGGTACTTTGCCAACACCGGCGGTCACCTGCCGCGACCAGCGTTGACGCGGCTACGCGAGATCTTTCCAGCGGCGGCTCCCTATCTCATGTACGGCCTGACCGAAGCCTTCCGCTCGACTTACCTCGACCCGCGAGAAGTCGAACGCCGGCCTGATTCAATTGGCAAAGCAATCCCGAATGCCGAGATCCTGGTCGTGCGCGCGGATGGCACGCCAGCCGCGACCGATGAAGAAGGAGAGCTGGTGCACCGAGGCCCCCTGGTCTCGCTCGGCTATTGGAACGATCCAGAGCGCACGGCCGAAAGATTTCGGCCGGCGCCAAGCCAACCCACCGGGCTACCCTTGCCTGAAATCGCCGTCTGGTCCGGAGATATAGTGCGCCGCGACGCCGAGGGCTTCCTCTATTTCATTGGCCGACGCGACGATATGATCAAAACCTCGGGCTACCGAGTGAGCCCGACGGAGATCGAGGAGGTGGTCTTTGCCTCGGGACTGGTCGAAGAGGTGGCCGCCATCGGTTTGCCGCATGCCACGCTTGGACAGTCCATCACGCTCCTGGTAAAGCCGAAGAATGGAACGGCCGCCGATAAAGAAGCCCTCCTCGCCGTTTGCCGTCAGCACCTTCCAGCCTATATGGTGCCACACCAAATCGAAGAGCGGGCGGACCTTTATCGCAACCCCAACGGCAAGATCGATCGCAAGCGCCATGCGCGGGAGCTCAGCGTGACCCTGCGGGAAAGTGGGTATCCCTAATATGGGTAATCATCCGGCTCTGCGGGGCTGGCGCAGCAGAAAAGGGGAGCTTCTTGTCGGTGGCGTGCCGCTAACCCGCTTGGCCCAGCGGGTCGGACAGACGCCTTTTTTTGCCTATGACCGTGCGCGCCTTGAAACGCGCATCGGTGAGCTCCGGGCCCATCTGCCAGACAACCTCAAACTACACTATGCCATTAAGGCCAATCCCATGGCCGCTTTGGTATGTTTCCTGGCTCCCCTGGTAGATGGCTTTGATGTAGCTTCGGCTGGTGAGCTGACCAAAGCGCTTGATGCCGGTATGCCGCCTGAACAGATCGGCTTTGCTGGTCCTGGTAAGACCGATCAAGAGCTGTCCCAAGCGCTTGGGGCGGGGGTCTTGATCGCAATCGAATCAGCGGGCGAGTTGGCGCGTCTTGAGGTCGTCGCCTCTGACATAGGCGTGACACCCCATATCGCCCTGCGCATTAACCCAGATTTTCAGCTCAAGGGCTCTGGCATGCGAATGGGTGGTGGGGCTCAGCAGTTTGGCATAGATGCCGAGGAAGCATCTCAGCTTATCATCGAGAGCCAGACCAGGGGCCTCGAGATTCAAGGGTTCCACATCTTTGCGGGCTCCCAGAACTTGAACGCCGAGATAATCGCCGAAGTTCAGGGCAAGACACTGGAGCTTGCGCTGCGCCTTGCCGACCATCTGGCGGAACCACTGCGCTATTTAAATCTCGGTGGCGGCTTCGGCATCCCCTATTTTCCGAAGGACCGGCCCTTGGATCTGGCGCGGATCGGCGAGAACCTGGCCACGGTGGTGGCCGGCCTGGCCGCGGCCCAGCCCGAGGCCCGGCCGGTGCTGGAGCTGGGACGCTACATCGTGGGCGAAGCCGGCGTTTATGTCACAAGGATCATCGACCGCAAGATCTCGCGTGGCGAGGTTTTCCTGGTGACCGACGGCGGACTGCACCATCACCTGGCGGCCTCGGGCAACTTTGGCCAGGTGATCCGACGCAACTATCCCCTTGTGATCGCAAACAAAATGGCCGAGGCGCCGCAAGAGGAGGCTTCCGTCGTCGGCTGTCTCTGCACGCCGCTCGACCTCCTGGCCGACAAGGTCGCCTTGCCGCGGTCCGAGGTGGGCGATTTGGTAGCGATTTTCCAGTCCGGCGCTTACGGCCTTACCGCCAGCCCCACCGCCTTTCTGGGCCACCCCGCTCCGGCGGAAGTCTTGGTGTGAGTTTCAAGCCGCAAAGGACTTTGCGCAAAAGGGTGCGCCATCATCGAGTGGCGCGACATGCTGGTGAACGGCGAGGTGCCGCTGCGCGAGATCATCGATCTGGGCGCCACCTATGTCGGCAACAACGAAGGCAACGGCGCAGCATCTCCACACCGAAAAGAGGACCCCATGGACCAGGCCAAGCGCAAGGTTGATGCGCCATAACGGGTTTGATCGAATTGTCGGTGGCTAGGCGATGGCCGGCCGGCTTGGCGATTGCAGCCTTATCAGCCCGTTGACCAAGTCGGTTTTTTGAAGGGTTGCGGGGATCAGACGAAGATGGCGACGAGGACAGCATGGTTGGTGCCGGTGGGCGCGAGCAACGCCAGAATCGAGCCGTCCGGCAAGGCAACGAACACAATGAGCCGTTTCCCTCCGGCGACGGCCCCCTTCGGGGTTCCGGCGCCGATCAGTTGGCGCATCAAGAGCCCGAGATTGTGGCCGGCGACATGGAGCAGGTATCGTTTGTGAACGTTGTCGCGGCCGCGCAACCAGGTCCGCCGCACGCCGCCGCGATCGGGGACATGGGCGAAGCCCCGTTCGACGACCTCGGCGCGGAGTTTGAAGGCTTCCCTCGCGACGCCCGACAGCAGTCGGTTGCGGTTGTTGGTGACCGCGCGCCGCGCCGCCTCGTCGCCGTTCCAGCGCGCGAACCCCTTGCCCTTGGGCGCGGCGATGCGCGTCTTCCAGGGACCGTCGTCGAGGGCCTTCAAGACCGCCCGTGAATGATAGCCCTTGTCGGTTACGCATTCGGCCGGCGCCTCGGGAGTCGGCCCCAAGTCCACCGCCTCAAGCCGTGCCCCGGCCGCCGCCAGCGTTTTGCCAAGGGTCGTCGTGTCGCCCTCGTCGGCCGGATGCAGCTCGGCGGCCACGACGGCGCCCGTGTCCAGGTCGACCGCGTGCTCGGGCTTGTAGGCCAGATGGGTCGTGCCGTCCTTCATTCTGGCGATCTTCGCTTCCGGGTCGCTCTTCGAGACCCAGTCCTCGTTGGACAGCTTCTTGCCCTTGCGCGCCCGGTCCATGCGGACGATATCCTCGGCCGTCGGCGTCTCGATCCCGCTTTCCTTGACAAAGCCCTTGGGCACGGAGAGCTTATCACGGGTTGGGAATCGTGCGTATATGATTTTCCCATTCTGTGAGAGCATGGCGCATTTCGGGAATGTAGCTGTGCCTGTTGTATATGCCGGAAACGCCCGAGAGCGTGCCTGAGACGTGGTTGAGGAGCTTCTCGGTGACGTGGATGGGGGTTCGGAGGGCGGCCAATCCTGAGGCAAATGTCCGCCGGAGGTCGTGGATGGTATAGGGTTCGATCTCTAGCCCTTTATCGAAAGCGACCTTGGCTTTCGGCCAGCTATTGAAAATTGTGGTGGGTTTTCCCCGAACATGGGCACGGGTCGCGGGGAAAAGGTAATCTCCAATTTCTGGCAGGCTGTCAAAAATGCCAGCAACGGTGTCCCCGTAGGGGAAGACGTGGGTGCGGCCGTTTTTGGTGGCGTCCGCCGGCAAAGTTATCAATTTCTCGTCGGTATTGATCCATTCCCACCTGAGCGCGGCGATTTCGCCCCGACGTTGCCCCGTGAGCGCCAGTAGCGACACGATAGGGCCGTAGGGGTAGGGATAGTCGAGAGAGTGCGTGTAGAGCGCTCGTAGCTCGGCGTCGGTCAGAAATCTGTCACGGGGGCGGGTGGCGGCGGGTAGGGCAAGACCCTCAAGCGGGGAACGGTCAATGTAGCGGTGTCGTGCGGCCCATCTGAAAAAGACGCGGGCGGCTACAAAAGCATGGTTCTGTTCGCCTGGGGTGTCTCTGAGGCGGTCAATCCGCCTCATAATGTCCTGCTGGGTGATGTCAGACAGCCGCACCTTACCAAGCCGGAAGTGACGATTTAAGAGGCGCTGGTAGTCGGCGAGGGTCCTGGGCTTATTGCGCTGCTTGCAGTCCTCTAGGAAGCGATTTTGGGCGTCCTGGAAGGTGATCGAAACGGGTCTTGTCTTTCCGAGGGTGAATTCACCGAGAAGGCGCTTGGCTTCCTGTCTGGCATCTCCGAGCGAGATAATGGGGTAGCGCCCGATTGTGGTGCGCTGGCGGTTAGCGCCGTGGACTAGGAAGAAAGATTTTGCCCCGCCTTGGGAGAGCCGAACGCCAAAGCCAGTGAGGTGTTGATCCCAGTAATCGGTCTGTCCTTTATCGGGAGGTTTGAGAGCGCGGATGGAGATGTCCGTGAGCGCAATTTTCGGCACGTTAGGTTCTCCATAGGTTCGGGGTTTCGTGGTGTAGGGGTGAGTTTCAATGTTCTCCTATGTTCATAATATCATAGGAAAATCAATGGCTAAAGGGTAGAGATGTGGCGGTATGTGACGCTATGGGAAGCGGTCTTTGCGGATTATGATTCCGCTGCTCTAACCAACTGAGCTACTCCGCCACACGTTCCCGGTCGGGGGTTCTGGCCCGGTCAGGGATTCCCGCGTATACGGCCACGCGGAAAAGCTGTCAAGGGGCCGCCTGGCGCTCGATCCAGCCGCCACCGAGCACGCGCGCGCCGTCGTAGAATACCGCCGCCTGGCCCGGCGCGGCGCTCCGCGCGGGCCGGTCGAAGACGACCTCCGCGCGCCCGTCACCGAGCGCGCGGACGTGGCCGGTGGCGCCGGGATCGGTGGAGCGAACTTTTATGGTGGCCGCGACGCCGCTGGCGTCCAAGGCGCGGCCGTCCAGCCAGTTCACGTCCTTGACCGTGATCCGCGCCCGGCCCAAGGCGGCCTCGGGCCCCACCACCACCGTATGCGTGGCGGGTTCGATGCGCAGCACGTAAAGCGGCTCACGCCACGCCACGCCGAGCCCGCGGCGCTGGCCGACGGTGAAATTGATCACGCCGTCGTGGCCGCCGATCACGGTGCCGTCGACCAGGACGATCTCGCCCGGCTCGATGGCGCCGGGGCGCAGCCGCGCGACCACGCGGGCGTAGTCGCCGTCGGGCACGAAGCAGATGTCCTGGCTGTCCGGCTTGTCGGCCACGGGCAGCGCGAAGCGGGCGGCGAGCGCCCGGGTCTCGCGCTTGTCCAGCCCGCCCAGGGGAAAGCGCAGGTAATCAAGCTGGTCGCGGGTGGTGGCGAACAGGAAGTAGCTCTGGTCGCGCGCCGCGTCGGCCGCGCGGTGCAGTTCGGGGCCGTCGGCGCCGGCCCGGCGCCGCGCGTAATGCCCGGTGGCCAGCGCGTCGGCGCCGAGGTCGCGCGCGGTGGCCAGCAGGTCGCGGAACTTGACGGTCTGGTTGCACCGCACGCAGGGGATCGGCGTCAGCCCCTCGACATAGCTGTCGGCGAAATCGTCGATCACCGCGTCGCGGAAGCGGCTTTCGTAGTCGAGCACATAGTGCGGCATTCCGAGCCGTTCGGCGACGCGCCGCGCGTCATGGATGTCCTGGCCGGCGCAGCACGCTCCCTTGCGCGCCACCGCGGCGCCGTGGTCGTAAAGCTGCAAGGTGACGCCGACCACGTCGTAGCCCTGCTCGACCAGCAGCGCGGCCGTGACCGAGCTGTCGACGCCGCCCGACATGGCGACCACGACGCGGGTCTCGGCCGGCGGCTTGTCGAATTCGAGCGGGTCCGCCAGGGTCGCGTTCATGGCCGAAATATAGGCGCTCGGCGGTCCGGCGCAAGCGAGGCGCCGTCAGCGCTCGCCGGCGGCCCAGCCCATGTCCCAGAACGCGACCTCGAGCCGGGTCGCCTGAGTGAAGATTCGGGACAGCGTCGCGAAGCGGCCCGCGCCGCCCAGGCGTTCGGCCAGGCGGTCGAGCTGGTCCACCGCGTCGCGCGCCACGCGCGAATAGTCGTCGCCGGCATAGATCTCGATCCACCGGGCGTAGGGGTTGCCGGCGCGCCGTGTCGCGGGGTCCGCGTCGAGCGCGCGGCCGATCTCGGCATAACCGACCACGCAGGGCGCCAGGGCCGCCATCAAGTCCAGCGCGTCGCCGCGCATCCCGCAGTCCAGCACGTAGCGGGTGTAGGCGGTGGTCGCCATGTCCTCGGGCACGCCGGCCATGTCGTCCTCGCCCAGGTCCCATTCGGCGCAGAATTCGACGTGCAGGTCCATTTCCACGTCGACGATGGCCGAAAGGACGCCGGCGGCGGCGCGTATGTCCTCGACCGTATCGGCCTTGAACGCGGCCAGGGCATAAGCGCGGGCGAACTGGATCAGGAACAGGTAGTCCTGGGTCAGGTAATGGCGGAAGGCGGCTTCGGGCAAGGTGCCGTCGGCGAGCGCGCGGACGAAGCGATGGCCCAGGTAGGCGTCCCAATGCGGCGCGGCGGCGTCGCGCAGGCGGGCGAACAATGTGGCGGGTTCTTCCGGCATGACAGGGTTCGTCCCGAGGGTACCGGCGACTCTTACCACGCGACCTTGGGGGCCGAAAGCGATGGGCTCGCCCCCGTCCCTGTCCGCCGCGCGCCGAGAACGCGTTTATGGCCTTGAACAGCCCCACCACAACCTGATAGTTAAGCCACCGTTTCGGGCCGCTCGCGCACGCACCAGGACCCCAGTTTCATGAAGATCGTGGCAGGTAACAGCAATCGGCCGTTCGCCGAGGCGGTGGCGGCGTATTGCAATATTCCGCTGACCAACGCCGTCATCCGGCGTTTCTCCGACCAGGAAGTGTTCGTCGAGATCCAGGAGAACGTGCGCGGCCAGGACATGATGGTCGTGCAATCGACCTCGTACCCGGCCAACGACAACCTGATGGAGCTCCTCGTCACCCTGGACGCGCTCAAGCGCGCCTCGGCGCGGCGCATCACCGCCGTGATTCCCTATTTCGGCTACGCCCGCCAGGACCGCAAGCCGGGGCCGCGCACGCCGATCTCGGCCAAGCTGGTGGCCAATTTGATCACCGTGGCGGGCGCCGACAGGGTGCTGACGCTCGACCTGCACGCGGGCCAGATTCAAGGGTTCTTCGACATCCCCGTCGACAATCTGTTCGCCGCCCCGGTATTGGTGGCCGACATCCTTGACAATAACAAGGGCGACAACCTGACCGTGGTCTCGCCCGACGTCGGCGGCGTTATCCGCGCCCGCGCGGTGGCCAAGCGCATTGACGCCGACCTCGCCATTGTGGATAAGAGGCGCGAACGCGCCGGCGTGTCCGAGGTGATGAACATCATCGGCGACGTCAAGGATCGCCGGTGCGTCCTGATCGACGATATCGTCGATTCGGCCGGCACCTTGTGCAACGCCGCCGATGCGCTCCGTGAAGCGGGCGCGACCTCGGTGATCGCCTATGTCACCCATGGCGTGCTTTCGGGTGGCGCGGTGGCGCGGGTTACCGCTTCGGCGATGGAGCAGTTGATCATCACCGACAGCATCCAGGCCACCGAGGCGGTGCGCGAGGCGCATAATATCAGGGTGCTGTCCATCGCCAAGCTGATGGCCGAGGCGATGGCCCGGATCAGCGACGAACGTTCGGTGTCCAGTCTGTTCGACTGACGGCGGCGTTAAGTATATGCGCGAAGGCGCGGAAGGAGTTTGAACGATGGCCGATATCGCTTCCCTATCGGCGGCGGCGCGCCCGGGCACCGGCAAGGGCGCGGCCCGCGCGGTGCGGCGCCAGGGGCGCGTGCCGGGCGTGGTCTATGGCAGTGACAAGGACCCGGTCTCCGTTTCCCTGGATGGCAAGGAACTCGGCATCGAATACCACCGCGCGGGCTTCTTCAGCCGGCTTTACGATCTGTCGATCGATGGCCAGGCCGAGCGCGTGTTGCCGCGCGAGGTGCAGATCCATCCCGTGACCGACGTGCCGTTGCATATCGATTTCCTGCGCTTGACCGCCGATACCCGGGTCAATGTCGAAGTGCCGGTGGTTTTCATCAATGACGAGGAATCGCCGGGGCTCAAGCGCGGCGGCGTGCTCAACGTGGTGCGCCATACCGTCGAACTGCTGTGTCGCGCGGATTCCATTCCGGAAGTGATCGAGTTCGATCTGACGGGGACGGAAATCGGCGATTCGATCCATATCAGCGCGGTCAGCCTGCCCGACGGCGTCAGCCCCACAATCACCGACCGCGACTTCACCGTCGCCACCGTCGCCTCGCCGACCGTGGTGCGCGACGAGGCGGCCGAGGATGAAGAACTCGAAGCCGTGGAAGGCGAAGAGGCCGTGGTAGCCGCCGAGGTCGAGCCAAAGGCCGAAGGCGAGGCGCCAGCCGACGGAGGTGGCGAGGGCAAGAACTAGCGCCGAGGTCTCATGCTTCTGCTGGTGGGGCTCGGCAATCCGGGACCGCAATACGCCTGGAACCGCCACAATATCGGATTCATGGCGCTGGACGCGATCGTCCAGCGCCATCGCTTCGCCGCCTACCGCCGGCGTTTCCGAGGCATGGTCGCCGACGGTCATGTCGACGGCGCGCGGGTCATGGCGCTCAAGCCCACCACCTTCATGAACGAATCCGGACGCGCGGTGGGCGAGGCGGCGCGCTTTTTCAAAATGACGCCGGAGCAGATCCTGGTGATCCACGACGATCTCGATCTCGCCCCGGGCAAACCGCGGGTCAAGACCGGTGGCGGCAATGGCGGCCATCGCGGCCTACGCAGCATCGATGCCCATATCGGGCGTAACTATCGCCGGCTCCGCCTTGGTATCGGCCATCCGGGAGACAAGAACCTGGTCACGTCATACGTGCTGCGTGATTTCGCCAAGGCCGACCAGGATTGGCTGGACAAATTGCTGGCCGCGATCGCCGAAGCGGCGCCGCTTTTGGCGCGCGGCGAGGATTCGGAGTTTATGAACAAGGTGCACGTCACGCTCAACCCGCGCCCGCCGAGGCCCAAGCCCGAAGAGCCGCCGGCGGAGGCGCCCGATGGGGTTTAACTGCGGTATCGTCGGCCTGCCCAATGTGGGCAAATCGACCCTGTTCAACGCGCTCACCAACACCGCCGCGGCAGATGCCGCCAACTATCCGTTTTGCACGATCGAGCCGAATATCGGTCGCGTCGCGGTGCCGGACGCGCGGATGATGGAAATCGCGGCCTTGTCCAAGCCCGAGCAGGTGGTGCCGACCCAGATCGAGTTCGTCGACATCGCCGGCCTGGTCAAGGGCGCGAGCCGGGGCGAGGGTCTTGGCAATAAGTTTCTCGGCCAGATTCGCGAAACCGACGCCACTGTCCACTTGCTGCGCTGTTTCGAGGGCGGCGAGGTGACCCATGTCGACGGCCGCGTCGACCCGATCGCCGATGCCGACGTGGTCGATACCGAACTGATGTTGGCCGATCTGCAAGGCCTGGAGCGGCGGCTCGATCTCACCGCCAGGCGCGCCCGGGGCGGCGACAAGGAGTCGCTGGCGATTTTGCCGCTGATGGAAAAAATGGTGGCGGCGCTGGGCGAGGGCCGCCCCGCGCGCGCCGTCTCGCTGGACGCGGATCAGCGGCGCCAGGTGAAATCCTTGCGGCTGCTTACCGCCAAGCCGATCATGTATGTGTGCAACGTTGACGAGGACTCCGCCGCCACCGGCAACCGGTTCTCGCAAATGGTGGAAGAACGGGCCCGCGCCGAGGATGCCGCGTGCGTGGTCATCTCCGCCGCCATCGAGGCCGAGATCGCGCAACTTGGCGAGGCGGAGGAGAAAGGCGCGTTTCTCGAATCGCTCGGCCTCGCGGAGGCCGGCCTGGACCGGTTGATCCACGCCGGCTATCGGCTGCTCGACCTGATCACTTTTTTTACCACCGGGCCCAAGGAGACCCACGCCTGGACCGTGCCGCGCGGCACCACGGCGGCCCGCGCGGCGGGCCAGATTCACACCGATTTCGAGCGCGGCTTCATTCGCGCCGAGACAATTTCGTACGACGATTTCATCGCCCGCGGCGGCGAGCAGGGCGCGCGCGACGCCGGCAAGATGCGCCAGGAAGGCCGCGACTACGTGGTCCGGGACGGCGATATCATGTTGATCCGCTTCAACGTGTGAAACCGCTCTGTTTTTTAGATGTAGATCGGATTCACAGGATTGATCGAACCCGAAAAGTGGTTTCGATCAATCCTGATCCGGTCTAACTGTCGTTATCGCGCATCATCTCGGCGACGGCGCGGGCGGTCGCGTCGTCGGACCGGGCGAGTTCTTCGATCACGGCGGCGCGGTCCGCCTCGGGGCGGTTCTGAGAGAGCTTGGCCTTGGTTTCCAAGCGCGCGATGGGGATTTCGAAACCCACCACTTGGCGCATCATGCCTTCGAGGAAACGTTCCGGCGACGCGCCGCGTCGCCACGCCGCGTCGGGGTCGGCGTCGAAGGCGGTCACCATGTCGCGCAGCAGCGCCGTCAGCGCCTCGTCCGTCTCGATCAGGCGCGGCGTTCCGTAAGCATGCACCGCCGCGTAGTTCCACGTCGGCACGGCGGGGCCGGATTGGTACCAGTTCGGCGAGACATAGGCGTGCGGGCCCTGAAAGATGACCAGCGCTTCCATGTCCGGGCCAAAGTCCCGCCATTGCGGATTTGCCCGCGCCATGTGCCCGCGCAAGGTGCCGTTGGGGCCCGCTGGCGCCAGCAGGAAGGGCAGATGCGTGGCGACGGGCCGGCCGTCGCTTACTGTCACCAGGGTCGCGAAAGCGTACCGTTCGATCAGCGCCGCCGCCAGGTCCAGCGCGGCGAAAGGGTCGGGAATGTACATGGGAACGCGCCTGTTCGGCCGGCATCCGGCCCGCTTCTCAGTTGGACAAGTAATGCTCGATTACGTCGGACAGCTTGATCGTCACCGGCGCGCTTTCCCAATCCTCGAGGTCCGCCTCGCTGGTGGCGGTCGCGAAATATTCGTCGCGGCGCGGGTCGCTGTCCTTGACCTGCGCCGCGATATCGAATCGCCGGCTTTCGCGCAAGCCGTAACGCCGTTCAACGCGTTTGCCGCCGCGTTTGCTGGTGACGGTGTACGACGCGCTCACCGTTTTGCTGGCGTTGAGGCGCAAGAGCTCGAACTCGTAAATCTGGAAATCCGGCACCTCCGTTGTTGGCGGCGTGGTCAACAAATCGTCCAGGGCGCCGTCGAAGTCGTCCGGATCGACCGCGCCCACGTCGCCGCTGAAGAATCCGCGCACCCCGTCGTCGTCGCTCCCGTCGCCGTCCCCGCCGTCGGCGCGTAGCGACTCCGCCATGGCGCCGCCGCGCGCCAGGATCACGCGCTTGCGGGCCATCACAAAGGCCGGATTGATGTCCATGCGCGTGCCCGTCTGGTAAGTGGACGAAACTTTCCGTGTCGCGTCGACTTGGCGTTCCGCCGTCGCGCCGGTGACAACGAACGTAATCAGGATATCGACGGCTTGCGCCAGCGGGTGCGACGACGCTTGTCCCGGCGCGGCGGTGGCGGTCTCGATCAAGGGCAGGTCGGCCTCGATGGTGACCGGAAAATCGGCCGTCTCGGTGGTGCTCTGGATCAGCCCGATCGTGACGCCGGGCACGGCGGTGGGCGCGAAGCCCAGATCGGACACCACCCTGAACGCGGTGACCACGGCGCGCAGATCGGTCTTGTCGGCGCCCAGTTCGCGCAAAAAGGCGGCGACATAGTGATTGCTGAGCTTGCTAAAGACGTCCGGCCCCTGCACCGCGTCGCGTGGATAATGCGCGACGAAGCGTTGCAGATCGCGGGTCGTGGCAAGGGCCATGCGGTCGCCCAGCTTGTTGAAATGGTCGGACATGAACGTGGCCGCGTCGAGCGGCACCGGCCATTGGTCGAAAAACGAACGGTCGGCGAAATGGTCGTAGAGGATGAACGTCTCGATCGCCGCCCGGTCGAGCCGGCGGCGCGCCTGGGTGACCTTGAGCCCGAGCGTGCTGGCGGTTACCGAGCGAAACGGTTTTTCGTTGAGCAGGGGTACGTCCCCGTACGCGGCCAAGGCCGATTGGGCGGTCCGCAAGGCTTCGCCAATTTCCAGCCATTTCGGTTCGGGCGCCGGCCAGGCGAACACTTTCATCCCGGTGAGCGCGTCGTGGAGCGCCGGTTCGTGTTCTTGGTTGAGCGCGTCGACGATGGTCACCAGGTCTTCCGCGTAGTCCTCCGCGTCCTTGGCGAAATAGGCGCGTTCGCGGTCGATCAGCCGGGCCGCCTCGAGAAATTCCCGGTCCTCGATCAGTTCCTCGAGGTGATCGCCCTGGTCCCAGAATAGGGTGTAGCGGCGCGCCGGACGCGGCGGGATTTCGGCTCGCGGTGGAGCTTCGGCTTGCGGCGGCGCATCGCTCGACGGTTGCGCGATTTCAGGCGCGACCGCCTCGCCGGTCTTGTCTACCGAATTGCACGCGACCAGCGCCGCGACCAGCCCTAGCGCGAGCAGCCGGGGCGAGGCGCCGAGACGCTTCGGATTCGCCGGTATCTCGGTCGTCATTTCGCCCCCCGTCGTTATGGCGGCCGGACCCGGGCGGCGCGCCTTCCGCTAACCTAGTCAATGGGACCGGTGAGAGTCGAGCCTCCGCTTTGCAGGGGCCGGGTAGCGCGTTAACGTGACTCGCGATGTCGTGTTTATGCCAGGGAGGCAATTGACGAAAATGGGTGAATTCATCGAGATCACGGCGGCCGACGACCACGTGTTTTCCGCCTACCGCGCGACCGCCGGGGGCGATCGCGGGCGGCGCGGCGGCGTGGTCGTGATCCAGGAAATTTTCGGGGTCAACGACCACATTCGCTCGGTGTGCGACCGATACGCCGAACAGGGATACGAGGTCCATGCGCCGGCCTTGTTCGACCGGGTCGCGAAAGGCACCGAACTGGGCTATTGCGAGGACGACGTGAAGCGCGGGCGCGACCTGCGCGGCGAACTTGAATGGACCGACGCGCTTCTCGATGTGCAAGCCTGTGTCGCGGCCATGCGCGGCGCCGGAGAGGTGGGCGTGGTCGGCTACTGTTACGGCGGTTCGGTGAGCTGGCTGGCCGCGTGCCGGGTGATCGGGACGTCCGCCGCCGTTTGCTATTACGGCGGCCAGATTATCGACCACGTCGACCAGACGCCGCGCTGCCCGGTGATGCTGCATTTCGGCGCGCGCGACGCCATGATCCCGATGGCGGACGTGGATTTCATTCGCGCGCGCCACGCGGACGCGCCGCTGTTCGTTTACGACGCCGAGCACGGTTTCAGTTGTGACGCGCGCGCCAGTTATGACGAAGCCTCGGCCGCCCAGGCTCTTGAACGCACCCTGGCCTTTTTTGGCGAGCATGTCGGTTAACCAATAATTTTTGATTGCGGACCATCTTGGTTAATCGCGAGCCCGACCTATATTTTTCATTTAGGAAACTCAGACGCGGCGCTGGATCGGCATTTTGGTCGCTCGCCGCACGGTTGAGCCCGAGCCAAGCCGGCTGATGGTTGTTTGAGGAGTATCACCTGCGATGAGCGCAATTGCTCTTACGACGGGCTACAAAGACCTCACGCTGACGCGGTTTTTGACATTTAACATTGGCGCCTTCGCGGCCCTGATCGGCGCCCTTCTCATGGGCTGGCCGCAGGAGATCGTCGCCGCGGATTCGAGCCGCATCACCTGGGCCATCGCCGGACTGTTCGCGGTCGGATGGCTGCTTTGTTTGTGGCGTGTTTTCGAGATCGGCGCCGAGCTCGACGCGGCGAGCGAACATGGCGGCGAGTGGATTGGCCACTATCATGACGTGCGCGGGCGCCGGGGCGACGCCGCGGCCCAAAGCGTGGTCGAATTGCGGCTCAGAAATCACATCGCGCCGATACGCCAGATCGCCGGTGTCCTGGTCATTCTGGGACTGATCGGCACCGTCATCGGATTCATCGCCGCCTTTGCCGGCGTGACCACCGAGGCCGCCACCAATACCGACGCGGCGGGTCGGATGATCACCGAGGCCATGGGCGGGATGAGCGTGGCGCTTTACACCACCTTGTGCGGCGCCATCGGCAATATGTGGCTGATTTCCTGTTACCGGATCCTGCAAGGCGGCGCCAATCATCTGGCCGTCCGGGTGTTCGAATCGTGATCGACGAGGCCAACCAGAGCGGCAACGAGGACGAAGGCACCCTGTTTCGGGACACGATCTTCCTGGCCCTGTTCGGCTTCGTTTTGATCGCTTTCATCCTGCTGTTGCACTTCAATCCGGTGGCCAAGGAAATGGCCGCCGAGCCGCCAGGCAATGTGATCGTGGAAATCACGTGGCCGGTTGAAATGGACGTCGACGTGGACTTGTGGGTCAAGGGACCGGGAAGCAAGCCGGTCGGCTATTCCAACAAGGGTGGCGAGTTGTTCAACCTGTTGCGCGACGATTTGGGTCACAAGCGCGACCATTCGGGCATCAACCACGAAATCGTCTACAGCCGCGGCATTCGCAAGGGCGAGTACATCGTCAATCTTCATCTTTACAGCAATTACACCCGGCAATGGCCGGTGCCGGTGAACGTGCGAGTCAGCCGCAAGATCGATTCGGCGTCGAACATCGAATACATCCTGGAACGCACGGTCGATCTGGTGTCCTGGAGCCAGGAGATCACGGTGTTTCGGTTTCGCCTGACGGAGCAGGGTGAGTTGCTGAAAGACAGCGTCAACGCCATCGCGACGCCGCTGCGGTCGTTGAACGTGGGACAAAATTCATGATCGGGGGATTGCTCGCCGTTTTCGTCGTGCTCCTGATCGGCTTCGCCTATGTCGCGGTCGGGGCGCAGCAAAGCCGGCGACGACGTTGGACGATGGTGAGCGGCGTGACAGTGTTGCTGGTCCTGGGAACCGGGCTGATCAGCGAATTCCTGAGTCGTCCCAAGCCGATCTTCTACGAATGGCGCGGCGGCGAAGCGACGGTCGAGCATTACGTGTTCGCCGAGGGCGAGGCAATCTATCTGTGGCTGCGCTGGCCCGATAATCCGACGCCATTCGCCTACGAGATGGCGTGGTCCGAGAACGCGGCGAAATCCTTGCAAGAGGCCACCGAGGAAGCCGAGGAAGAGGGCGGCACCGTGATGGCGGATCTTTCGGGCACCACGGCCGGCGAGGAAAAAATGGAAATGACCGAAGAGGGCCTGCCGCTCGAATCTTCTCTGGAAGATCGGGACGCGGTCACCTTTCATGCCGTGCCGCAGCCCGCGTTGCCACCAAAGGCACTTCCCAAGGCGGCGCAAACATTCAATTTCGACCAGCCCGACTCCTAGCACAACGGCCATTCGTCACCCCCACGCCAAACGCGCGGACGGCCGGGCGATTGCATCGCGTCGGGCCACGCCTTACTCTTTATGAGCGGGCGCGGCGAACCGGCGGAGGCCCGGGCGATGGCGAGACGTGAAATCCTGTTGACTGTCGAAGAGTTGGTGGCGCGTATCCCCGACGGCGCGTCGGTGATATCGGCGGCCGACAACAACGGCGTGCCCATGGCGGCCGCCCGCGCCCTGGTGCGGCGCGGCGCGCGCGACTTGCGATTGATCGGCGGACCCACGGCCGGCCTCATGGCGGACCTGCTGATCGGCGCCGGCTGTACCGACAGCATCGAGACCGCGGCGGTGACGCTTGGCGAGTTCGGCCTGGCGCCCCGGTTCCGCGCGGCGGCCGAAAGCGGCACGTTGAAAATCAAGGATTCGACCTGCCCGGCGATCCACGCGGCGCTGCAGGCGGCGGAAAAGGGCAACCCCTTTGCCCCCCTGCGCGGGCTCATCGGCTCCGATATCCTGCGTTATCGCGACGATTGGAAGGTGATCGACAACCCCTTCGCCAAACAAGACGGGACCGCGACGGGCGATCCGATCGTCCTGTTGCCGGCGATCGTGCCCGATTTCGCGTTGTTTCACGCCCCTTACGGCGACGCGCGCGGCAATGTGTGGATCGGGGTGCGGCGCGAACTGATGACCATGGCCCGCGCCGCCCACGCCACCTTGGTCACGGTGGAGGAAATCTTCGACGGCGACCTGATGGACGACCCGACCATGGCGCCGGGTACGCTGCCCGACCTCTATGTCGACGGCGTGGCGCTAGCGCCCAACGGCTGTTGGCCGCTGGGGCTGATCGGGCGCTATCCGGTCGACGCCGCGCATTTGCGCGACTACGTCGCGGCGGCGGCGACCGAACCGGGGTTTCGCGCATACCTCGATCGCCACGTTTTCGGCGCCGTCACGGCGGCGGCCGAGTAGCGGTGGCGCCGGGCACGCCGGACTTTCAGCCGCGGGAACTGCTGATAGCGGCGATGGCGCGCCGCCTGACCGAGGCGCGTCACGTGGTGGTCGGCGCGTTGTCGCCGATCCCGGCCGCCGCGGCATTACTGGCGGAGAGGCTTTCGGACGGCCGGCTGCGGGTCACCATGCTGGGCAGCGCGAACTATTTCCGCTTCTCCGACGGCGGGCGGGAATTGTTCGATGCCGCCGGGCGCGGCCGGATCGACTCATTTTTCCTCAGCGGCGGGCAAATCGATGGCGCCGCCAACGTCAACCTGGTCGGCACCGGCGATTATCCCGACATCGACACCCGCTTTCCCGGCTCGTTTGGCTCGGCCTACCTCTACTACATGGTGCCGAACGTGATCTTGTTTCGCGAGGAACACACCCGCCGCGTGCTCGTCCCCAAGGTCGATTTCATCAGCGCCCCCGGCACAAGTCCGCCCGGCGTCTATCGTCCGGGTGGCCCCCAGGTGCTGGTGACCAGCCTGGCGATTCTGTCGTTTCACGGGGATTTGGGGCGTTTCCGCTTGGAAAGCGTGCATCCGGGCCATGATTTGGCGGAAGTCCGCGCCAACACCGGGTTCGAATTCGATTCCGCGCCATCGGGCGACGACGACTGCCCGACGACCCCGGCGCCGGACGCGGAAGTGCTGGCGGCGATCCGCGGCCCGGTGCGCGAGATCCTGGCCGGTACCTACCCGGAATTCGCCGCCCGGCTGCCCGAAGCCGCGCCGTGATACCCGTCACGGCGCGTCCCCGCGCCCTTGTTGCGCCGCGCGCGCGCCATAAATTCTAATTCGGGCGGTGGTTTAGCCCTGTTCGTTCAGGCGTCGCCGCGACCCTCGTCGAATCATCCGCGAGGCCTTGAAAGCACATTCATGATCCTGACCAGAACCGCCGTAACGGTCTTGCTTTTCTCGCTCTTGGTCGCCGGACCGGCGCGATCCGCGTCCGACAAGTACAAAGATGACGACAGAAGCGACCTCAGCCTGTCCGGCCTCGTGGCCAACCCGTATCGACCCGGCGATTTCATCCGCACGCCGCGCGAAGAGGTGAGACGCCGCTTCGCCAAGCCCGCCGAGCCCGGGCGCCGGCGCGACGGCGAGTCGGCGATTTCGGGCACGACCTTGATGCTGCGGGCCATATCGACCTTCGACGTGAAAAAGCGCAAACTCATGATCGGCGATGTGGTGCGCCACCTCCGCCATTACCCGAACGCCAAGGACCAAGTTTGGGTACTGGTCGATCGGTACCGCGCCAACAACCCGCAAATGCGCCACCATGTCGACACTGTAAAGGCCCAGGTCGAGGCCGCGTTGACCAAGGCCGTCGACAAGAACTACCGCTTGCTCAATTGAGCCAAGAATCCGGCATCAGATAGGCGCAGGGCTGGCTGTCCGAATCACGAACCGATAGGCGATCGTAAAACGCGCCGGCGCGGCGGGTCAGGCGGAGCAGGTCCTCGTCCAACAGCAGACCATCATCGTTCAGCGCTTGGGCGGCGGCCGTAAAGCGCGCCAGATATCCTTCCTTGGAGCCGTAGCGTATCGCCACGGACGGGCGCGGGTCATGGGCCTTCGCGCGCGTGGCCTCGTCGGCGGCGAAGGGAATGAACGATCCCGACCAGCGCCCGATATGGGTGCTGGCGCCGAACCGCGCGCGGCGCAAATTCCACCCCAAGTGGGTGCCCAGCGGCGCCACCATCTCGGGCGCGCGGATGCCGCCCCGGTCGTTCCCGTCCGCGTCCGGCATCATGACCAGGGTAACGAAAGGCGCGCCGAACCCGGGCGGCGCACGGTCGATGATGCCGCGGTCCCAGCGCGGCCCCAGGTCGAGGCGCGGCGGCGCCAGGTTCCGATCTGGCAACCGTAGTTCTGGGATGAGCGGAAACGCCTTTCGCCACGCGTCCACCGTATCCAGCGTGCCATCGGCGCGGCGCGGATAACGGCTGTCCGGCGGCGGCACCCCCGCGCCTGCCCATTCGTCGAGGCGGGTCAGCAGCGCGCGGATCACCGGGCGCTGATCGAACGGGTTGACGCAGTTCTCGTAAATGTAGCGATGGGGGAACACCCAGTTGCCGTGCTGGGCGCCGGCGAGAACATAGAGGCGCGCATGGGGGTCGAGCGCCAGGTCCATCTCGCCTGTCACCGATGCGTGCAACAGCGAGGCCGCGCGCGTCCAGTATTCCGTCGAACTTCCCGTATAGAACAGCAATGGCACCGCGTTCGCCGCCTTGGCGCGGGCCAGCACGTCGCCGGTCGCGCCGGTCAACGGATCGCTCTGGGGCACGGTGGCAAACGGGAAAAAATCGGCCGGGTACTGATGATCCTGATGTTCGCTGGGATGGCGGGTGGTCTGGGCGAAGCGGTGGTTGAAGCTGCCCTTGCCGGCGCCAGCCACGTGGATCAGCGCGGCGTCGAACACCATGCGCGCCGACTCGTCGAGATGGAACGCCTGATACAGCATGTGTTGGATCACGCGCCCGGACTGCGAGATCCCGAAGGCGATCGCCGTATCCGTGCCGCCCGCGACCGGATTGCCGGCGTCCGCGTCGGCGAACCGGAAATATGACAGCGCGTCGCGGATCGCGGTCAGGCCCAGCCCCACCACGCGGCCGTCCGTGGCGGTGTAGACCACCTCGTACAGCAGACCGGGTTTGAAACCGCCATCGAGAGCGACATGCGGGGCGCCGTTCTCGGCCACCGTGAAGCGCCACCGGTCGCGCGCAATGGCCTGGCGCGGCGCCCCTTGCTCCGGCCGAACCGTGAGCACCGCGTCGTCGCCGTCGGGGGCCGCGGGCGGGTAGCCGCGCGAGTTGCCCCAGGCGACCGGTTGGCTGGCGCTTGGCTGGTCCACCGTGATCTCGGCGGCGATCCGCCCTCGCAGCGGCTGGCCGTCGCGCCATGCTCGTGGCACCTCGATCTGAAGGCGGCCGTCGCCCGGCAGCACGTCCCAGTTCCACGCGCTCCACAGCAACGTGTAGCCCTGGCGGAACAGGAAGCCGTTGCCGGCGTCGGCCCGCGTGGCGGGATCGTTGGAACGCGGGGCGTCGTTGAAAAAAGTCACCATGCCCAGGCCGCCCCGGTTGCCGACCTCGTAAAGCAGGCGACGATTGCCGCGCCCCGGCCCGGTGGGGCGCAGCAGCACGAAGTCGCCGGCAAACCGCACCAGACCGTCGCCGTCGCGCCGCGCCAGATCCAAATCGACCACCGCGGCGTTGGCGGGATGGGCCGGGTCGATGGCGTAGTGAAGGCGGCCGGTGATCTTCTCGTAGGCGCCGACATCGCCGAACGCGGCGCCATCGGCGAAGGGCGCGCGGCCGGTGATCTCGATCCGCTCGACCGCGCCGTGCGCCGGTAGCGCCAGTACCAATCCGACGATCCACAGCCATCGCGCCATTGCGTCCTCCCTTGTGATTCGCCTTTGCGGCGGCGATTATAGCCGCAATGGAGCATGGGAGGCGGTCATGAGACTGGTGCAATTCGAATCCGAAAGTGGCCGAAGCGTGGGCATGGTCGACGAGTCGGGCAATCGCCTGTCCGTGGTCCAGGGCGCCGAACGAGTCTATGACCTGGCGTTGGAGGCGGCGCGCGCGGGGCAGGGCCTCGAGGCGCTGGTGGCCGCGCGCCTCGGCGACGAGAGTGTGTCCTACGACGCGCTGCTCGCCGAATCGCGCGTCCTGCCGCCGCTCGACCACCCGGACCCGGCCCACTGCCTGGTCACCGGCACGGGGCTGTCGCATCTGGGCAGCGCCCAGGCGCGCGATGATATGCACGCCAAGCTGGCCGCCGGCGCCGACGATCTCAGCGACTCCATGAAAATGTTCAAGATGGGCCTCGACGGCGGCAAGCCGGCGCCGGGCGAAATCGGCGCGCAGCCGGAATGGTTCTGGAAAGGCGACGGCTCGATCATGGTGGGTTGCGGGCGCGCCCTGGCCAGTCCCGGCTTCGCCGAGGACGCGGGCGAGGAGGCCGAGATCGCCGGCCTATACGTGATCGGCGACGACGGCCAGCCGCTGCGCGTCGGTTTTGCGCTGGCCAACGAATTCGCCGATCACGTGATGGAACGGCGGAATTATCTGTATCTGGCCCATTCCAAGCTCCGCGTCTGCGGCATCGGCCCGGAACTGCGCCTCGGCCCCTTGCCCGACAGCGTGCGCGGCAGGGTGCGCGTGCGCCGCGCCAACGAAATTCTATGGGAGTCCGAATTCCTCAGCGGCGAGGCCAACATGTCGCACAGCATCGCCAACCTGGAGCACCATCACTTCAAATACCCCCTGTTCCGCCGCCCCGGCGACGTGCATGTCCATTTCTTCGGCGCCGGCACCCTCAGCTTTGCCGCCGGCATCAAGGCCGCCGACGGCGACATCTTCGAAATCGACTGCCCCGATTTCGGCCGCCCGTTGAGCAACCCCTTACGTGTTGAAGATGAGTCCGGACTGGTATCGGTGACGGCCTTGTAGGGGACCGGCCGCTCAGTCGCCGAACAGGGACCAGCGTTTGGAAACGCCGTCGGGGATGCCGTCCTCGCGCAGTCGGGCGATATCCCAGGCGGGGCGGTCGCGCAGGATTTTCCGGTACAGCTTCATGTTGCCGCGGTAGGTGTAGTAGTACCAGTGGTCCCACACATTGCCGGGCCGGTCGCCGGCGATGTCGAAGTTACGGTCCGCCATCCAGCCCTGTAGTTCGGCGCTGTCGATTTGCAGGTCGATCCAGTCCGTCGGCCGCGCCTCGCGCCGGGTGCCGGGAATGTCGAGCCCGTTATGGCCGATCACCTGGCTGTTGCCGAATGTGCGTGGGCCGAAGTTCTCGCCGAGGATGTCGAGCACGTCGTTTTCGCGGCTGACGAAGTTGTAGAAGTCGGGCCGCCTAGCGACGTCCACGTCCTGGATGCGCCGATACATCAACTGGGCCTCCACCACATATTCCGATCCGCCCAGGATGAGCACCCGGCCCAGCCGCCGGATGAGCCGTTTCATGGCGTCGCGCCGGCCCGCCTTTTCGCCTTCCGCGGCCTCCTTGGCGGCCAATGCCAGGGCGCGCACGACGACATGCCCACCCAGGCTGTGACAGAAAATGTCGATGGGATGGCTCGCCGGTATAATGCGCGCCAGTTCGTCCAAGACGTTGACCAAAACCCAGGCGGATTTCTCTCCGTGCTCGTACGCGCGGGCATAGAAATTTTGGAAATGGTGGATCAGCGAGGTGGCGAATCCCGGTTGGCTGTGCCAACCAAACGCGAGCGCCAGTCCGTCGCCGCCGATCGAATCCGAACGGGAAAATCCCAAGCCGCGCGGCCAGCTTGACGTATGGTGACGTTGCTCGTCGCGTTCCTCGCCATCGCGGCGTCGGAAGTGATAGAGCCGGCCATGCGGGTTGTCGGTTTCCTTGGGATCGCCGGCCACCGCGTGGCGGGGATCGAACAAAAACCCGTGTACCATCACCACGATCGGCTGGCCCGCGGCCAGACCGGAAGTCGCCAAAGCCAGCCGTTTTTGCAAATAATGCCGCAAGGGATCGCTGGGCGGCGCCAGGTCCGGCGGCGCGAGCACAGTCATGGCGCCGCGCGCGTTGGCCTTGGTTTTGTCGTAAGCCGCCAACACGATATCGCCGTCGGCCTTGGGCGCGTATGGCTTATCCTTGAGGACCGACAAGCGAACGATCGACATGAAACCACCCCTCCCGCAAACAACTCATGATAGAGTTGTTACAGGATAGACGCAAGCGTCGCGAGTTTCCCCGGGGCTCGGGCGGCGGCCCGTCAGTCCAGGGCGGACTCGCCCAGCGCCAAGCGGCCGGCCTCCATCCAGGCGCGCAGTGGTGGTGTCAAACTGCGTTCCACGGCCTTCTCGTAAAGCACCAGATCGTCGTCGCTCAGCACGTCGCGCCAGCGGCCGTTGGTGCCCTTGTTGAAGAATTTCGTGTAGTCGCGCCACACCTCCTGGATCGACGGGATGTTCCTGTCCGCGTCCTTCTTCATCTCGTCGAAGGTGGCGGCGTGGGCGATGGCGGCCAGGGTTTCGTCGGGCAGATCGATGTCCAGGTAGGCGGCGATGCGGCGGATTTCGCCCGGCAGATCCGCCAACAGGTCGTTGTAGTGGACGAACAGGATATTGGGCAGGTGGCGGTAGTCCCACCATGTGCGCGCGTGGCGGAAATGCGACCAATAAGGATAGCCGTCGTTTTCCCACGGATACCAACCGCGCGTGATCCAGTTGGTCCAGAATTCGCGGAAGTTCGCCGGCACCGGCGGGTGGGGATCGCCATGGTCGTTCCAGTCGGAGCCGTTGACCATGTCCAGGAAACCATCGGCGTAGTTCTGAAAATGGTTCCACAGCGACATCACCACGTCGCGCCCGTCGCGCGCCACGAAGATGTATTTGACGTTGTCGAAATAGGGCAGCGCGTCGAGGGCGAGATGGGTTTTCACAAAGCGCCGATGGGTCTGGGGGCCGATCACCGACGGCGCGTATTCCGGCGGCGTGATGGCGAAATCGATCCACGGCGACAGGTCGCGCAGCGGCATGGGTAGTTGCGGCTGGCCGAACACCAGCATGCCGACGATGGTCTGCGTCCAGGTCGTGCCGCCCTTGTATGACGTCGAAATGATGATGTCGTCGTCGCGCGGCTCGAAGTCGTCCCATCGCGGACTGTCCAGCATCCGGCTTTGGTATACGTGTTTGCGTTCCGGTCTGGCTGTATCGGCCATGGCTGTTCTCCCTGTATATCGCGCCGGTTCGCATGTTAAGGAATTTGGCGGCGAACGAAAGGACCAAGCACCCCGGCCCGGAGGGTCCGGTTGCGCGCTCGCGGAACATGTGAATATTAGGGTTCCGCTGGCCGGCGCGGAAGTTCAGGGAGGTCCACCGCCATGTCCGATTTGGTCGATTTCGAAAAACGTGGCGCGATCGCCGTTGTTACGGTCAACAATCCGCCGGTCAACGCGCTCAGCGTGGGCGTGCCGCAAGGCATTTGCGAGGGCATCAAGGCCGGCGTCGATGACCCGGAGGTCACGGCTATCGTGCTCAGGGGTGGCGGACGTGGCTTCATCGCGGGCGCCGACATCAACGAATTTTTCAATCCGCCGCCGCCCGGCGGCACCAATATTTTTGACGTGATCGACGCCCTCGAGGGGGCGGCCAAGCCGGTGATCGCCGCCATCCATGGCAACGCCCTGGGCGGTGGGTTGGAGGTCGCCTTGGGCTGCCACTACCGCTGCGGCGTGCCGGGATCGCTTTACGGCCTGCCCGAGGTCAAGCTGGGTCTTCTGCCCGGCGCCGGCGGCACCCAGCGCCTGCCCCGCGTCATCGGCGTCGAGGCGGCGCTGCCGCTGATGGCGAGCGGCGCCTTCGTGCCGGCGGACAAAGCCCTCGGGATGGGAATCATCGACGCGGTCATCGACGGCGACTTGCTTGACGGCGCGATCGCGTTTGCCGAAAAAGTCGTCGCCGAGGGCCGTCCCTTGCGCAAGATCCGCGACGAACAGGCGGCGCGGCCGGCCTCGGCCAGCTTCTTCGAAGACTTCAAGAAATCGATCGCCAAAAGCGCGCGCGGCACCTTCGCGCCCTACGCCATCATCAAATGCGCCAAGGCGGCGGTCGATTGCGACTTCGACGAAGGCATCGCGCGCGAACGGTCCCTGTTCAAGAAATGTGTCGAGTCCGACCAGGCGCGCGGCCTGATCCACATGTTTTTCGCCGAACGCGCCGCCAACAAAATTCCGGACGTGCCGCGCGACACCCCCTTGAAGCCGATCAAGACCGCCGCCGTGCTCGGCGCCGGGACCATGGGCGGCGGCATCGCCATGAACTTCGCCAACGCCGGCATTCCCGTCACCATCATCGAACAGAGCCAGGAGTTCCTCGACCGCGGCCTCGCCACGATCACGAAGAACTACGCCAGTACGGTGAAAAAAGGCCGCCTGTCCCAGGCCGACATGGACGCGCGCATGGCGCTGATCACGCCCAGCCTCGATTACGCCGACGTCGGGGAGGCCGACGTCATTATCGAAGCCGTGTTCGAGGAGATGGACATCAAGAAAGAGGTGTTCGCCAAGCTCGACGCGTTGGCCAAGGACGGCGCGATCCTGGCGACCAATACCTCGACCCTGGATGTCGACGAAATCGCCGCGGTCACCAAGCGTCCCGAGGCCGTGATCGGCACCCACTTCTTCAGCCCCGCCAACGTCATGCGGCTGTTGGAAATCGTGCGCGGCGCCAAGACCGCCAAGGACGTCATCGCCACCACCATGGCGCTGGGCAAGACCATCGGCAAGGTGCCGGTGCTGGTCGGCATCTGCGACGGCTTCGCCGGCAACCGCATGTTGGCGCATTACATCAAGCAGGCCTTCCAGATGCTCGAGGAAGGCGCGCTGCCGCAACAGATCGACAAGGCTCTGTACGATTTCGGCCTCGCCATGGGGCCGTTCGCCATGGGCGACCTGGCCGGCCTCGACGTGGGCTGGCGCATTCGCAAGCGCCGCGCCCAGGAAGCCGGCGCGATCCAGGACGGCTCGCCGATCGAGGACCAGATCTGCGAGATGGGCCGGTTCGGTCAGAAGACCAGCGCCGGTTGGTACAGGTATGAGCCCGGCAGCCGCGTCCCGATCCCCGATCCGGAGGTCGAGGCGATGATCATCAAGCATTCCGACGAGCGCCAGATCACGCGCCGCGACATCTCGGACCAGGAAATCATCGAGCGCTGCATGTATCAGCTCATCAACGAGGGCGCCAAGCTGCTCGAGGAAGGTATCGCGCAGCGCGCCAGCGATATCGACGTGATCTACGCCAACGGCTACGGCTTTCCGCGCTATCGCGGCGGTCCGATGAAATACGCCGACATGATCGGCACCGACAAGGTCTACGAGGCCGTGCGCGGCTATCACGAGAAATACGGCGATGCGTGGGCGCCGGCGCCGCTGCTCAAGAAACTCGCCGAGCAGGGCCGCGGCTTCAACGACAACTAGGAAGTTCGTCACCCCACAAATGGGTTCAGGAGAAAATCATGGCTGAAGCCGTTATCGTTTCCACCGCCCGCACGCCGATCGGTAAGGCCTATCGCGGCGCGTTCAACAACACCCACGGCGCCACCTTGGCCGGGCACGTGATTAGCCACGCGGTCAAGCGCGCCAAGGTCGACCCGGCGGAGATCGAGGACGTCATCCTGGGTTGCGCCATGCCGGAAGGCGCCACGGGCCACAACATTGCCCGCCAGGCGGCGTTGCGCGCCGGGCTTCCCGCCACCACCAGCGCGGCGACCATCAACCGGTTCTGTTCGTCCGGTCTGCAGGCGATCAGCTCCGCGGCGCAAAGGATCATCGTGGACGGCGTGCCGATAGCGGTCGCCGGCGGCGTGGAATCGGTCAGCCTGGTGCAGAACGAACACCAGAACAATCACCGCGCGCGCGAGGACTGGCTGGACGAGAACAAGCCCGCGCTTTACCTGCCCATGATCGACACGGCGGAAGTGGTGGCCAAGCGCTACGACATCAGCCGCGAGGCGCAGGACGAATACGCGTTGCAAAGCCAGATGCGCACGGCCGCCGCCCAGCAGGCCGCCCGCTTCGACGACGAGATCGTGCCGTTGCAAACGGTCAAGCTGGTCAAGGACAAGGAAACCGGCGAAATCTCCGAACAAACGGTGACCCTGGAAAAGGACGAGGGCAACCGGCCCAGCACCACCTTGGAAGGCCTCGCGGGGCTTGAGCCGGTGCGTGGCGACGGAGCTTTCATCACCGCCGGCAACGCCAGCCAATTGTCCGACGCCGCGTCCGCCTGCGTGGTGATGGATTACAAACTCGCCGAGAAGCGCGGGCTCGAGCCGCTCGGCATCTACCGCGGCCTGGCGGTGGCCGGCTGCGAGCCGGACGAAATGGGGATCGGTCCGGTATTCGCGGTGCCGCGCCTGCTGGAGCGCCACGGCCTGTCCATGGACGACATCGATCTGTGGGAGCTCAACGAGGCCTTCGCCGTGCAGGTGATCTATTGCCGCGACCGCCTTGGCATCCCCAACGATAATCTCAACGTCGACGGCGGCTCGGTGTCGATCGGCCACCCCTATGGCATGAGCGGCGCGCGCATGGTCGGCCACGCCCTGATCGAGGGCAAGCGCCGCGGCGCCAAATACGTCGTCACCACCATGTGCATCGGTGGCGGCATGGGCGCGGCCGGGCTGTTCGAGGTCAATTAGACGGGTTTGGCGGTCAGATTCGCTCCGATAGCCAGATCGCCAACCGCGTTCCGGCCTTGACCGCCGCGCTTAGCGGCGCATAAGCCGGCGCCTGTTCGGCGCCGTATTCGAGGCCGGTATCGCGATGCGCGATCTCGTCGGCGCGGAAGTCTTCGATCACGTCGCGCAGGTCCGCCTCGTCATCGCCCAGCGCTTCCGTTTGGCGCGCGTAGTGTTCTTCGATCACGGTTTCCACGGCGACCGTGCAGGCCATGGCGGCGCGCGGGCCGATCATGGCGCTGGCGGCGCCGAGCGCGAAGCCGGCCGCGTTCCACAGCGGCGCCAGCGCCGTGGGGCGCACATGGCGCTCGGCCACCAAGCGGTCGAACGTCTCCAGATGGCGCTTTTCCTGTTCCGCCATGTGGCGGATGGCGTCGCCCACCGGGTGGCGGCCCAGCACCGCCAGTTGCCCGTCATAGATGCGCGCCGCGCCATATTCGCCGGCCTGATCGACCCGGATCATGCGCGCCACCAGTTCCTCGCGCGTCAAGTCGCCGGGAAGACGGTCGGCGGCGGTTTTCGTGGGCCGGGTCATGTTGGTTTTGGTTTTGCCCATTGTCTCGCCGTGATTATCGTGGCCGCGACCAATCCGAGCGAGGCCAAAAAGTTCCATCCCGCCATGGAAATACCGAGCAGCGACCATTGTATCTCGTCGCAGCGCACCGCCGGCGCGTTGAGGATCGCGTCGCGCATTTCCGCCAGCGTCAGATCGCCGAGGTCGGCGCCGACGCAGGATTCAGTGCCTTGCCACCACCCCTGTTCGACGCCGACGTGGAACGCGGCCACGCCGGCCCCGGCCAGAAAGCCCACCCCGCAGATGGCCGCGAGCCAAACCGCGAGGACCGGCGGCGCCGTCGGGCGGCGCGCGAAAAACACCGCTCCGATCAACGCCAGCGGGATCGCGGCGATATAGGGAATGCGCTGGTAGATGCACAGCTCACAGGGCGGCAGGTTTTCGAAATATTGAAAATACAACGCGGCGCCCAAGAGCGCGGCGCTGGCCAGGGCAACGCCGGCAAAGAAAAGCGGCGGCGTTAGCGTTCGCGCCAGCCAAAACGGGGAAACGTCGGTGCTCATGGCGTCTTGTCTACCACAACGCGCCGGGGCCGCCTAAAGGCCCGCCAGATAGGCCACCACCTCGGGCGCGTCCCATTCCGCCGGGCCCTCCAGCCGGGCGATTTCGCGGCCCTTGCGGTCGACCAGCAACGTGGTCGGCAGGCCGCGCGCCTTTATTTTACGTCCAGCGGCCAGGTCCTTGTCGATAAACAGGGTCAGGTTTTCAAGCCCCGCCTCGGCCCAGAACGGCGCCACCGCCGCCATGCCGCCGCGGTCCTGGGACAAGGCGACGACCATGAAATCCGGCCCACCGAGGCGGCCCTGCAAGCGGTCGAGCGCCGGCATTTCGCGCAGGCAGGGCGCGCACCAGGTCGCCCACAGATTGACCAGAACCACGCGGCCGCGGAATTCGCTCAGGGCGCGGTCGCGCCCGTCCGCGTCGGTGAAGGCGATGTCGAGAGGCCGCGGCGCGTCGTGCCAGGTAAACGCCAGGGACGCGGGCGGCGCCGGCGCATCCGACGGAAAGCTTGATTGCACCTGCCAGACGGCGACAATGGCCGGAAATGTCATACCGGCCGCGAGTATCGCGCCGAGAAACCAACGGATGCCGTACATGAACCGCGCCAATCCTTATTCTTGCGGTCGGGGCCGACCCCGATGAGCGCGCCGCCGCCGGCCAAGAAAGAACACGGCGCCGCCGCCCTTTGGGGCGCCCATTTCGATTCCGGCCAAGCCGAGATCATGGAGATGATCAACGCTTCGATCGGTTTCGACAAGCGCCTTTATGCCCAGGATATCGCCGGCTCGAAAGCGCATTGCGCCATGCTGGTGGCGCGCGGCATCCTGACGGAGGCCGACGGCGCGGCGATTGACGCGGGGCTCGACCAAATTCTGGGCGAGATCGAAAGCGGCGCGTTCGCCTTCGACACCGCGCTGGAAGACATCCACATGAACATCGAGGCGCGGCTGACCGAGATCGCCGGCGAGGCCGGCCAACGCCTGCATACCGCGCGGTCGCGCAACGATCAAGTGGCGACCGACTTCAAGCTGTGGGTACGCGACGCCCTGGACCGGATCGACGGTGAAATGACCGCCTTGCAGGCCGCCCTGATCGACCGCGCCGAGGACAACGTGGAGACCGTGATGCCCGGCTTCACCCACCTCCAGCCGGCGCAACCGGTCAACTACGCGCACCACCTTCTCGCCTATGTCGAGATGCTGGGGCGCGATCGCGGGCGGCTGGCGGACGCTCGGGCGCGGCTCAACGAATGCCCGCTGGGGGCGGCCGCGCTGGCCGGCACGTCGTTCGACATCGACCGCGACGCCACGGCGCGCGCCCTTGGCTTCGACCGACCGACCGCCAACTCGATCGATTCCGTGTCCGACCGCGATTTCGTTCTCGAGGCCCTGGCCATGGCGGCCATCGCGGCCACCCACCTGTCGCGCCTGGCCGAGGAAATCGTGGTGTGGTCGACCAGCGGGTTCGGCTTCGTGCGGTTGTCCGACGCCTTCACCACCGGATCGTCGATCATGCCGCAAAAGCGCAACCCCGACGCCGCCGAACTGGTGCGCGGCAAGACCGGGCGCGTGATCGGCGGCTTGGTCTCGCTGCTGGTCACCATGAAGGGGTTGTCGCTGGCCTATTCCAAGGACATGCAGGAAGACAAGGAACCCGCTTTCGACGCTCTCGACACCCTGTCGCTGTGTCTCCTGGCCATGACCGGGATGATACGCGACATGACGGTGGACACGGCGAGAATGCGCGCGCTGGCGGGCGCGAACTACACCACCGCGACCGACCTGGCCGACTGGTTGGTGCGCGCCGGGCTGCCGTTCCGCGCCGCCCACCAGGCGACTAGCCGCCTGGTGCGGCTCGCCGAGCAACGCGATTGTCCCTTGGAGGCGCTGCCGCTCGAGGACATGCGCGAGATCGAACCGAAGATCACCGCCGATGTCTTCGCCGTGTTGGGCGTCGACCTCTCGGTGGCAAGCCGCGCCAGTTACGGCGGCACCGCGCCGGAACGCGTGCGCGAGGCCTTGGCCGCGGCGCGGGAGCGCTTCCTGTGAACGCCCGGCCCGTGTGGCGGATCGCCGTGTTGCTGATTTTCGCGGCGGCGCTGGCGGCAAGCGCGTGCGGACGCAAGGGACCGCCGGTGCCGCCGGGCGAGGGCGAGCCGGAATACCGAGACGAGGCTTACTGAAGCCCATGGACCATTTCGGCTATCGCTCGGGCGTCATGTACGCCGAAGACGTCGCGATCCCCGAGATCGCGGACCGGGTCGGCACGCCTTTCTATTGCTATTCGACCGCGACCCTGCGCCGCCATTACCGGGTCTTCGCCGATGCGTTCGCCGGCCAGGACGCGCTGATCGCCTATTCGTTGAAGGCGAATTCCAACCAGGCCGTGATCGCGACCTTGGCCGCGCTCGGCGCTGGCGCCGACGTGGTGTCGGAGGGCGAGTTGCGCCGCGCCCTGGCGGCGGGCCTGCCCGGCGAGAAGATCGTGTTCTCCGGAATCGGCAAGACCCGCACTGAGATGGCCCTCGGCCTGGACGCCGGCGTGCTGCAGTTCAACGTCGAATCGGAGCCCGAACTTGAGGCCTTGTCGGAAGTGGCCCAGGCCAAGGGACGCTTGGCGCCGGTCGCGCTCAGGGTCAATCCGGACGTGGACGCGCGCACCCACGACAAGATCGCCACCGGGCGCAAGGAAGACAAGTTCGGCATTCCGGCCGCGCGGGCCATCGAAATCTACGCCCGCGCGGCGGCGCTGCCCGGCCTGCGGGTATGCGGCGTGGACGTTCATATCGGCTCGCAGTTGACCGATCTGGCGCCGTTCCGCGAGGCGTTCGCGCGTGTCGCCAGCCTGACCGACGCCTTGCGCGCCGAGGGTCACGACATTCGCCGCATCGACCTGGGCGGCGGGTTGGGGATTCCCTATACCGACGAAACGCCGCCGCACCCCGACGACTACGCCCGGGCCGTGGCGGAGACCGTCGGCCGCCTCGACTGCCAGATCGTCCTGGAACCCGGCCGACTCATAGTCGGCAACGCGGGAATCCTGGTCACCCGGGTATTATATTTGAAACAGGCCGAAAGCCGACGCTTCGCGATCCTGGATTCGGCCATGAACGATCTGTTGCGCCCGGCCCTCTATCAGGCCTGGCATGATGTCGATCCGGTATGCGAACCGCCGGACGACGCGCCGTGGTCGCCGGTCGATCTGGTCGGCCCGGTGTGCGAAAGCGGCGACACGCTGGCCGCGCGGCGTCCCATGCCACCGCTGAGCGACGGCGATTTGCTGATCGTTCGCTCGGCCGGCGCCTATGGCGCGGTGATGGCGTCGACCTACAACACCCGGCTTCTGGTGCCCGAGGTGATGGTCGACGGCGATCGCTTCGCCGTGGTGCGGCCGCGCGGCGGCTACGAGGATTTGATCGGCCTGGACCGGCTGCCCGATTGGCTGGACGCGCCGCGTGCCGGCCTGCGCGCGATCAAGCGGGGCGCCGCATGAAACGGCTTTGGCGGTTCGGCGCGCGGCGCCACGACGATGAACGCGGCGTTCTCGACGATCCGGCGCTGGCGCGCCGTGTCCGGTTGAGCGGCGCCGCGCTGTTGTGGGAACGGCTGTGGCCCGCCTTGTGGCCGGCGACGGCGGTTGCCGGCGTGTTCGTGGTGGTTTCGCTGTTCGGGCTGTGGGTGCTGCTGCCTGGCTGGCCGCACGCGTTGATCTTGCTGGGATTCGCGATTGTGTTCGCGGTGGCGTTGCGCCGCGCGCGCGGCGCCGTTCGCTTGCCCGATCTCGACAGCAGCATTGAGCGGTTGGAACGGACCGGCGGCGTGCCCCATCGGCCGTTGACGGCGGTGCTCGATTCGCCGTCCGGCGGCGCGCGCGACCCGGCGGCGCGCGCGCTGTGGCGCGCGCATCAGTGGCGCATGGGACGGGCGGTTCGACGACTGCGGGTCGCGCCGCCGGCCGCCGGCTTGGCGCGCCACGACCCGTGGGCCTTGCGCGCCGTGCTCGTGTTGCTTTTGGTGCTCGGCTTCGCCGCGGCCGGTGATCGCGCGCTGACCCGCCTCGCCGGCGCCGTCGAGCCCGACCTCGCCGGCCCCGTCGGCGCGGGCGCGGGCAAACTGACCGCATGGATCACGCCGCCGGAATATACCGGTCTGGCGCCAGTCTTCCTCACGTCGCGCGACGGACCCGAGGCCGCCGTCGCGCCGATCCCGGTGGCGACGGGAAGCGTGTTGGTGGCCCGCGTGCATGGCGGCGGTTCGGCGCCGGCGTTGCATCTCGACGGAGAACCGATGCCGTTCACCAGCGTCGACGGCGTCGATTTCGAGGTCCGGCGGAGCTTCGAGGCGACCGTGCCCGAGAAGGGCCCGCGGCGGGTCGAGGTGGTGCAAGGCGACGCGACGCTGGGTGCCTGGTCGGTGAGCGTTTTGCCGGACCGGCCGCCGCGGCTCACCTTGCCGGCGCGGCCCGAACAAACCAGCCGCGCGATTCTTCGTCTGGAATACAAGGCCGAGGACGATTACGGCCTCGCGGCGGTGGGCGCGGAGATTTTCCTGGTCGATGATCCCGCGGCGGCGCCGATCACGCTCGATCTTCCCTTGCCCGGTTTCAACCCGACCGCCGCGCATGAGTCGAGCTATCATGATCTGACGCCGCATCCCTGGGCCGGCATGCCGGTCGCGATGACGTTCACGGCGCGAGACCACGCCGGGCAGATCAGCCAGCCCGTGCACGTGACAATGACCCTGCCGGCGCGCGCCTTCAAGCATCCGGTTGCCCGGGCGATCATCGAGCAGCGCCGTGTCTTGGCCCTGGCGCCCGAACGGGTCGACGCGGTGCGCCGCGCGCTGGGCCGAATCGCGGATAGGCCGGACCGCTTTGGCGACGACACCGTGGTCTATCTGTCGTTGCGAACGGCGTTCGCCCGGCTGCGCTACCGGCACGACGAGGACACCCGCGCCTCGACCCTGGATTTGTTGTGGGACGTGGCCTTGCGGATCGAGGACGGCTCGCTTTCGCTGGCGGAACGCGACCTGCGCGCGGCGCAAGAGGCATTGCGCGAGGCGCTGGACCAGGGCGCGTCGAACGAAGAGATCGAGGCCTTGACCGACCGGCTCGAGGCGGCGCTGGAAAAATATCTCGATCTCCTCGAAGAGAAGGCGGCGGAAATGCAAGGCGAAGAGACGCCGCGCCAGGCCCAACCACGCGGCGACGCGCGCAGCCGCGAGGATATCGAACAGTTGCTCGAGCAAATGCGCGCCATGGCGACGACCGGCGCGCGCGACGCCGCCCAGGAATTGCTATCGCGCATGCAGGAATTGCTGGAGAACCTTCGAATCGGACAATCGCGACCGAACCAAGCCGGCATGGACCGCGAGCCGATGCTGAGCCGCCTTCAAGACCTGATGCAAGACCAGCAGGAACTGCTCGACGATGTTTTCGACGAAATGACCTCGCGCGGCGAAAACCGGCCGCTGGACCCGGGCGACCCGGAGGACGGCGAACAGGGCGCGGACCGACAGGAGGCCCTGCGCCGCGCGCTCGGCGACGTCATGCGCGAAATCAGCGAGGCGGGCGATGAAATTCCCGACGCGTTGGGCAAGGCCGAACGGCTGATGAAGAAATCGCGCGATGAACTACGGCGTGGCCGGCCCGACCGTTCCGTCGATCCACAGGCGCAGGCGCTCGAGCAACTGCGCCAGGGCGCGGCCAAGTTGAAAAATCAGTGGGCCCAGCAGCAGGGCTCTCAGCCGGGCGAAGGTGGCTTGCCGCAATCCTACGACGATCTTCGCGACCCGCTCGGCCGCATGCCGCCGGGCAAGGAAGGCAACCCCAGCGGCTTCGTCAACATTCCCAAGGAATTCGATATCCAGCGCAGCCGCGAAATCCTCGACGAACTGTATCGGCGCGCCGGCCAACGCGACCGCCCCGAGCCGGAACGGCAATATATCGATCGCCTGTTGCGGTGGTATTGAACCGGTTTAGCCACCCATGTCGAAGCTGAGGAAGGCGCCGGACGCGTCGGCGGGCGGGTTCGCCAAGGAGGTGGTGAACGCGATGATTTCCTGCGGGATCATGTTGACGTCGGTCGCCTGGAAGGTCCAATCGGCCAGCTCGGCGTTGGCGTCGTCGCGCAGGACGACGCGAATCGGAGGCACGCGCGTGACCCGGCCCGACATGTTGACGATCTCGCCTTCCAGCACCAGCGTGACGGCGCCACCGTCCTCGACGCTTGAGCGCCGGACGTTACGAATTTCCAGCCCTAGCGACGCCGCGCCCACCGGCAATCCGACGGTGGTATAAAGCAGGCGCGCCGGCGGCCACGCGTCGACAATCGAATCGCGTAGCAGCGCGGCGCCGCCGAGCACCAGAACCACGACCGCCGCCAGGGCCGCCCAGCCCACCGCTTGCGCGCCGACTTTCGGTCCCCGTTTTGCCGGCGCGACGGTCGTGACACGGCGAATCGGTGGCCTGTCCTCTTCGTTGGGTACGGGCGCCGCCATCGGCTCCGCGACCGGTTCCGGCTGGGGCGCCTCCGCCTCCACCGCCTCGACCGCCGGCTCGACGGTCGCGGGCGCGGCTTCGGCGTCGGGCGCCTGGAACCATTTGTGGCCGCATTTGCCGCAGCGCACCTCGCGGCCCGCGTCGCCGAGGGCTTCGATCTTGACCGCGAAGCGAGTCGAACATGATGGACAAGTCAGGATCATGACGGCGGTATCTGTCCCGATAATGTGTATCCGGCTATATTTCTGTTTAAGCTAGGGGTCCGGCGCCGCCAAGGCAAGGCCGGCACGTAATCCAGGAGGCGCGAGCCGCGTGGTGCGCTTCGAGAACGTCGGAATGCGATACGGCCTTGGGCCGGAGATTCTACGCGACCTCAATTTCACCCTGGAGCCGGGCTCGTTCCATTTCCTGACCGGACAAAGCGGCGCCGGCAAGTCGTCGCTGCTGCGTCTGCTATATCTGGCGCATCGGCCGTCGCGCGGTTTGATCACCATGTTCGGGCGCGACGTCGCCACCGCCAAACGCCGTGCGTTGACCGAATTGCGACGTAAAATGGGTGTGGTGTTTCAGGATTTCCGTCTGCTCGATCACTTGAGCGCGCACGACAACGTGGCCCTGTCGCTGAGGGTCGCGGGCGTGCGGGAAGCCGATATCGCCGAGCCGGTGGGCGAGTTGCTGGCCTGGGTCGGATTGGCCGACCGCGTGCACGCGCTGCCGCCGACGCTTTCGGGGGGAGAGAAGCAGCGTCTCGCCATCGCGCGCTCCGTGATTCGCCGCCCGGAACTCTTGTTGGCCGACGAACCGACGGGAAACGTCGATCCCAAGACAAGCTTGCGCTTGCTGCGCCTGTTCGAGGAGCTGCACAAGCTTGGCACGACGGTCATCATCGCCACGCACGACGAGTCGCTGCTGTCCCACTTCAAACATCCGCACCTTCACCTCGAGGGTGGCGCCCTGACCGTGCGGCGAGCGGAACCCGAGGGGAATTAGCATGTTTGGGACGCGCTCGGATCTTGCGTTGCGACGCGACGACGCCAGCCGGTTCCTGCCGTGGATTCTGGCGCTTCAGGTCTATTTCGCGGTGGTCGCCCTGGCCACCCTGATCGGCCTCCAGGACGCCATCGAACGGTGGCGCGGCGGCGACTACGCCGTGATCACCGTCGAACTGCCCGCCGACGCCGACGACGCCTCCGTTGCCGCGGCGATCGAAGTGATGCGGCGGACTCCCGGAATCGCGGCGGCGCGCGAACTTGATCCCGCCCGGGTGGCGGGCCTGTTGGAGCCGTGGTTGGGTCCCGGCGTGGCCGGCGACGTGCTGCCCTTGCCGCGCCTGGTCGACGTGACGCGGGCCCCCGGCGCGGGCGTCGATTGGGCGGATGCGACGGAGCGGCTGGAGCAAGCGGCGCCGCGCGCGGTCCTGGACCGGGGAACGACGTGGACCGACCAGTTGGCCGAACTGGCGCGCTGGGCGCAAGGACTGGCGGCGGCGATCGTCGCGGTGGTGGTCGTGGTCTCGGCGATCGCGGTCATTTTCGCGATCCGCGCCGGGTTGGCGATTCATCACGACACCATCGAACTGTTGCACTTGCTGGGCGCCGAGGACAGCTACATCATCGGCCAATTCGAGACCCATGCCCTGGGCCTTGCGTTGCGTGGGGGCGCGCTCGGCCTGGGCGCGGGCGCGGCGACCCTGGTCGCGGCCGGCGTCGCCGGCGCGCGGCTGGAGGCGCCGCTCCTGCCCGCGCTCGGGTTGGGGCCGGCGGGCTGGGCGGCACTGATCGTGGTGCCGGCGATAACCGCCCTGATCGCGATGATCACGGCCCGGTTCGTGGTGGCGCGGACCTTGGCGCGTTTGCCCTAGTGGATAGAATCT
>SMVB01054651.1_pt1 | contig 36796 bp, 31 predicted proteins | sample 2456461 | NCBI WGS metagenome assembly SMVB01 (sample SAMN11095934, study PRJNA526329) | marine sediment metagenome | biome: Marine sediment; feature: Surficial sediment; material: Deep marine sediment; isolation source: Hadal surficial sediment | place: Pacific Ocean | collected 2014-05 | depth...
GCTCCGCCCCGCACCACTTTGGCGCGTGTCGGGTGCGGTCCTGTGGGATCTTTCCTGGGGCTGGTCCGGTAATAATTTTCATCCAGCCAATCGGCGGTCCACTCAGCCAGGTTGCCCGCCATATCGTGCAGGCCGAACGCGTTGGCGGGAAACTTGCCCACCGGTGCGGTGACCGCGAATCCGTCATCCACCGAGGCCACGCGGACGTTGAGGTCGCAGTTCTTGTCGCAAAAATTGCCTTCCTTGCCGCGGACGGTGTTGCCCCAGTAAAATTGCGTGGTCGATCCACTGCGCACAGCGTATTCCCATTCGGCTTCCGTCGGCAAACGGTTGCCGGATTTTTTGCAATAGGTCTCGGCCTCGTACCAGGTGATGCTGTCCACCGGCAACTCCCCTTCCACATACTGCGCCGGGTTGCTCCCCATGGCGGCTTTGAAGTTGGCTTGAACCACTTCATATTTATTCATTTTGAAGGAGGAAATGCATACCTCGTGGACCGGCCGCTCGGCATGCGCGCCCTGATCACTGCCCATCATGAAACAACCGCCCGGAATGGCCACCATGGGATTGGTCGATCCCGCTCCTGTGGGGGCCCGCATCAGAACAATGGCCAACCGGTCGCGCAGGGTCCGGGTCTCCTCGTGAAGCAACCGCAACACGCCGGTGTATTTCAAAGACACCGCGCTTTGCGGCACCAGTTTCATCTTGCCTTCTTTTTTGAAAAACAGACGGTATTGGGGAATCGGTTCGTTGCTCTTGGAATAGAGGTAATTGCGCATATTGTTCTTGCCATCCTGCGACGCCAGCACCGTTTGGTCCACCAACTCCGCCGCCAATCCCGCCGATTCCCCCTTGAAAAAAACCATCACGTCGCGGCCATTGGAAACCGGCAGTTTGAGGATTTGATCCGCCAGAGCGATGGCTTCACTGGGTTTTCCCAACTCCGCCTTGACTCGCGCGAGGTAATACTTCACCCGGTGGTTCTCCGGTTCCGCGCTCAGGGCTTCGGTGTAATAAACCTCCGCTTTTTTCAAATCTTTAGCGCCGAGAGCCTGATCGCCCCGGGCGAACTCTTCCACCCCCGCCCCTACCGGCGCCGAAAACAAAGCCAGACAAACCACCGCTGACAGGGCGATGCAATAACGGTTGTGGGTGCGCCTATATATGAGGAACGATCTCATGCTCCAGCTCCATTCATTGAGATGATTATTCATGGGTCAGTGGAAATTATATAACAAGCAGACAGCCCCCGCCAAATCTAATTTCCAGCGTGCCGCTGGACTCAACTGGGCCGCGCTCCGCTGGCACTCAGTAATTATTGGGCATATTCCTGAACTGTCAGCCATTTGCCTGCCGGGCAACGCCCGGACGAAATATTGGCACCGGCGACTGCCGGCTCCGAAGGGAGCTAGGGAGCTTTTTCCTTATAAGGGATACTTTAGCCCTTATTTTTATTGGAATCTTTTGGCTTGGCGGGAGCGGATTTTTTGCGGGCATCCTGCTGGACCTTCTGTTTTTTTAATTCCTGCCAGTCGTCGTCGATCTTCTTTTTCTTATGGAAGTTGTCCCGCTTCGGGAAATAATTGATCTCGTCAATCATGAGGATTTTGCCATTTATAATGATTAAGTATGTATTTCTGGAAAACCGAGATTCTTCGTCGCTAACCGCTCCTCAGAATGATAACCGATACTTTTTGGTCATCCTGAGTGAAACGAAGGATCTCTGTTTTCCAAAAAGTTCTACTTATTCCAAGGTCTCATTAATAAGGAGCCGGGCAACGCCCGAAGATAAAGAGATCACACTCTGACCTGCGCTCAACAATTTTTGGCGCAACTCCAAACGGTCAGCCCCTTGGGTCCAGCGGCACGCTGGTCAACCAATTTTATACCACAAAACCAGCGCCCCCCAGAACCACCGCCACTTTAATGAAAATTTGAATTTTTAATACGTTCATTAGGTCACCTTCGTCTGGACCGTATTTTATATCAAGTCTGTTCCTATTTTATACTTTATTAAGTTCTCCAAAACACCATAGGTGTTATTTAAAAAATCTCTTATAATAGGCTCCGGTCGGCGGACACGCCCAATCATAATCACCGAACATCCACCTGCCCGCTGGCCCACCGGCGGGACATACCACGAGACTTCATGCAAGTTCTGTTACACACCGACTGCGTCATCGACATCCTGAAAAAACCCAACAGATCGGTCCTCAACCTGTGCCGGGAAAAACGCATTCAGGCGTGGGTGCTGGCTTCCGCCGTTCCCATCCTGCACGCGCAACTGTGCCAGACAATGCAGGACACTCTGGCCCGCAAGGCGCTGGCGGATTTTCTGCAACACGTGACACTCCTGCCGCTCACCGGGGTGGACATCCATTCCGCGCTGGCCGACAGCGATATGGGGTTGCTGGAAACGCTCGCGGTCACCGCAGTCAAGGGATTCGGGCTGGCGTGCGTGGTCACCTCCCTTCCCGACGGCTTTAAAGGAACGGATATCAAAATTATTAAACCAGACGCTCTGGCGGATTTCATAACCGCCGCGGAAAAATCCGTTGGCAAAGTGCCTCTGCTGAATATCCCGGCGACCTTGCCGGAGATTCTGCCGGAGGTGGAGCGCGGCATGGCGGACGTCGTCCGTTCCGGGCATTTCATCCTGGGACCCAAAGTGGTCGAGCTGGAAGAACGCATCGCCGAGTACTGCCAGACGCCGTTCGCGGTCGGCGTGTCTTCGGGAACCGATGCGTTGTTGATGGCGTTGATGGCCGATGGCATAAAATCCGGCGACGAAGTCATCACCACGCCCTTCACTTTTTTCGCGACCGCCGGGTCCATCGCCCGCAGTGGCGCGCGCGCGGTGATGGTCGACATCGACCCCGCCACTTTCAACATCGACCCGGCAAAAATCGAACAGGCGATCACGCCTAAAACCAAAGCCATCATGCCGGTACACTTGTACGGGCAATGCGCGGACATGGACCCGATACTGGAGATCGCCAAAAAACACAAGCTGACGGTGATCGAGGACGCCGCCCAGGCGATCGGTTCCGAGTACAAGGGGCGGCGCGCCGGGTCGCTGGGCGACTTCGGATGTTTTTCATTTTTCCCGACCAAAAACCTGGGTGGGTTCGGCGACGGCGGCATCGTCACCACCCGCTCCGAAGCGCTCTATGAAAAACTGAAAATCCTGCGCAACCACGGCATGGAGCCAAAGTATTTTCACAAGTTGATCGGCGGAAATTTCAGGATCGACGCCCTGCAGGCGGCGGTGGTCACCGCCAAGCTCAAACATCTGGAAGGATGGACCGCCAGCCGGCGGGACCACGCCGGGCACTACAACCGCTTGTTCGAAGAGAACGGATTGACCCAATTTATGGCAACCCCCAGGGAAATTTTCCCGCGCCATATTTACAATCAATACATCATTCGAGTGAAGGACGGCAAGCGCGACGCGCTCCGCAAATTTCTGGGCGAGCAAAATATCATCACTGAAATTTATTACCCGGTGCCCCTGCACCTGCAGGAGTGTTTTGCGCCGCTCGGGTATAAACCAGGCGATTTCCCGGTTTCTGAGCAAGCCGCGGAAGAAACTCTGGCGCTCCCCATCGCGCCCGAGATCACCCAACAGCAACAGGTGGTGGCAAAAATCCTCGAATTTTTCTCCTGAGTCCCTTTCAAACCAAATCCCACTAAACACAATTGGCTTACAACTGACTTGCCAAACCTCAAAAGTTTGTATTGACCGGGAAAGGTGAAGTTGCAGGAAAGTTTTTAAAGAAATAAAGGAAGAACGGGATCAGGCTGAATGGTCGCTGAGGTAAACTCTCATCTCATGGCCCTTGCCGGAGAGTTTGGCGGGAAGATTCGACAATTCAGCTAATATTTTTAGAAGGCGACGAATCAAATAAAGCGATTGATCCTGTTCACAATAACTGACACGATGCGTTTGAAATCGCTCTACCTTGAAGCCCGCATTTTGAGCCAGGGCGAACATGGATTTTTTATTGAAAAAACTGATATGGCCGCCGTGTTTTTCTATATTGAAGTAATGCCATTGGCCTTTGAAAATTTTTGCCGTCCAACTATCCGTGTTACCGGTTCGAATGCCCAGTATCCCTGCTGGTTTGAGCAGTCGCCGGCATTCCTTTAATAGACTCAAAGGGTCTTTTAAATGCTCGATCACTTCAAAAATGGTTATGACATTGAAACTATTGTCGGGAAAGTCGACTTCCTCCAAAAATCCATGGGATACTTTTAAACCCGACTCTTGGGCCGCCTGCGCCGCCTCTTGCGCTGGCTCCACGCCTTCGCAATTCATTCCCATTTTATTGGCCACATGAATAAACGCTCCATTGGAACAGCCCACATCCAACAGGCGAATCTGACTTCGGTCTATGCCTGTGACGGCTTCAATTTCTTTTAGAATTTTCCTCGTACTGCGGATAAGACTGTGGGTGGTTTTGGGAGTGGGCCACGTGCCCATTGGATCGTCAAATTCCTCCATCGATTTTTGAAACACTTGCTCACTGCATTGGCTGATCAACTGGTCGCACTGAGAGCATATCTTCAAACAGCCTTCAGGAAGAAAAATATCCGTATCGTTCAGGTCGGAATCGCACCCTATTGGGCAATGATCAAGATATTTGGGACTGTTCATGATTATTACTAAAAATTATGAGATGTTCAAACTTCTGGAGCAAGAGATTCCTGTCTTTAAAATGGATCGCACAACAAAATCGTTCCTCATTATAGTTGGAATAATTTATTTTTAAATGTGAAATATGGGGTTAAAAATAGACCGAAATTCAGCCGGACATGGAAGCCCTATATATAAGGAGTACAAATTCAACTGAAACGGTAGAGACCGGAAATCCATTTTGACCTTTTAGAGTTGCATTGATAACTAGCGTCTTTCCATGGCTTTCCCCGGTCCGTGAAGGTTCGATTTTGCCAATCCGCAAAAAAATGATATGGTTTTCCAAAAGATTTTGGAATTTATGGAATCCCCTTGCTGATAAACCGTTGAAGTTCATCCAACCATTCGAAATACCAAGGTTCCATTATGAAAGTTTATCTGGTCACCGGCGGCGCGGGATTCATCGGTGGTAATTTTGTTCTGGGATTGATGGCGCGTCCCGACATCAAGGTAATCAATCTGGACGCCCTCACCTATGCGGGCAATCTCGACACCCTGGCTTCCGTCATGGACAACCCGAACCATGTGTTCGTCGAAGGCAACATCGGCGACCGCAAACTGGTGGCGGCGCTGTTGAAGGAACACCGGCCGGACTGCGTGGTCAACTTCGCCGCCGAATCCCACGTTGACCGCTCGATTGACTCTCCCGACGATTTTATTCACACCAATGTGGTGGGCACGTTTGAACTGCTCGAATCCGCGCGTGCTCATTGGCATGATCTTGAGGGAGCGGCCAAGGAAAATTTTCGTTTCCTTCATGTATCCACCGACGAAGTCTACGGGTCGCTGGGCCCAACGGGATATTTCACGGAGACGACGCCCTACGCGCCGAACTCGCCCTACTCCGCCTCCAAGGCGGCGGCCGACCACCTGGTGCGGGCCTACCACCACACCTACGGCCTGCCGGTGCTGACCACCAATTGTTCCAACAATTACGGTCCCTATCATTTTCCGGAAAAATTGATTCCGTTGATCATTCACAAATCGCTGGCGGGCCAACCGCTCCCGGTGTACGGCGACGGTCAGCAGGTGCGCGACTGGTTGTACGTTGAGGACCATTGCCGCGCCATCGAGTGCGTTTTGGCGAAAGGCAAGGTCGGTGAGGTGTACAACGTCGGCGGTCACAACGAAATGAAAAATCTGGAAGTCGTCAAAGTCATTTGCGATCTACTTGATGAATTAGTGCCCGACCCCAAGCACCACCCGCGCACGTCGTTGATCACTTTTGTGAAAGACCGGCCCGGCCACGACCAGCGTTACGCCATCGATGCTGGCAAGCTTGAGAGTGAGTTGGGATGGACCCCGCAGGAAACGTTTGAATCGGGCATCCGCAAAACCGTGCGCTGGTACCTGGACCATCCCGAATGGGTGGAGCGCGTCACCTCCGGAGCCTACCGCGGCGAGCGGCTGGGGCTCAGTGAATCCCAAGGATGAAACATCATGATCAATAAAGGAATCATACTGGCGGGCGGCTCCGGCACCCGGTTGTACCCGCTGACCATCGCGGTCAGCAAACAATTGATGCCGCTGTACGACAAACCCATGATCTACTACCCGTTGTCCACGCTCATGCTGGCGGACATCACCGAAATCCTGGTCATCACCACCCCGCACGACCAAGCCGGTTTTAAAGTTTTACTGGGGGACGGCAGTCAATGGGGCATTAAAATCCAATTCGCGGTGCAACCGAAACCGGAGGGCCTGGCGCAGGCATTCATTATCGGGCGCGACTTCATTGGCGACGACGGCTGTTGTCTCATTCTCGGCGACAATGTTTTTTACGGACACGGCATGGGGGAAATGGTGCAAAGAGCACGGGAGCAGAAAACGGGCGCGACCATTTTTGGCTATTGGGTCAAGGATCCCGAAGCATACGGCGTTGTCGAGTTTGACGATAAAGGACAGGCGATCAACCTGGAAGAGAAACCCGCCAAAGCCCGTTCCAACTACGCGGTGACGGGACTGTATTTTTATGACAACCAAGTGGTGGAGATCACCGCCAACATGAAACCCTCGCCGCGCGGAGAACTGGAGATCACCGACCTCAATAAAGTTTACCTGGCAAACAAACAACTGTCGGTGGAGATCATGGGGCGCGGCTTCGCCTGGCTGGACACCGGGTCGCACGATGCGCTGTTGGAGGCCACGAATTTCATCGAAACCATCGAGAAACGCCAGGGACTCAAAATCTCCTGCCCGGAGGAAATTGCCTTCAATAAAGGGTTCATCGATGCCGGGCAACTTAGAAAACTGGCGGAACCTTTCAAGAAAAACGGCTACGGCCTATATTTGCTGGGGCTGTTGAATCAAACCCAGCGGCCGTTTTGATGGTATTACTCGCTGCCCGGAATCAACCATGGCGACACCTCCTTCCATAAAAATTCTACTCACGGGGAAAAACGGCCAGATCGGCGCGGAATTGCAGCACGCCTTGGCACCGTTGGGCGAAGTGGTGGCTTGCGGTTCCGCGGAATGTGATTTTTCCAAGGCCTCGCAATTGCGTGAGCTGGTACAGCGGGTGCGTCCCGACTTGATCGTGAACGCCGCCGCTTACACCGCCGTCGATAAAGCCGAGGAGGAAGCCGGCCTCGCGAAGACGGTGAACGCTGACGCGCCGGCGATTCTGGCTGAGGAAGCAAAAAAACTGCACGCCGGGTTGGTTCATTTCTCCACCGACTATGTATTTGACGGAAGCAAGGACGGCCCCTACACCGAAGAGGATGTGCCGCAATCGGGCAATGTCTATGGAGCAACCAAAGCGGAGGGCGATTCTGCGGTGCTGGCTTCCGGCGTTCCACATTTTGTTTTTCGCACAACCTGGGTGTACGGACTGCGGGGCAAAAATTTTCTGCTCACCATGCAACGTCTGGCGAGGGAACGCGACGAGTTGAAGATCGTTGACGACCAGTTTGGCGCTCCCACCTGGAGCCGGTCCATTGCCCAAACCACGGCAAACATTCTGACCCAAATGCTTGATGCCGATAGCGGACTGGCGGCCATGGAAAACGCCTCGGGGCTGTACAATTTGAGTTGTTCCGGCCGGACCAGCTGGTTCGGGTTTGCGCAGGCCATCATCGCATCATTGGAACTGCCCAACCCGCCCCGGCTGATTGCCATTCCCACGTCGGAGTTTCCAACCCCGGCGGTGCGGCCAAAAAATTCGGTGCTCTCCCACAAGAAAATAAGAAATGCCTTCGGCATCATACTTCCCGATTGGGCCGACACCCTGAAGTCATGTCTGAATTCCGCGGTAAAGGATTGACCCGCGGTTCAGGGCGCTCCAAAATATAATCTCTCAAATATTCTAAACTTTGATTCGTGCTGGCCGCCGCGTTGGCTTATAATAGCAACAGGATTGAGTAGAGCGCAGGCATTGACCGGCTCACCCCCCTGGCGAAATTTAAGCCACCTGTCATACTCCAATAGAAATCATCATTACATGCCACGAATTCTTGTATTCACAGCCACGTACAACGAAGTTGACAATGTGGAACAACTCGTTCAGGAAATTTTTCAATACCTGCCCGGTCAGGAAATCCTGGTGGTGGATGACAGTTCGCCGGATGGCACAGGGGATTTACTGGACCAGTTGTCGGCGGACAATCCTAAAATTCATGTGATCCACCGGCCTTCCAAACTGGGTTTGGGCACCGCGCATTTGCTGGCCATGAAATACGCCATCCATGAGGACTTTGATATCCTCATCACCATGGACGCCGATTTTTCGCACCATCCCAAATACCTGCCCACGATGGTGAAGCTTCTGGAAGAAAACGATTTTGTGATTGGCTCGCGCTACGTGGCTGGCGGGCGATGCGATTATGGCGTCCTGCGCGTCCTGGTCAGCAGGACGGCCAACTCTCTTGCCCGAATTTTTCTGGGAATCCCAACGCACGAGGCCACCACTTCGTACCGTGGTTTTCCTATCGCCTTGCTGAAAAAAATGAATTTAAACTCCATCCGCTCAAACGGTTATTCTTTTTTTATGGAATCCATTTTTGTCGTGACCCACGCCACTCGCAGGCTGGCAGAATTCCCCATTCACTTTGAGGACCGGCGAGCGGGAACTTCCAAAATTTCCAAGCTGGAAGTTTTAAAGGCGATTTACAACCTGGCCCGAATGTTTTATCGCAGATTGTTTGTGCTACCCCGTTTCAAAAATAAAAAAGAGGAACTGGATCCCGACCCGGTTATTCCCTGTGAAAATTGCCGGTCCATTCATCACATGGAAATGATTGCCGAAAGACGTTCCGATAAAAGTGATGCCTCTGTCTATCAATGCACCAGCACTGGACACCGGACCCACGGCAGGATTCTCAAATGCCTGAATTGCGGTTTGGCATTCAACGAAACCCGTCACAACGCGGATCAAATCATTGATTTTTACTCGGATGTAGAAGATCCCACCTATTTGAAAAACATTGAATCGCGGTTCCAGACCTTTCGTCACAATTTTTCAAAACTGAAATCCTTTCTTCCAGCTCAGGGAAAACTGTTGGACATCGGGTCTTATTGCGGGGTGGCTCTCAAAGTGGCGGGAGAAAACGGATATGAAACGCTGGGCGTGGAACCTTCCAGATGGGCGGCCCGTTACTCCGAGGAGGTGATGAAGGAAAAGGTTTTTTCAGGAATACTCAAGGACCTGCCGGAGGCAACCGGACTGTTTGAAATCATCACCATGTGGGATGTTCTGGAGCATGTGCCTCATCCATTGGAAGAGCTGAAACGCATTCATTCGCGATTGAAGCCGGGCGGTACTTTTGCCTTTTCCACGCTTTACATCGACAACTGGTATCCAAAAATTTTGAAAAAGCGATGGCCCTGGTATATGGACATGCATTTGTATTATTTCACCGGCGAATCCATCCGCCAAATGCTGGAGCAAGCGGGATTGGAGTTGGTCCATCGGCAGAGCTACACGCACATCATCACCTTTGAATATTTTCTCCTCAAGCTGGACGCACTCGGCGTGCCAGGCGCACGGTTTCTGAGCAGGGCAGTGCAAAAAACTCCACTGAAAAAAATAATGATTCCTTTCAGTTTCGGGGACATCCAACTCTTTATTTGCAAAAAACCAGAACCTGTTTCTTAACACCCGCGCCACTGCCATGGCTGTCGATCTTCTTTCGGATTAAATATGAAAAAAGCCTTCATCACCGGTATCTCTGGCCAAGATGGCTCTTACCTGGCGGAAGTTCTTCTGGAAAAGGGTTACGAAGTCCACGGACTGATCCGCCCCGCTTCCCAAAAAAAAGACCGGCTTTGGAGAATCCAGTCGATTCATGATCGGGTGACCTTGCATACCGGGGAGATGGAGAATGCCACACGCCTGGAGTCTATTTTAAAAACCCTGCAACCCGACGAGTGTTATCACCTGGCCGCGGAAAGTTTTGCGGGCTCCCAGGGTGAGCAGGACGCCACCCTCCTGCAGGTCAATGTCGATGGCACGCATCACCTCTTATCCGCGCTGACCAGTGCGGTTCCGGGGTGCCGGTTTTTTTTCGCCGGATCGTCGGAAATGTTCGGTACCGCCGACGTTGCCCCGCAAACCGAAACCACCGCGTTTCATCCCCGATCCGTCTATGGAGAGAGTAAAGTGAAGGGGCACAACCTCATTTGTCAATTCCGGGAGGATCATCGGTTGTTCGCCTGCACGGGATTTTTATACAACCATGAGTCCCCCCGTCGCGGCATGCGCTTTGTGACCCGCAAAATAACGGCCACTGCCGCAAAAATCAAACTCGGGATGGAAACAGAACTACGCCTGGGAAATGTTGAAGCGGAGCGCGATTGGGGATTCGCCGGGGACTACGCACAGGCGATGCATGCCTGCTTGAATAATACGGACACGCCAGAAGATTTTATCATCGCCACCGGCCGGACCCATACCGTTCGGGAGTTGGTGGCCCTGGCCTTTGGCGAGTTGGATCTGAATTATGAATCTCATCTGGTGATCGATCCCGAATTCTTCCGCCCGCAAGAAACGATTCCTCTGGTGGGGGATGCCAGCAAAGCCAAACTTCAATTGGGCTGGCAACCCCGCAAGAGTTTTGAAGATCTGATCAAAGAAATGGTACGATCAGATCTTGATTATTTCAGTGACTTATTATAAAAGTGGACGACGTTAACAATTGACGGAAAACCGTCCGTTAGCGATCCTCAAGAACTCACCATGAACAGTCCCATTAAAAAAGCATTGATCACTGGCATCACCGGTCAGGACGGCTCTTACCTGACGGAATTTCTCCTGGAAAAGGGTTACGAAGTCCACGGCCTCCTGCGCCGTTCCAGCACTTTCAACCGGGGCCGGATTGAACATTTGCGCAAGGACGCCAGCGTGTCTGGTCGACTGCATCTGCATTACGGGGACATGACGGATTCTTCCAATCTGAATAATTTGATGGCCATTATCGAGCCGGATGAGGTGTACAACCTGGCCGCCCAAAGTCATGTCGGGGTCAGCTTCGACACGCCGGACTATACCGGGCAGGTCGATGGATTGGGAACGCTCCGTCTGCTGGAGGCCATCAAGGCATCGGGCCTGGCCAAGAAAACCCGTTTGTATCAGGCATCCACCAGCGAGTTGTACGGCAAAGTGGCGGAGACGCCGCAAAATGAAACCACTCCATTTTATCCGAGGAGCCCGTATGGCGTTGCCAAGTTGTACGCGCATTGGATCACCATCAATTACCGCGAGGCTTACGGCATGTATGCCTGCAGTGGCATTCTGTTCAATCATGAATCGCCCCGGCGCGGCGAAAATTTTGTGACCCGAAAAATCACCCTCACGCTGAGTCAAATTTTGAATGGCACTCAGGAAAAACTTTCTCTGGGCAATCTGAGCGCTCTGCGGGATTGGGGTTACGCGAAAGATTATGTGGAAGGCATGTGGCTGATGTTGCAACAGGACGAACCGCAAGATTATGTGCTGGCCACGGGAGTTCAACACACAGTCCGCGAATTTGTTGAACTGGCCTTCGGCCACTGCGGACTCCATCTGGAATGGCAAGGCTCCGGGGTTGATGAAAAAGGCGTCGATCCTAAAACCGGACGGGTCCTGGTCGACATCAACAAAAAGTATTTTCGCCCGACAGAGGTGGAATCATTGCTTGGGGATGCCTCTCTTGCCAAAAAACAGCTGGGTTGGGCGCCCAAAACGACCCTCAAAGAACTAGTCTGCATGATGGTTGAAAGTGATTTGGCCCTGGCCGGCCTTGACCTCAAACAAATCCTCCAATCTCCTTCGCCCTGACATTCTTCCCGCACCTGAAAAATACCCACTGAAAACGATAGGAGTACGGAATTCAAGGGAGCTCACCTCATTACAAAACCCGAATTATTATCAAGTTCATTCCTTAAACAGGTTAAAGCATTATAGTTTTTGACAACGTCACTAATATAAATTATGATTTTGGGGTGCGAGGCTGGAGCTTCTGTCGCAAACATGTGGAGCGATTCTCTGATGGGAAAAGATATTTTAATTAAAGATTATGAAACCCTCTTTAAGGTGCTGGCGGACTTGCAAATTTGCCGGACGCGCAAGGATCTAAAAACTTTCATTGTGGATTCGGCCTACCCTCTATTTGCGGCGACCACGCTTCAGAAAAGTGAAGCGCTCCTTGACCCCACCGTAAATTTTGAAGGCATTCCAGGAATTTTCCCCAGTGATTATCCCATGATTTTGGAATACCTGAAGACGGATTTGTTGGCAAACACTTTGCTGAATCATTCCGCGAACTCCTCTCTTCAGTCCGGTCCACTCGGCTGGGTTTATCAAAACCTGCTCCCCCCATTCCTGCAGAAAATTAAAAATGCCATGACGGAAGAAGAGTTGGCTAAATCCAATTCTGTGGTGCGGGCATTGCTGAACTCCCCGGCAGGCATCGCTCTGGTGGACGAAAACATGCGTCTTCTGACCTGCAACCAGCCTTTCACCAAGCTATTCCAGTTGTCCCCGCGGGATATTCTGCCAGAAGAATTTTCGAAAGTTTTGAAGCAGAATAAATCCAATAGCGACACCAGTGAACACCAAGGTGTGGAAATCTCCTATTTCAGCCTTCCTCAGGGAAATTTCAATTTGACTTATTTCGAATTATACCCGTACGGTTCCGATGGGGAAATTTTCTGGTTGGTGCGAATCCATCCCTCGGTCGACCCTTTTACCAAATCGAACCTGTTGCGCGAAAAAGCCGGTTTGACTTGGCGGGAGATGGAAATCTGCTGTCTGATCCACGACGGACTGGGACGCCAGGAAATTGCCGAAAGACTTTTTATCAGCACTCACACAGTCAAAACCCACCTCAAGAAAATTCACAAAAAATTGGGAGTCCGTTCCCGCACCCAACTGGTCGCCTACCTGAACCAACATTCTGGGGAAAGCTACGTAAGACAATTCTCCTGACCCAATAATTTACCTGCCCCCCCTGTATTGGTTTGAACCCCTGCTCCCTGTTTTTGCTCTTTCCCGCTGGAATATTGGGAATATCTCCCGAAAAAAATGATCTCTCTTAGTGGGAAACTGTTTTCTCAGGTTTTTCAATCAGCAGTTGGGCCTCGTCAGGGTAGAACCTCCCTAGAGAAGCCATTGCCAAAGGTGCTTCCATGGCCCTGGCGGGTGCCCTCTTTTGGCTCCCCTCCTTTTTTTAATTCTATGGCTGTATAAATCCCCATTTTGCCCAAAAAGAACATTTTTAACCCACAAACACCCAATCTGGGGTGGAGTCCACAGATTTCATTTGTTAGAATAACTTTCCTTCTATCCAAGTTTTTAAAGTTTCTTACCGACCTTGATTCAAATGGCATGATTGAATGGCTACAGATTTCAGCGATAAAATACTTTTTTTGAAGAATATTGATCTTTTCGGGTTTTTCCACGATTCAACTCTGGAGCGGCTGGTACAGGAGAGCCAAGAATTGGAATTGGCGGAGGGGGAAATTGTATTCAGTGAAGGGGATTTGGGCAAATCCTTGTACATCGTCCTTAAAGGAGAAATCCTTATTCACCTGAATTGAAAAAATTTGACCACCATGATGTCCGGAACTTTTTTCGGGGAGATGGCCCTGATCGAATCTGTTCCTCGCACCGCCGGAGCCAAGGCATTGATTCCCTCCACTCTTTTGGAAATCAATGATAGCCAGTTTCAGGAATATTTCGCCAACCAACCCAAAGCTCTCATGGCGATCATGAGAACCATTTCTGCCCGGTCCAGAAAAATTCACTCCAGTTTCCAGCCTTCCGAACCCCCACAAATAGAAACCGCGGAGAATACCCAGGAAGGTTCATTGCGCCATCTGGATGAAAATTATCAGGAGGCTCTGGTTTTCAACTATCCCTCATTCGTGTTCACGCATGTGAACACCCTGGCGGCCCTGGAAATTGGCTACAGCTCTGATGAGATCAGGACCATGACTTTTATGGATTTAGCCGTCGATATGACTGAGGAATTTCTGAATCAGGTTTGCGAACCTCTGATTCGGGAGTTACGAGCCTTCATGATATTTGAAACCGAGTTCCAGCGCAAAGACCAATCCAAATATCCGGTAGAAGTGAAACTTGAGAGGCTCAAAAATACAGACTCCCAGTTTCTGGTATTGATTCATGATGTCACTGAGCGTAAACAAATGGAAGATACCATCCGGCAGATGGCATATTACGATTCGCTGACCGGCCTTCCCAATCGCAACCTGATGAACGATCGCCTGGCAGTGGTTCTGGCTCACGCCACACGCGATCAGGAACAGGTGGCCATCATGTTTCTTGATTTGGATAATTTTAAGGCCATCAACGATTCGCTTGGCCATGAAACTGGAGATCGCCTCCTGCAACAGGCGGCCAAACGAATAAAAAATTCCCTGCGGCAGGCGGATACTGTAGCCCGAATGGGCGGTAATGAGTTCATTGTTCTGGCCCCAGGCCTGCGCCATTCGGATGACGCCGGCAAGCTCGCCGAAAAGCTCATCGACCTCATGTCCCAACCGTTCAAAATTGGCGACAATGAGCTCTATATCGGGTGCAGTATAGGCATCTCAGTCTTTCCCAGCGATGGCACTGAAATAAAAACTCTTCTCAAAAATGCGGATCTGGCCATGTACCGCGCCAAGGAGATAGGCAAAAACACGTTCAAAATGTTCACGGCCTCCATGAACTCACAAGCTATGGAACGCCTGTTTCTCGAAAAGAATCTGAGAAAAGCCCTGGATAAAAATGAATTCGAATTACATTATCAGCCCAAATTTAATTTAAAAACGGATCGAATTTCAGGAATAGAAGCCCTGTTGCGCTGGACCAGTCCGGAACTTGGAAAAGTGAGTCCGACCCAATTCATCCCCGTGGCCGAGGAAACGCGGCTGATCATACCGATTGGGCAATGGGTACTCGACACCGCCTGCAACCAAGCCAAAGCCTGGAAAGAACAAGGCCTGCCTCCTGTTCCTATATCCATCAACCTCTCGGTGGTCCAATTCAACCATCCCCTGCTGGTTTCTGATATCAAAAAAGTTCTGGACCAAACCGGGATTGAGCCAAAATTTTTGGAACTGGAAGTCACCGAATCCATTCTTATGAAGGACACCGCCCTGGCGGTTTCCACCCTCGAAAAATTGATCGCTCTCGGCATCAAAATCTCGATCGACAATTTCGGCACTGGGTTTTCATCTCTCAACTATTTAAAAGATCTGCCCATTGATTTTCTGAAAATCGACCAGACCTTCATCAAGGATTTTGCAGAGCCCACCAGCGCGGCCATAACAAAAACCATTGTGACTCTGGCGCAAAGTTTGGGGATGAAAACTGTTGCGGAAGGGGTGGAAACAGAAGCACAAAAAGAGTTCTTGCAAGAGTTGCAATGCGACGAGGCTCAGGGGTATCTGTTCAGCAAACCGCTACCGGCAAAACAGGCCACCAAATTTCTCAAGGAAGGAAAGATTCTTTAGCCGGGGAGTGTTGTTTTCAGGAATTCAGTTTTTTGAGTAAAAGATCCCAGTTCGTATCGTCCACTTCCTTACCCGTGATGGGCCCCATATCCCCAAACCTCTCCCGCTCTTCCCAGGTCAATTCCAAATCTTCCATCAACGAGATCAAATCTTCATCCAGATAATTTTCATCCTGGAAAAGATCTACCGGTCCATCCGATTCATCCGTTTCTGGATCACGCGGCAGAAGATCGGGGGCCTGCACCAGCCCTTTGAACAGATCATCAAAGTCCTGCGTCACCTCTTCCCCGGTCGGATTGAAATGATTGACGGAAACCAGATACTCCCGGTAAAGGTTGTAGTGGGTGAAGCGATAGGAACTGATACGGTTGGCCTGAATAAAATCGTCGGAAGCCAGTCGAAACTGGCTTTCCTTCAAATAAATTCGTCCGCGATACACGCGGGCCAGAAAATGGTTGGGACTCAGGCTCAACACCATATTTAAATTGAGCAGGCCCACGGGTATATTACGTTTTTCTATGGACTTGATCGCCTGATCAAAATGTTTGCGCACTTCCGGCTGAAGGTTTTCCTTCAAAATACACAAGGGTTCCAAGGCCGGGAAAAAAAATTTCCCCAGCTTGAAACGCGTGATTTTGCACCACTGTCTGAAACGCGTCATGAGTCCACCGAACACCTCCATCCCGCATGGATGAAGGCGGATTTTGGGCACAAGAAACCCGTATTTGTTGCTATAGGATTGACTCATTCTAACTGAACGGCAAAGGACCGTCAAATGAAAATCCTTTTTATGTCATTAATGTCCAAGGGACTTTTAGCCTCGACGCCGGGCAGGAAATCCCCAGACCGGAACGTCGAATAATCGCTTGGGCCGGCAAAAAATCATTGTTGCGCCAACCACGGCCCGGCAAAAGCTCTGAAAATGGCTCGATTGAGTAAATTATCCGCAATATATAAGGTTTCTCCAACTGCGACCGTTTATACTTTTTGAATGGTCAATAGATTGTTTAATAATGCTCTATCGTTTATCGAGAGACTGTCCCTGCAGAACGCATGGATCGATCTGCGCCTCTACTGCGTCACCCGTGAGTGGCGATGGGTCTTTCCCCCAATTCCGTTCCTTATCGTGCTGCTGGCCATGGTTTTTTTGGTTCGCGACACCCTCAGTCAGCAGAAAATATCCCGAGACCTGAAGTGCTTGACCCAGAACATTTATCACGAAGCCCGGGGCGAGCCGGAGGCCGGAAAAGTGGCGGTGGCTTTGGTGACGATGAACCGGGTCCGCTCCCAGCGCTACCCCAATACGATTTGCGAAGTGGTTTTTGAGCAACGGTGGGATGCCATCCGGCGCCGTTATGTCGGGGCTTTTTCCTGGACGGAGCTGGAATCAAAGCGGCCGTTACAGGCCAAAGACTGGCAGAAAGCCTGGCGTGCGGCGGAAACCGTTTATAACGGACGGCAAACTCTGCAACTGGACGGCGTTCTGTTTTATCACGCCACACACATCAAACCCAGCTGGGCCCGAACGATGACACCCGTCAAAAAAATCGGCCACCATATATTCTATAAATAGCGGCTTTCAAATTTTGAAGATATTGAACAAACAGGAATTTTAAAACAGTCAACGGAGGGCAAACAACTGGCGTCCCCAGCGGGATTCGAACCCGCGTCGCCGGCGTGAAAGGCCGGTGTCCTGGGCCAGGCTAGACGATGGGGACTTGTGATTTTGTCAATGCTTGTGATCTGGAGAAAAAGAATGGTGAGCCGCGAAGGGCTCGAACCTTCGACCCACGCCTTAAAAGGGCGTTGCTCTACCACCTGAGCTAGCGGCCCACTCTTAAGAAGTGCTACTGAATATCAGACTGAGTGTACCATGTCAATTGATTTTATTTGGCTTGATTTTACCAGGCCCCCTCCATACAATAAAAATTCAAGCCAACCTGCATGAAACAAGGCCCATTTTGGAAAAATCAGAACATATTTGGATGGACGGCAAGCTGGTGCCCTGGCACGAAGCCAACGTCCACGTCTTGACCCACACGCTCCACTACGGCTACGGCGCCTTTGAAGGCATCCGTTGTTACCGCACCGGCAAAAAGAAATCCGCCATTTTCCGCCTGCCGGAACACGTCCAGCGGCTGTTCAACTCCGCCAAAATTCTGGACATAGAAATTCCCTTCACACCGGCCGAGATCACCCGCGCCATTCTCAAGGTGGTGGCCGTCAACAAGCTGGAGGAATGCTACATCCGCCCGCTGGTTTTTCTGGGCGACAACAAGATGGGCCTCAACCCGGAAGGCGTCAACGTCCGCGTCGCCATCGCCGCCTGGCCCTGGGGCACATATCTGGGCGACGACGGGCTCAACCAAGGCATCCGCGTCCGTGTCTCCTCTTTCACCCGGCACCATGTCAACATCACCATGACCAAGGCCAAAGTTTGCGGCTATTACGTCAATTCCATTTTCGCCAAGGCGGAAGCGGTGCGCGACGGCTACGACGAAGCCATCCTGCTCGACGCCAACGGTTACGTCTCCGAAGGCTCCGGCGAGAATATATTTCTGTTATCCGGGGACCGACTGCTGACCCCGCCGCTATTCCAAAGCTGTCTGGATGGCATCACCCGCGACGCCGTGTTCGAGATTTGCAAGCATTTGAAAATCGAACTGGCAGAAGCCACCATCACGCGAGACGAACTTTACCTGGCCGATGAGATATTCCTCACCGGCACCGCCGCCGAGATCACTCCCATCCGCGAAGTCGACCACCGCACAATCGGCAACGGCAAAAAAGGCAAGGTCACCGCCAAAATTCAAAAGACCTTCTTCGACATCGTCGCCGGCAAACTCCCCAAATTCAAAAAATGGCTCACCAACGTACCCCTGTAAACAAAACAAAAAGTCACCACCGATAAACACAGATGAACACGGATAGTTTCCTTCTGTCATGCTGAACCTGTCGAAGCATGATCCATTTGCGTCCAGGCGTAGCCTGCCGGGGAAAAAGGCTTGCGCTTGGCATCATTTTGCCTCAAAATGCATCAAAATAGTGTTTTACGGGTTGCCCATCGGACTTTGCGATTTTATTTATCAGACTGGAAGGCCTTCCGGTGTGGCCTGAACTCTGGGAAACCCGCCTGGAGGTCCATCAAACACGTTAAATTTCATGGAGTTGGAATCAATGCCAATTTACGAATACGAATGTCAAAAATGCGGAACGGCTTTCGAGTTGATGCAATCGATCAGCGCCCGGCCGCCAAAGTCCTGCGTCGATGAAAAATGCAAGGGCAAGCCGCGCCGGCTGGTATCGCGTGGCGGTTTCATATTAAAAGGCACCGGCTGGTACGCCACCGATTACCCGACCGAGTCCCGCAAGAAAGGTTGGGAACAGGAAAGCGGCAAAACCAAGGAAGCCCCGGCGGAAGGCGGGAAATCAGCCACTACCGCCGAGGCTACGGAGACCCCCCAGATCCCGTCCGAGCCTTCCTCAAAAAAAGAAAGCATCCTCTCTAAAGCTCAAAGAAAAAATCCTTATACGGGAGGCTCCAAAAAGTCGAATAAAGCCGCCAAGGCTTCCCAGTAAGAGCCACACCATGGCCAACGACAATCTGTTTTACCGAAATATATTTGCTTCGATTCTGGATGGCATGATTGTGGTTTCCGGGGAAAGGAAAATGACTCAAGTCAATCCGGCGGCGGAAGAAATGTTTCAGCAATCCCGCGAAAGTTTTCTGCATAAATCCTGCTTGCAGTTGTTTGCCGATTCATCGGAGATTGAGAATAAAATCGGCGACACCCTGGCCGGGGGCGCTTCGTTTCACGATATCGAATGCCGTGGAATTCGCAAATCCGGCACCGTCACTTTTCCGCTCAGCCTGTCCATCTCGCCCTTTATGAATGAGGACAACGAAGTCCAGGGAGCGATTCTGCACACGCGGGACAAAAGTTTCATTCAGGATTTGGAAGAGACCGCCCGCCAGTCCGATCAAATATCCAGCCTCGGCATTTTATCGCTCGGCATGGCGCATGAGATCAAAAATCCTCTGGTGGCCATTTCCGGATCGGCGCAATTACTGCGGAAACGCCTCCCAGAGGAGCATCATGAGTTTCTTGACGTGGTGATCAAGGAAGCGGACCGGATCAACCGCATGATGGATCGCATGCTGGACTTCGCCCGCCCCGTAGATCCAAAAAAGCAATCCATCAACATCCATCAATTGATCGAGGAGATATTGGTCCTTGAGAAAAAATCAGGCCGTATTCAGTTTATTCAAAACTACGACCCCAGTTTACCGCCTATCGAAGGCAACGAAGATCGACTGAAGCAGGTTTTTTTGAATCTCATCCGTAACGCCGTGGAGGCCATGCCGGAGGGTGGCATCATACAAATCGTCACCCGTATTCATTCCAACTACACCGTTAAAACTTTACAAAATCTGGTTTCAAAACAAGGCATCGTGGTTGAAATCATCGATTCCGGGATCGGCATCAACGAAGCCACCATGAAAAATCTGTTCACCCCGTTCCACACCACCAAAAGCAAAGGCAGTGGATTGGGTCTGCCCATATCGCTGAAAATCGTGGAAGACCACCGCGGCAAAATCAAAGTGATCTCAAAACCAAACCAGGGAACCACCGTTCAGGTGTTTCTGCCGGTGGGCTGAGGAGGATGATGAAACCCGACATTTCCAATAAAATTCTGGTGGTCGACGACGAAGAAAACATCCGATGGCTGTTCAGCAAGGCGCTGGAAAAAACAGGGTACACGGTACACACCGTCGCCAGTGCCCAGGCCGCGCTGGAAAAACTCCAACACCACGACTACCTGCTGATCTTTACCGATATTTTCATGGAGGGCATGAGCGGACTCGACCTTCTCCAAAAAATAAAGGAACAGCGCCCCGATTCCTACGTGGTGATCATGACCGCGCAGGACACGATGAACAACACGATCGAGGCCATGCGCCAGGGCGCTTACGATTACATCAGCAAACCGTTCGACCTGGATGACATTTTCCAATTGATCGAGCGGGTGAAAAAAAGCGCCGAGGCATTGCCGCCCGTGGTCGATACCGCATCGGTGGCAGAGGATTTTTCCGTGGGCGCTATCATCGGAAAAAGCAAAAAGATGCAGGACATTTTCAAGACCATTGGCAAGGCTGCGGGGGCTCCCCTGCCGGTTCTGATCACCGGAGAAAGTGGCACCGGCAAGGAAATGGTTGCCCGCGCTCTGCATTTTTATTCAAACCGGGCCAAAGAGCCTTTTATATTCATCAACTGCGCCGCCATTTCGCGCGATCTTTTGGAGTCGGAGTTGTTCGGCCACGAGAAAGGCGCCTTCACAGGAGCCGTTGAAACCAAGTCCGGCAAGTTTGAACTGGCTCACCGGGGCACTCTGGTGCTCGACGAAATCGGCGATATGGAGTTGGCGCTCCAGGCCAAGATTCTGCGGGTTTTGCAAAACAAGGAGTTTTATCGGGTCGGCGGCAAAGCGGTCATTCAGGTGGATGTGCGGGTGGTCGCGGCCACCAACCAAAACCTGCAAGACCTCATGGCCCACAATCGGTTCCGCCAGGACCTCTACCACCGGCTCAATGTCATCCACATTCATTTGCCGCCGTTGCGCGAGCGGGTGGATGACATCGCTCTGCTGGCCGATTTTTTCCTCAAAAAATTTTCGGGCGATCTTGCTCAGGGGCCGGCCCACCTGTCCCCCGAAGTGCAACAGATTTTGAAAAATTATTCATGGCCCGGCAACATCCGCGAACTGGAAAATCTGATCAAGCGCACGCTGGTGCTGGCGGGCCGCGGACCCATTTTTCCGGAACACTTGCCGCCGGAGTTGATTCAGACTGCCGGGTCCAACCCCGCTGTTTCCTGGGAACACAACCTCGATCCTTTGGTGAGCGACTTTCTAAACAAAAACCGGGAGCAAGCGGATGGTAATTTGTACGATCTATTGATAGAGGCGGTCGAAAAAAATCTTTTTGAACAAATGCTGGCACAGCTCAAGGGCAACCAGGTGGCCACCGCCAAAGCGCTGGGCATCAACCGCAATACGCTGAAGCGCAAGATCGACGCCATGGACATTGAGCCCAAAAAGAAAAAAATGGATGTCCTGAAACCTCCGTCGAGGCCGCACCCGCTTTGAAAACCAAGACCCTCGTATTATTTAAAAGTCCATTGGGCGCTCCGGTAAAAGTCATCAAACAAACTTTCACCGCGTTCAAGGGCCGTCCGGTCAAGCGCGTGTCCTTCGTGGCCGGTTTACACGGTGACGAATTGGAGGGTTTGGTTCTGTGCCACCGCCTCATCCAGGCCCTGCGCCAATTGAAGCAGACCCAACCGGAAGCTTTTCTGGGAGACATTCATATCTATCCCGCGGCCAATCCGTCTGCGGTGAACAGTGCCACCCGGCTCTGGCCGTTTTATTCCGAGGACATGAACCGGACCTTCGGACCGGGAAGCGGGGATTCAGTGCCGGTTCAGGTATCGCGCGCTTTGTTCGAAGACCTCAAAGCGCATTCCGACCTGGTTGTTGACATTCATTCCAGCAACAAGCATCTTTTGGAACTGCCGCAAATCCGCATCATCGAAAATTTTTCCGGCACACTGGTCCCACTGGCCGAGCAGACCTGCGCGGACCTGATCTGGGTGCACCCCATGGCCGGACTGTTTGAATCCACCCTCGGCTACAACTTGAACCTGGCTAAAATCCCAACCCTGGTAATTGAAACCGGCATTTGCCTGCGCATTCACCCGGAGTTCGGCGATCAACTATTCCACGGAATGATGCATTGGCTGAATCATATCGGTGTGTTGGCGATCCGCAACACGCCCGCGAAATATATCAAAGCTCCCCGCATGATCTATCCCAATCAAGTCGCGCTGGCCATGGCCCGGCAATCCGGTTTGTTTGTCGGCCAGGCGCGCCTGGGATCACAGGTCAAGCAAGGCGATCCACTGGGTCAAATGCTGAATCCAATGACCGGCGACGTGTTGGAGGAGGTGGTCTCCCCCGGAACCGGTCTGTTGTTCACCCTGCGCCAACTGCCTCTGGTTTATGCCGGCGGCCTGCTGGCCCGAGTGGCGCTGGACCGGGAACCCGAACCATGAAAAAAGAATTTTTTTCCACTCAAATGCCGCTGGGCGAAACCCTCTCCCTGTACAAAAATTTCTGGGAAGGACCGGAGCTTTCCGAAACCCTGGCCATCGTCAGCGGCCTGCATGGCGATCGGTTGAACGGACTGATGGCCGCCTCCCGATTGTCACGTTTTCTAGGGGACATCGCGCAAGGCCGGGAACCGGATTTTAAAATCACCGGAAATATCCAGATCTTTCCCGTCGTCAACCTGCCAGCGCTGTCTGAGGGAAACGCGGCATGGAGTTACGACAACCTGGACGCCGACCGGGCCTTTCCCGGTTTGGAAGAAGGCGACCTGACCGAGACTCTTTGCCATGCGGTTCTCCAACAAACGGCACAATCCGATTACGGGATCATTTTGCAAACCGCCGAACCGCATTACACGGACGCGCCTCACATCAAAATGATTTCTGCCAACCTGAAGGGTCTGGCGCGCAATCTGGATTTGCGCGTGGCGCGGGAAATCACCGAGTTTCCTGCCTTGACACTGCAATTGATCAAACATTGGCATGCTCTGGGAATGGCTTCCTTCATTCTCTCGGCGGGCACTCCCGGAGCCGTCGATCCTTCACAGAGCGATATCCTGTTCGAGAGTGTTTTAAATTTCATGCTGGTGACCGGATTTTTGTCACACACTCATAGAAAAGGCCATAAAAGGGAGCTGGACTTTTACCCGGCTAAAAACGAATGCACTCTTCTCACCAAATATTCTGGAATGTTTTTACCTAAATCCAAGGTGGGAAACTGGCTGAACGTGGACCAGACTGTGGGGGAAGTGGTGGACCTTTACAGCGGTGAAGTATTGGAAACTGTGACAGCGCGGGAGGCAGGTTTTTTAGTCACTCTCCGCGTGCACCCTCTGGTGCATGAACAGGAACCCGTCGCGGTTTTACTGACCCGGAAAAACAAACGCCGGTTCTGGCCGTTTTCCTGAGCCGGGATTGCCCTCGCAAGGTATGGCAGGTTTTTACGCGGCGGCCAAAAAACTGAAGATCCCATAAAGGGCCAAACTCGCGCCAATGAGAGTCATGATCAATCCCCGGATAGACCTTTTTTTAAGTTCCGCATCCTTCCGGCCGTCAATAAAAGCCCACTTCTCTTTCAGATCACTTCTCTCCGCATTTTCTTTTCTTTCAACTTTGGCGCACCAAGTCAAAATGAAAGTGCCTGCGATAAAAAAAGCGACATTCAATAACTGTTCGGGAGTGGTGAGGTTTTCCAAGATCGCACCTGAGTGGGTTAAACTGTCAGTTCCTACCCGTATCAATCCAACTTGGAAATTATAACAGAAATTCAATTGTTTTTATATCCACCGCATACGCGGCCAAAACAATTCCGGCGGCCTTGCCGGAAGGGGGTCGAATACGTTAGACTTGAAACGGAAGACTTCTTTAAAATAGTCCACCCGGATGGCTCCCACACCACCCAGATGCAGGAAATTTATGCTTCCTATAATTATAGTGGCCGGTCCGACGGCTTCCGGAAAAAGTGAAACCGCCGCTGAGCTGGCGTTGCATTTCGACTCCGAGGTCATCAGCGCCGATTCCATGCAGGTGTTCAAGTATTTTGATATCGGCACCGCCAAACCTGCCATGGATTTGCGGCAAAAGGTACGTCACCACTTGATCGATATTATCGAACCGGATGCCGAATTCACCGCCTTTGATTTCAAAAGACGGGCGAGTGCCGCCATTCACGACCTGAGCCAGCGCCATAAAATTCCGATCGTCGTGGGGGGCACGGGATTGTACCTGAAAGCCCTGACCGAAAATTATGAATGCGGGGTGCAAGTGTCTTCTGCCATCAAGAACCAAGTGCAATTGGAAATCCGTGAACAAGGGGCTCCCAAAATGCATGAGGAACTGGTTCGAATCGATCCCGCCTCGGCGGAAAAAATCGAGCCGACCGATCCCATCCGCATTGAGCGTGCCCTCTCCGTATTTCGGGAGAGTGGAAAAATCCTCTCGGAACTGCACGCGCAGGACGACACCAGTGAACCCGAGTTCGACCCCTATTTCTTTTTTCTTGAGAAGCCGCGCGAGCGGTTGTACACAGATATCGATCGCCGGGTGGAACGAATGATGGACCAGGGCCTGAAAAAAGAAGTGACGTCCCTGCTCGACCGTGGCTATAGCGCAGAATTAAAACCGTTTCAAAGCATCGGCTACTCGCAAATGGTGCGTCATCTGGCCGGCGAAATGGACCTGGAGCGGACCGTTTATGAAATCAAACGGGATACCCGGCATTATGCCAAACGCCAGATCACCTGGTTCAAAAAAGTTTTGAACAAAGTGTCCATCCCGGCAACCACCCCACCCGCCGCTCTCAAGGATAAAATCCTGTCGCTCCTGCCGCAGGGGGTGGCGCTCATGCTGTGGGCGGTGATGGCCCTGGCAAACCCGGTGCCGGTGGCCGCGATGACGCCGCCGCCATTGCAAGTGGCCGCCGAACTGTACCAGGCGGGTAAAGCGGATGAGGCTTTGGAAACACTGGTAAAACTCAATGCCATCGCGACAGACGCAGACACTCTGAAAAGACTCCATTACCTGCTGGGTAAAGTTTATGCGGACAAAAATGATTTTGTTGAAGCAACCCTCTGGTTTGAAAAAGCTGTTGAGGGATATGCGGAAATCGGGGACTACATCCGTTTTGATCTTGCGCAAACGCTCACTCAATCTGAAAGCTATGAAAAAGCCCTGGAGCAAATCGATTTCGTGACGCGAAATTTTCCGCAAACTCTTTTGCAACCTCAAATCAATTTATTAAGGGCAACCATTTTAGAAAAAAGAGGAGATGCGCAAGGCGCCATCACTCTTTTAGGGGCATTGGAGAAAGACCCTTATTTTCTAGACCGGGAAAACCGGGACCTCATCCCGGAGTTCATACACAGGCAACTCCTGCTTCACCAGTCCCTGAACCAGCCGGACCAGGCTTATGAAGCGTACCAGCGGTTATACATTGGGTTTCCTGCTTCTGGATTCAGCAAACAAGCCGGATTGAAAATGGACCCGGAATTCCAATCGGGTGCGGTGCAACGACGGCCTTGGACGGTGGATGAACTAGGCAACCGCATCAAGCAATTATTGCGAACCGCGCGTTATCCCCAAGCCGTTCGTGAAATCGAAAGCCTGAAGCGGCAAACAAAAAATGGCCGGCTGTCCTCTCGATTTTATTTCTATTTAGCCCAGGGTTATAGAGGGCAACGTGACCGGTCTCAGGCCAACCGGGTCCTGTCCGATTTCATTAAAACTTATCCTGGGCAACGACGCCTGGCCGAGGCGCGTTTTGAAATTGGAAGAAATTTATGGAACCTCGGCAACCCGGCCAGCGCCATCGAGAATTTGCAATCCATCCTGAAACTCAAAACCCGCTCGAAATGGATCGCCACGGCGCATTTTTATCTGGGCCGCATACACGAAGATGAAAAAAAGATTGCACTCGCCCTGCAACATTTTCAAACCCTGACCGACAAATTCACCCAAAGCAAGTATGGAGAAATGGCGGCATGGCGCATGGGCTGGATTCATTTCCGGCAGGGCCGGTATCAGAAGGCTTATGATCGTTTCAAAAAAACCACCCGCCAGTTTGCCAATGGAAATGATGTCGCTAAAAATATGTTTTGGATGGCCAAGGCCGCCGAAGCGTTGCATCAACGCCCCCGGGCTCTTGAAATTTTCCGGGAAACTTTTGAACGTTATCCTCTGACCTATTACGGACTGCAAGCTCGATACCGATTGGGGATCCAGGGAACCCCCCTCTTCCAGCGAGGCCCTTCAACCCGCGCCATCCGGCCTGCGTCCTTTCATGATCCGGCAGAGCAACCGGAAGCCAGGTTGGGACGGCCTTTGACAACCAGGGAGCGTTTCCATTTTGTGCGGGCGCAGGAGTTGATCAAGTTAGGCCTGGTAAAAATGGCGCGGTTGGAGTTGCGGGCCGTGGATCAAACCCTCGCAAGAAAGTTTTCCGAAGCCTTGTGGCTGGCGCACTGGTACAACCAGGCGGGAGCCTACTCCGAATCTTTTAAACTTCTGCACATGTTTAGATCGTTCACGGCATCCGGGCATGAAAAGAATTTGTCGGTCGATTTCTGGCGGAATTATTATCCACCCGCTTACTCGAACCGAATCGAAAGCTACGCGCAACAACTCCAGGTGGACCCGCTTCTGGTCAAAAGTATCATCCGCCAGGAAAGCATGTACAACACCTGGGCTCAATCCTCCGCCGGAGCCCGCGGCCTGATGCAAATCATGCCGAAGACCGGGGAGCGGATTCATTCTCAAATCGGCCGGGGCACCCCCTTCGACGAGGACGCTTTGTTCGATCCAGACTTCAACATCCGGCTGGGGATTCAATATTTAAGCAATCTCTCGCGCCGATACCAAAACAATGGAACCCATATTCTCATTTGCTACAATGCCGGCCCCAAGGTCCTCAAAAGATGGTTGCAACGTTTTCGAAATTTAAAAGACCCCGATATTTTTATCGAATCGATTCCCTATCCCGAGACCCGCAAATACGTCAAGCGGGTGCTCAGAAATTACGAGATCTATAAATTTCTGTATCCCGTCTCAGCGGCGGACTCCGGAGTAAAAAAGTCCTTTTGAATATTTTCAACCTGTGGATATAATGCACTTCTGCAACGGAAGGGGGTTCACAACGGAGTGAAAATCAGCACCTGATCCTTGCGGAAAATTCTCGCCACCGACGTCCGCGAATGCGCTGGATACAGGAGTGGTTGTCCGGAATCATTTTTCAAATTTAATGGAACAACATCCCAGATCCAAACCGATTTCTTTTTTCTTTAATATGTATTTGACTTCCGGGTCGATGGAATTAATGGCTTTGTTGCCTTCCCGGCGGGTGACCACCAAGCCGGACCCTCTCAGGATAGACAGGTGGTGGGACACCTGAGGTTGGGCCATTTTGAGAGAATCCACCACTTGGGAAACACTGCGCTCTCCCTGGAGTAGAAGTTGGACGATTTTGAGGCGGGACTCATCCCCCAGGGACTTTAAGATTTTTGCGCATTGACCAGCGTCTGGTATCTTGCTCATGCAATCCAGTATATGAGGTTCACCGGATACAAGTCAACAAACACTGCTTTATAAATACCCTTGAGACATGGATACAGCGAAATCACTGGACAGTAATTTATGGGTGGAGCGCTACGGGGATGCTCTGTATCGCTACACTCTGGTGCGCGTGAAAAATCCGGACAGCTCGCAGGAAATTGTTCAGGTGACTCTGCTGGCGGCCTTGCAGTCTCAAAAATCCTTCGCGGGGCGATCCTCGGAAAAAAGCTGGCTGTTTGGCATTTTAAAGCACAAGATTCTGGATCACTTCAGAAGTTTAAAAATGCGGCGAACCTATGAGTTGAGCACCGACGACGACACCAACCCTTATGAAAACGAATTTGATGAAACGGGTCATTTTATAAACCCACCCAAAAAATGGCAGATCGATCCCCAGCATGCGGCGGAAAATGAGGAACTGGTTCTGGCGCTGGCAAAATGCCTCGATGGGTTGTCTGAAAAGTTCCGCCATATATTTGTATTGAAAGAAGTTGAGGGGATGAAATCAGAGGACATCTGTAAGGAAATGGCAATACAGCCGACCAATTTATGGGTCATCTTGCACCGTGCGCGCAATCAATTGAAAAAATGTCTGGAAGCCAATGATTGGCATAGAAAGCAATGAAACCTGACACTTTAATGGTAAAATCTCTTATGAAGTTGAGCGCTTGGCTCAACGCCACCTGCAAGGACACCGGGCCGCTGGTTTCGGAAACGATGGATCATTCCCTGCCTTTTTCCAAACGCTGGCGGATGAAATTCCATCTGGCTATTTGTGAGGCTTGCCGGCATTACGCAAGCCAGCTGAAAACGTTACGAGCGCTCGCGGAACGTCTTGGGAAAGAAGACGCGCCCGCCGACCCGGCAACGAAGCTGAGTCCGGAAGCCAAAGAAAAAATCCAGCAGGCGCTTAAAAATTCCAAATGACTGACTCGAATTTTTCGAAAGGATTAAATAATGAATGACAGGCACGCTTCTACCGAGGATGAATCCTCTTCCGGAGTTTCCAGAGAGGATGTCCGCGATTTTTATTCCAAAGCTGCGATTGCCACTCAGGAAAGTTTATGCTGTCCGGTCAAATATGAACGCGTTGACCTTTCCCACATCCCCGAAAGAGTGTTGGAAATTTCCTATGGATGTGGCAGTCCGGTCAGTAAAGCCAACATCCGCTCCGGCGAAACCCTGGTCGATCTGGGTTCCGGAGGCGGCATCGACTGTTTCATCGCCGCCAAAATAGTCGGCGCGTCGGGCCGCGTCATCGGCATCGATATGACTGAAAAAATGCTGGCCGTGGCCCGGGAAAATGCGCAGGCAGTGAGCCAAAATCTCGGCTATAACAATCTGGAATTCAAACAGGGGTTTTTGGAAAATATCCCCTTGGAGGATGAATCCGTCGATGTCGTCACCTCCAATTGCGTCATCAATTTATCGACCCGGAAGAAGGATGTGTTCAAGGACATTCACCGCATCCTCAAGCCCGGCGGACGGTTTGTAATCGCTGATATCATTTCCGACCAGCCGGTGCCAGAAGAGATGCGCAACAATCGGGAACTGTGGGGCGAGTGCGTCGCGGGCGCGTTGACCCTCGATGAATTCCTCGGCGATTCCCGCGAAGCTCAGTTCCATGGAATCACTGTCACCCAGGACTATCTCTGGAAAGAAGTCGAAGGCATCAAGTTTTATTCCTATATTTTGAGCGGGTACAAACACAACCCGCCCGCTTCCTGTTGCGCCGGCACCCAACTCGCCATTTACAAGGGACCGTTCGCAACCGTCACCTGCAGAGACACAACGTTCTCCGTGGGAGTGCCGGTGGAGATCGACACAGATATGGCGGAAACGTTGAGCGCCTCGCCTTATGAGGGAATGTTCAACGTCATCGATCCGGAGAACGAGAAAATTGAGGCCGGCGACGATTCCTGTTGCGCTTGATCCCCGGCGTTGCCGTGACCCGCTCCCAGTTTTTACGCCGCCTGCTTACCCTCGCCTTGAGCGTTATCATTTATCCGGTTCGCCTTTTGGCAGGACCGTCCTCGCCCGCCGCCCCTTCGGAAATGAACCCCAGTTGGGCGCCGCCGGGCAAACACACCCCAGCCATCACGCCCACCGAAAAATTTTATATTGAAGACCTGAGCGGCCCGCCAAAATCACTGAAAATGGGAACCACCGATTGGCAACTGCAAATCACCGGAAGCATCCACCAGCCCCTGACACTCAATAGCCACCAGCTTTTGGAACGCCCGTCGGTGCAACGCATCATCACCCTCAGTTGCATCGGTAATCCGGTGGGGGGACACGCTATCGGCACGGCCGTGTGGCAGGGCGTGCCGCTCCGTCTGTTGTTGCAGGAGGCCGATCCTAAATTTTTTGCCAAAACCATTATTCTAAAAGGTGCGGATGGCTATCACGACAGCATTCCCCTCCACCAAAGTAAAAACGCCTTGCTGGTCTATCGAATGAATGGCGAGCCCTTGACGCGCCAGCATGGATACCCCTTGCGCCTGATGGTGCCCGGACTGTACGGGATCAAGCAGGTGAAATGGTTGCGGGAAATTGAGGTGAGCGAGCAGAGTCATGTGGGGTATTGGCAAAAACGCAACTGGTCCAAGACCGCCAAGGTCAAGATCATGTCCCGCATCGATTCGCATCGGGATGGCGAATGGCTGCCGGTGCGCCACACCGTGATTCGCGGCATTGCTTTTTCCGGAGACCGGGGCATTCAATACGTGCAGGTGTCGCTGAACGGCGAACGCAGTTGGCAGTTGGCCCATCTGGAAAAACCGCAATCGCCCTGGTCCTGGGTGTTCTGGTCCCTGCCCTGCAAGTTTCCCCAGCGCGGGCGCTACCGCATAGCGGTGCGTGCCGCCGATCAATACAGCGGCAGACAAACCGACCACCACCGCGACGCCTTTCCGAACGGCGTGTCAGGAATTCACCGCATCCACATCAACGTCTTGTGACCGCCAGCGTGCCGCTGGGAGCAATAGGTCAAACTTGGTTATGTTCGCAACAATTGCGGGGCGCGATGCAAAGAGGACAACTATCTGTTTCTCCCGCCAAGGGCCAGTCAGCGGCTGAAGGCAAAAAGGTCCTCGGTCACGCACCCAACAGTGGTCAGGCATGACGCTCAAATTGGGCGAGTTGCCTCCTCTTCAAAGGGGTCCCGCGGAAGTTTTACTGGATTTTATTTCCGACCGGCGTTACACTATCAACAAATATTTCAATACGTTAATTGAAAAGTTTTATCTGGAAACCCCGTTTGGAGAAAACAGCATGGCGTACAAAAGCATGGTCAAAAAGGAAAAAATCATCACCACCATCCGGACTTCGAACGAGAGAATTGAAGGCGCGGTTTTCACTTTGCCCAACACCCGGCTTTTGGATTTACTGAACAACCAAAGCCACCAGTTCATTCCCGTATCCGAAGCCAAAGTGTTCAGTGAAGACACCGGAAAATTGTTGTACGAGGTGGATTTCATGGCGGTCAACACCAATCACATTCTCACCATGACCGAAGTCGGTTCCCCCGATGCAGAAGAGATGTGAATCGGTGATTCGGTCCATTGACCGCTCACCCGCCGTTTGAAACTGCCGTGGGGCAACGCACTGGCGCACCCGTCCCCAATCCTACTTTTTGAGACGCGCCGCGGCCTCTCGATCCAATAACCATTCCACATTTGCCCCGCAAACTTCAGCGGCAGGAAGCTTGTCACTTGCTCCAGTCTTTTCCAGGATGTCATGGACCCGGTCCGCTTTAGCGGCTCCCGTCACCAGAAAAGAAATCCGTTTGGCACGATTGATCGTATCCAGCGTCAAAGTGATCCGCTTCTGATCAGGGCGCTCCGCCACCGCGCAAATTCCCAGCGGCTCCGGCAACAATGTCTGTCCGGGAAACAACGACGCGGTGTGCCCATCGGTCCCCATCCCCAATAAAACCCAGTCGAAGCGAGGCCTGTCCCCTCCTAAAACCTTTTGGATTTCCTGCGCGTATGCCTGCGACGCCTGTGGCGGGTCGATTTCACCTGCAATGCGATGGATATTTTTCTGCGGCAGGGGCGTGAACTTCAGCATCGCCTCCCAGGTCATTCGGTAATTACTAGCGGCATGATCGGGAGGAACACAACGTTCATCCCCCCAAAACAAGTGGACCCAAGACCAGGGAATCTGACGGCTGTTTTTGGGCCGCGCCAGCAACTGGTACAGCAGGCGCGGTGTGGACCCGCCCGCCAAGGCCACCGAAAATTGCCGTTGCGCTTGTTCCGCCTGGCGGGCCGATTGAATCCAATCCGTCGCGACCGCTTGCGCCAACTCCTGCGGCGATGGAAAAACCTGAATTTTTGGAGCGGGATTATAGTTCACAGAACAGAGCGTCCTCAACGAGATTTTTGCAGGGATAATGCCAGTCCAAACCGGGCACTCCGAACAGCAGATTGGCCTGACGCGGCCCCCAGGTGCCGGCGGGATAACCGAAAATAGTGTCGTCCGGATTTTCCTGCCATTCGCGCAAAATGGGATCGACAAACCCCCAGCAGGCCTCCACCGCATCGCCCCGCGCGAACAGGGTGGAGTCGCCCATCATGCAATCGAGCAGTAACCGCTCATAAGCCTGAGGCACTGGGATGTCGCCCAAATCCGAATAATGGAAATCCATGCTGACCTTTTTCACCTGGAACCCGGCGCCGGGCAATTTCATACCGAAGTTCAACAGGATTCCCTCATCCGGCTGGATACGCAGGATCAACTGGTTGGGCTCCGTGTGATGCTGATCCTTTTGCTTGAACAGAATATGCGGCGTGGATTTAAAATGGATCACCACTTCCGTCACCCGCGTGGGCAACCGTTTGCCGGTGCGGATATAAAAAGGCACCCCGCCCCAGCGCCAGTTTTCAATAAAAACTTTCAACGCGATATACGTTTCCGTGCGGGAAAATGGATCGACATGTTCTTCATCCCGGTAACCGGGAATGATCTCACCCTGAATCATGGACTTCGTGTACTGGCCGCGGACCGCAAAATTGGCCACCTCGCTGGGCTGAATGGCCGGCAAGGAATGAAACACTTTCACGATTTCGTTCCGCACCGCGGACGATTCAAACGTGGATGGAGGTTCCATGGCGATCACTCCCAGAATCTGCATCAAATGACTCTGCACCATGTCGCGCAGGGCGCCGGACTGGTCATAATACTTGCCGCGTTTTTCAATGCCCACGGTTTCGGCGGCGGTGATTTCCACATGGCTGATGTAGTTGCGATTCCACAGCGGCTCAAATATGCCGTTGGAAAACCGGAAAACCAGAATATTCTGCACGGTTTCCTTGCCCAGGTAATGATCGATCCGGTAAACCTGCGGTTCGCGAAATACCTTCAACAGTTTTTTGTTCAGCGAACGCCCCGATTCCAGATCATAGCCGAAGGGCTTCTCCACGATGATCCGCTTATCGTAACCCTCCCGCCACTGGCTTTCTTGCAGGCCATGCAGGCCCAGGTTTTCCACGATGACCTCATACATACTGGGAGCAATCGAAAGGTAATAAATGAAGGCGCCGTGGGTCTGGTATTCCTTGTCCAGCTTTATCAAGCGGCTTTTTAATTTCTGATAATCGCCCGCATTGCTGGTATCGATCGCCATGTAATGAATCCGTTTTAAAAATTTATTAATCTGTTTGGTATCGGTCGAATCATTGGCGGTGTACTCTTTTAGGCTTGCGGCAAGTTGTTTCCGAAAAGAAGTGTCGGTCAACTTGGTCCGGCTGACCCCCAGCACGCCAAACCCCTCGGGCAGTAAATCCTTTCGGTACAATTCATATAAAGCGGGAATCAGTTTACGGTGGGTGAGGTCCCCCGAAGCTCCGAAGATGACGATGATACAATTTTTTGGTTTTTCCATTTCTGCCTGCTGGTGGTGCCTGTCCCTTCCCGTCAAGGATAGAACACGGCGTTCAGCAATCCCGATTGATCAGCGGGATTGGATGCTTTTATTTAGATTGTGTCGCATGACCGCCAAATTGATTGCGCAAAGCCGCCAAGAGTTTCATGCCAAACGATTCCTTCTGCCGCGACTGGAAGCGGGCGAACAGGGACATCGTGATGACCGGCACCGGCGTGTCGAAATCCATGGCCGATTGCACCATCCACCGGCCCTCGCCACTGTCCTGAACAAAATCCGCGATGCCGTCCAGTTGGGGATTCTCGCCCAAAGCCCGCTCGGTCAATTCGAGCAACCACGAGCGCACCACACTGCCGTGTTGCCAGACTTGGCTGACGGCGTGTAAATCGATGTCGAAGGAAGAGTTGTTCATCAGCTCGAAGCCTTCAGCGTAGGCCTGCATCATGCCGTACTCGATACCGTTGTGCACCATTTTGACGAAGTGTCCGGCGCCGCTGGGCCCGGCATACAAAGCGCCCTGGGGTGGCGCCAGGGTTTTAAATATCGGAGCCACCGCGTCGCAGGCTTTCTGAGGACCGCCGTACATCAGGCAATAGCCGTTCTTCAATCCCCAAATGCCGCCGCTGGTGCCGCAGTCGATGAAATGCACACCCTGCCCGTGAATCTCCTCAGCGCGTTTCTGCGTGTCTCGCCAATAGGAATTGCCGCCGTCAATGAGGATGTCGTCTTTCCGCAACAACGGCAGAAGCGTTGCGATGCTTTCATCCACCGGCGCCCCGGCCGGGACCATCAGCCAGATGATTTTTCGATCCGGAAGTATCCGCGCCAGGTCCTCGAAAGATTCCGCGCCCACTGCGCCCTTCGCAACCACTTGAGCCACCACTTCCGGCGACCGGTCAAACGCCACCACCTCGTGGCCCGCCAGCAACAACCGCTCCACCATGTTGCCGCCCATTTTTCCCAAACCCACAAATCCGATTTTCATAACCACTCCTATAGGATGACGCCCTTTAGCTTCATTTCATTATAACCCCGATTTGCGGGACACCGGCCTGCCGCCGGCTACGATGAAATATTCTCAGGACTTCCTGGCCTTTATATGATAAACATTTTAGTCTTGTGGTCACGAGCGGTAATTGCATTTTCTCTGACTCTGAAAACCGACCTGAAAACTTGAGCGACTATGGAACGTCCCAAAGCATCCGGTGCCGTGTTCACTGCGGACCAGCGCACCAATCTCTATTATTTAAATGACCTCTATGGGAAAATTGCCCGGTACGTTTCGCACCAGTTGCGGGAACGGTACAAGATCGACGTACCGATCACCTCGGGCATTTGGGGCGGCACCTACCTGATCGCCGATTCGATGGGCCTATCGAAACGCCGCATCTGGCGTTTGAACTGCATCGTCAATCTGCCGCAGAACAGCCCGCTCGACCAGCATGAAAATATGGAAAAGCTGGTGACCGTTTACCACCAGACGATGAAGGACGCGTTCAAACCACACGGCCTGACCCTCGAACTCCAAATGTGGGGCGGACGCCTGCCGCACAGCAACAAAACCCGGCCCAACATCACCATTCACATGGAGGACGTTAACGAAAGAGTGCGTTGGGTGAGGCCCATCCTGGTCTGGAACGAAAGCACCTGGGAGCAGTCTGTCATCTACGACACCATCCGTCTCACCAAGGAACTCAAGAGCAGTCTGAATCTGGACCAGGGACCGGTGCTGACCGATCCGCAGGAGATCAAATATCTTTTGCAGGATGTGGTGACCGCCTACCGCACGCTGGAAAAAGCGCACGATGCAGATTTCATCCAACACGCCGAGCCGATCATCCAAGACATGGTGGAGCAGTTCATGGCCGGCTTGACCGACTTCGAACAGATCCGCGATCTGTACCAAAAAGTTTTGGACAGCGCTCTGGTGTATGGCTACGAACAGACCCTGTCGAACCATTACTCGCCGTTCGGTCTTGATGTCGCTTCGGTTGAGAGTTGGCCCGTGGAAAAAATCAACTGGGTGCCGGACACGCTTCAGGAAAAACTCATCCCACCCATCCAGGAACTGTTCGCCACCTTCAAATCCAACCTCGAACAACCAAACACCTAGACGGGTTATTGACCTGCTTGATTATCTAAACCTCAGGATAGTGCTCTCCATCACTTAGCGGCCTGATACACGTTGGTCTCGGGGTGGAACGCGAACCAAGCGAACCAGAAACCGACCACCGAGGGCAATTCTTTGCCTTTTTCATCCTGAATCACCGCGGTCTTTGTTTTTTTATTGAATAAAATGCGAATATTTTTTTTGCCGACCACATCCTTAATTGGGAGTTTCGCACGCGCCAACTCCGAAAACGGATAGACCTTGGACGCACCGGCAATCTCCACCCCGATCACCCGCTCCTTGGGATGATACGATTTGTTCTTCGCGCTCACGCCAAACATCAGGGACGCGGTTTTTTCATAGCCCGCATAAGGATCGCGGTCGTAGTCCCGCAAGTAGCCGGTTTTTGTTGAGAGCACCAGAGTGTCGGGATGCTTTTTTTTCCACGCGCCCCAGGTGGTGTATGTGGCCGGGATGAGGCGCAGGCGGGTGCCGGTCAAAGGCCCGGTCACAGCTTCTTTTTTGATTTGCGACCACAGGCTTTCGGTGGCCCGGTCGTAAAGAAGCATGTCGCTCTGATACAACAATCCCGAAACTCCAAAACTCAGTTCGCGGCCGGGGATTCTGGCGTGAAACACCATGCCGGTGCCGCACAGCGGACAAAACGTGACCACCACCGGCTGGCCGCCGATGCGGTCGTTGACGATTTCGTGCCAGTTGAGAATTTTGATGGGGTAGGCCTTTTGTTTACCGTTCACCACCAGACCCAGAACCCGGTCACTGGCTTTCATGAATTTTTTATCGGCCTGTTCCGCCAACACAAACCGCGGCCGGTCGATGGCGGGAATGCCGTCCTTGTCCGGCCCACCACTGGAAATTTCATTGAGAGGAATGTTGTGTTTGGAAAAATCCCAACCGCCCAGTCCCAGCAAGAGGCCTGCCAAAAAAATCATCTTTAC
>SMVB01019395.1_pt1 | contig 36763 bp, 28 predicted proteins | sample 2456461 | NCBI WGS metagenome assembly SMVB01 (sample SAMN11095934, study PRJNA526329) | marine sediment metagenome | biome: Marine sediment; feature: Surficial sediment; material: Deep marine sediment; isolation source: Hadal surficial sediment | place: Pacific Ocean | collected 2014-05 | depth...
GGGCGTGGGCACATGCCGCGCAACATCTTTGGACGGAGGACGCGGATGTCCAGTGAACCCGAATCTCAAAAAGCGGCGCTCGATCGCGCGCTTCATCACGCGACCGAATATCTCGAAAGTATGGAGACCCGCTCGGTCGTACCAAAATTGGTCGCGAAAATCCATGAGAAGACGCGTCACGACGCGGGCGAGATAAGTCCGAAACGATCCTGCCCCGCGGAACTGTCTCAAGCGCCGATAGTCTTTCTCGATGAGCTTGATCCACGCAAAACATCGAAAATCCTCGCGATCCTGCGCCGACAGGGTCGAATGGCGGCACGCTCTCGCGATGACCCCGCCGACCAACGGATAGACTGAGTGGAACGACTCATCCCCGGACGTATCCGGGAGAAAACGAAAGCCTTCACGCATTTTCCGTCCCGTCTGAAGCGCAGCAACGGTGTGTACAACTGGATCTGTCGATAGGAAAGACGAAGCGTGGGTTTCCGCTCGGATGTCCGCCGGAGATACGTCCCTGTAGTCCGAAGCCGCCTGCCGGACGCCACCATCTCCGGCTTGCCATTTCCGATAGGCAGCCGACCGGGTTCTCGACCATGCCTCTCGCATGCTTTTCCATTACTTCTCGGGCCGGCTTGGGAGGGGACTCCGGTCCCGTCGCGAGGCCACTACGAACGAGAAACGATCTTCGGTTCATTAACCTCCTCACTCCACCCGATGCTCCCCGGAGGCGCCCGCTCCGGTCTTGCCGTATGATGGAGAATAAGCCGAATTATTGAACTCCTGACGGGCGCCGTCCGTACCTTTAGAAGGGACCTATGTGAGTCAATCTCGAAAATTTTCGTTTGTCGCCGGAGGTATCGTCGCCTTTATCCTCCTGGCCTCCGTCGCCTATTTCGTGATCCGGCAAGGGGATGCGAGCGCCGAGGCGACGGACATCCAATCAACGGAGGCCTCCGCTGCGGGCGTGCCGGTCGAAGTCGTAGAGGCCGTGACGGGCTGGGTTGCGCGAACGCTTTCCACGTCGTCGACGGTCGAAGCGGAGCAGTCCGCCCAGGTTCTAGCGAAAGTGTCGGGAGTCGTGACCGAGGTTGCGGTTCGCGAGGGAACCTTCGTCGAGAAAAACCAGATCCTTGCGAAAATCGACGACGAAGAGAAGAAGCTCGCGATCGAGAAAGCGGTGCTCACGCTCAAGAAAGCCGAAGCTGAGCTCAACCGCTCCCAGCTCTCGTTCGAGCAACAGCTCATCTCCAGGTTCGATTACCAGAAAGCCGTCTTCGACCGTGACCTCGCCCGGACCGGGCGCGAGACGGCGGAGCTCGAGTTCCGCTACACGGAAATCAAAGCACCTTTCGCAGGACGGGTGACGGCGAAGGAGATTGTTGTCGGCAAGGCGACCCAACTTGGCGACCATCTCTTCACGCTCGCCGATTTCAATACGCTCATAGTGAAACTGTTTCTTCCGGAAAAGGACGTCTTTCAGCTCGAGCCCGGCCAACCGGTCCGTCTCGTTAGTGACGCGCTCGCGAGCCGAGCTTCTAGCGAAGAGGTCAGCTTCCGCGGCCGCGTGCGCGACATCAGCCCGGTCGTGGATCCAAAAACGGGCACGGTCAAAGTGACGGTGGAAGTTATCGATCGTTCGGCGAATGTCCGTCCTGGCGCTTTCGTCCGTGCTGAGATCGAGACCGATCGGCGTCAAGGCGCCGTGCTCGTCCCGAAAGTCGCCGTCGTGAAGGAAGGCGGCCAAGACTTACTTTTCGTCGCGGCGGACGGCGTGGCCAACAAACGTGTTGTCGAGCTCGGCTATACCCGCGGCAGCGCCATCGAGGTCGTGAGTGGCGTCTCGGCGGGTGAGCGCGTCATCGTGGCGGGTCACACGACGCTCGAAGACAGGGAGAGGATCGACATTCTGACTCGGTAGCCCTCTCGAGCCCTGAAAAATGACGCGCCTGGTCGAGTTTTGCATCCGGCGGCCGGTAAGCGTCTCGATGTTCACGGTGGCGGTCACCATCTTCGGCATCGTTTCGTTTACCCGCCTGCCGCTCAATCTGCTTCCAGATATCTCCTACCCTAGCCTGACGGTCGAGACCCGCTATCAAGGCGCGGCGCCCGCGGAAGTCGAAAGTCTCGTGAGCCGGCCCATCGAAGAAGCCGTAGGCGTGATCTCGGGCGTCAAACGCTTGACGTCGCGCTCCCGCGCCGGCACTTCCGAAGTGACGCTCGAGTTTCTCTGGGACACGAACATGGATTTCGCCGCGCTCGATGTTCGGGAGAAGCTCGACCTCGTGCAACTGCCGCGCGATGCGGACAAGCCGACGCTTCTGAGATTCGACCCTTCGAGCGACCCCATCTTGCGGCTCGGGGTCACTGGCTCGAGTGATCTCGCCGCGCTCCGTCAATATGTGGAAGAAGAGCTGAAAAAAGCGCTCGATGCCGTTGACGGTGTCGCGTCGGTCAAAGTCGAAGGTGGTCTCGAGCGCGAGATTCAAGTCGACGTGCACGAAGGCCGCCTCGCGCGCGCCGGCGTGAACGTGGCCGCGGTTTCCGCCGCACTCTCTGCCGGGAACGTGAATCTCGCGGGCGGAAGCATTTATGAAGAGGACGCGCGCTATCTCGTCCGGGCGTTGAACGAGTTCAAGGACCTAGCCGATATCGGCGCGACGCAGCTCGTCTTCGAGGAAGGCCGTCGCGTTTATTTGCGCGATGTCGCTGACGTCCATTGGGGCCACAAAGAGCGTGAGACCATCGTTCGCACCGGCGGGCACGAGACAGTCGAGCTGCGCGTCTTTAAAGAGGGCGACGCCAACACGGTGCAGGTCGCACGAGGCGTGCGCGAGCGACTCGAAGCTCTCGATGACGAGATTCCAGACGACGTCGCAGTCGAGGTGCTCTTCGACCAGTCGAGCTTCATCGAAGGTGCCATCGACGAAGTTGTCGAGAACGCTTTGGTTGGCGGCTTGCTCGCGGTGCTCATCATCGCGCTCTTTCTGCGTGATACGTGGGCAACGGTGATCGTCGGCCTCTCTATCCCGGTCTCGGTCGTAGCAACGTTCTTCATCATGTATCAGATGGGGATCTCGCTAAACATCATGTCGCTCGGAGGCCTCGCCCTCGGAGTGGGGATGCTTCTCGACGACTCCATCGTCGTGATCGAGTCGATTTACCGACACCGCGAGAAAGGTGCTGACGGCCACGACGCCGCGGTGCGCGGAACGAGTGAAGTCGCCATGGCGGTTGTCGCCTCGACATTAACGACGGTGGCGGTGTTTTTGCCCATCGTTTTCGTCGAAGGGGTTGCGGGACAGCTCTTCAACGATCAGGCGCTGACAGTCTCGATCTCAATCCTCGCGTCACTCGGCTTCTCGCTCGCATTGATCCCCGTGCTGGCCGCAAGGCTTGCGGCCAAGCGGACTGAGGAGAACGAACCCGAGTCGGTGCCCGAAGACCTTACCGCTTGGCATCGCGGGCCGGCAAAGGTGATCGCGTTTGCCGTGGCCGGCGTTCGATGGATCGGCCGCTCGTTCTCGCGCCTTGTCTCACCGCTCACGAACGGTTTTCACCGAATGGAGACCGCCATCGATGCCGCCTACCCGCGCGCGTGCCGCGCGGCACTGAAGCAAAGGGCTCTCGTGCTGATGGCGGTCACGCTCGGTTTTGGCGCGACCCTTCTGATTGGCGGTCGCATTGGGATAGAGCTCATCCCGACCCTCACCCAAGGCGAGTTTTATTTCGACGTCGAGCTTCCGGAAGGCGCTCCGCTCGGCGTCACGGACCGTTTGCTCGAGACCGTGGGGGAGGAAGTCGCGGGGTTCGATGACGTCGCGGGCGGGGGCCGGGTCGTGACCACGGCCGGCTCCTTTGGCGCCAGCTCCGTCGAGGCGAGCGCGCGCGGGGAGAACCGGGGCCGCATTCACGTCGTGATGGCCGACAAGGATGACCGTGACGCGGAGCGACGCACGATCGCTCGTCTACGGGAGACACTCGGCCGCTTCCCGGGAATCGCCTATCAATTCGATCGTCCGTCTTATTTCAGCTTCAAACGCCCCGTCGAGCTTGAAGTCTACAGCGACGATGTCGAAGCGCTCGAAACCTGGGCCTCCGTCATCGTCGAAGCCATGGAAGCGATTCCGGGTCTCACGGATGTCCGCTCGTCCTCCGAGATGGGAAATCCGGAGCTACAAGTCTTTTTCGCCGTCGATCGCATGGCACAGATGGGGCTTTCGGTGGAGGAAGTCTCGGAGACGTTGCGCACGAAGCTCCGCGGGAACGTAGCGACGCGCCTGAACGAAGGTGAGCGTAAGATCGACATCGTCGTGCGGGCCTCTGCCGACGCGCGCGCTCGGGCGGACCAAGTCCCCGAGCTTATCGTGCACGAAGCCGAGGAGCGAGCGGTGCCGCTCAAAGCGGTGGCGGATACGAGGCTCGTGGCCGGGCCCCTAGAGATCCGTCGCGTCGGACAACGGCGTGCGGTGGTCATCTCCGGCAATTTGGACGGGCGCGACCTCGGGAGCGTTACCGCGGACATCGGCTCTGTCATCGCTGGACTTTCTCTTCCGAGCTCCCTGGCTACTCGCTTCGGGGGCCAGCAGCGTGAGATCGAGGACTCGTTCTCGAGCCTCTATCTCGCTATCGGGCTCGCCATCTTTCTCGTTTATTTCGTCATGGCGAGCAAGTTCGAATCCCTGGTGCACCCGCTCATCATCTTGTTCACGATCCCGCTCGGACTCATCGGAGTGATCTGGGCCTTGTTGCTCACGCGCAGCGCGGTGAGCGTTATCGTGCTGATCGGCGTCGTCATGCTCGCGGGCATCGTCGTCAAAAACGCAATCGTGCTCGTCGACTACATCAACCGTCTTCGAGAAGAAGGGATGGCCCGTGAGGAGGCCATCGTCGAGGCCGGGCGCGTGCGGCTTCGCCCGATCCTGATGACAACACTCACAACGATCTTGGGCCTCGTTCCCATGGCGCTCGGTTTGGGCGAAGGTGCTGAGATCCGCCAGCCCATGGCGATCACGGTCATCGGTGGCCTGGCTGTTTCCACACTTCTGACGCTCATCGTCATCCCGGTCGTGTACAGCGTTCTGGACCGCAAGAAGTTCGCATCATGAAAGGGATAGCCGACATCTCAGTAGGCCGGCCCGTCACGACAGGAATGGTTCTCGTGAGCGTTCTCGTTCTGGGGGTCATCGCCTTCACGAGACTTCCGCTCGCATTCTTCCCGGACCTCGACTTCCCGGCCGTATTCGTAACCGTGCCCTACCCGAACTCGAGCCCGCAACAAATTGAGGAGCAGATCGTGAAGCCGATCGAGGAAGCGCTTGCGACGCTTCCCGGTGTCACGAAAATGAGCTCGCAGGCGGACGCCGACCAAGGCTCCATTCAGATTTTTTTCGATTGGGGAGAGAGCGTCGACATCGCGCGCATGAAGACGGCGGAAAAAATTGACGAAGTGCGCTCCGAGCTTCCTGACGACATCGAGCAGATCTTCATCAATACGTTCAGCACGACGCAGATTCCCGTCGTGGAAGCACGGATCTCGGCACCGGGTATTGATTTGTCGGGGAATTACGACCTGCTCGAAAAGCGCGTCCTCAATCCCATCAGCCGCGTACCGGGCGTCGCCAAAGTCGAGCTGAACGGGGTCGAGCCAAGCGAAGTGCGCATCAACCTGAGGCTGTACAAGATTGCTGAGCACGGCGTCGACCTCGGGGACTTGGCCGCTAGGCTCATGGGGGCCAACCGGAACGTATCGCTCGGAAAGCTCGATTCCGAAGGGCAAGTCATCCACGTGCGCAGCTTCGGAGCCTTCAACAACCTCGGCGACATCGAGCAGTTTCCCGTGAACGACCGTGGGCTGGTGCTTCGAGACGTGGCGGATATCACCTATCGTGAGCCACCTATCTCCATCGGGCGGCATTTGAATGGCCGCTACGCCGTTGCGCTCTCCGTTTTCAAGGAAGCGACGGCCAATACCGTGGACACAGCGCGGCGAGTGACGGCGCTCATCGAGAACGAAATCGCTGCCGACCCGACGCTCGAAGGCATCAACCTTTTCGTCTTCAACGACCAGGCCGCCGAGATCACGAGCGGGCTCCAGGGTCTCCTGACCGAAGGTCTTCTCGGCGGCGCCCTTGCCATGGTGGTGCTCTTTCTCTTCCTCCGCCGTTTCGATACGACATTTATCGTAGGGCTCGCGATCCCGATGTCGATCATCGCGACCGCGGTCGGGCTCTTCGTTCTCGACAAGTCATTGAACGTCCTCGTGATGATGGGGCTCATGTTGGGCATAGGGCTTCTCGTCGACGACGCGATCGTAGTGCTGGAGTCCATCTTCCGGGAGCACACTAACGCCGCCTTCCGCAGCGAGCCCGCCGAGCGGAGGGCTAGCGGAGCGCAGCGAGGCGCGTTGCAAGAATTTTCCGAGGACTCGGCAGACGCTTCACGCGCCGCCATTATCGGGGCGCGCAAAGTGTGGGGCGCGGTCTTTGCGTCGACCGTCACGACGGCCATCGTTTTCCTTCCAATGATCGTGGGGCAGCGCAACCAGCTCACCGTGTTTCTCGAGGAGATCGGTTGGGCGATTACGTTGTGCATCTTCAGCTCTCTCGTCGTTTCGATGACCCTGATCCCACTCATGGCCTCGAGGCTTCTGAGCAGGAAAGATGCGGGGCCGCCGCTTTGGACCGTCTGGCTCTCCGAACAATATGTGCGGATTCTTAGATGGACGTTCCGCCATCGCTTCTCGACCTTCGGGATTACCGTGGCGATTTTTGCGAGCACCGCATTGCCGTTCGCGCTCGGCCTGCAGACGGCTATGTTCGCTGGTGTCAACCAGAGGCAGATGCGGCTCGGCTACGAGTTCACCGACTTCCACTACAAGGAAGAAGCGGAGTTGGCGGTGAATGAAGTCGAGGCGTGGTTCTTCGAGCACCAAGATGAGCTTCAGATCGAGTCTGTCTATAGCCACTACGCCGAGAACGACGCGGCCACGACGCTCACGTTCAAGGCTGCTCACGTGAGCGAGGATAAAGCGAAAGAAGTTCGTGAACGGATCCGCAACGAGGTCCCGAAGATAGCCGGGGCCAGGCTCACCTTCGACGATGAAGACGCGGAGACAGGAGGCGACAGCACGTTCTTTCGAGTGAACCTCTTCGGCGAGCACATCGATCGGCTCGCTTTGCTCGCGTCGGATGTCGAGCAGCGCCTCGCCGCCATCGAGGGTATCGAGGATGCCAAGAGCTCCGTCGGAAGCTTGCGCCAGGAAATCCAGGTCTCCCTCAACCAGGAGCTCGCGGCCAATTACGGCGTGAGCCCGGAATCCCTCGCCCAGACATTTGCTTTCACTTTGGGCGGCCGGCGGTTGAGGCGATACAACACGGGGGACAAAGAAGTCGAGCTTATCTTGATGATGTCGCAGCAAGACGTCTCGACCCTAGACGATTTGAAGAGCTTCGTCGTTAGCGGCGAGGACGGGCGGGGCGTTACCCTCGGCACCTTGGCGGAGTTCAAGGTCGTCGACAAGCCTAAAACGATCGAACGCGAGAACCGGAAGACCCTAGTCTCGATCCGCTCGAGCTACGAAGGGGAGGATTGGGACGGTGCACGCAAGCAAATCGAGGAGAGCCTGAACGGGATGGCGTTTCCTGTCGGCTATAGTTGGTCCTTCGGCGAGCGCATCCAGGAGCAGGACCGCCAGCTCGAGCAGATGATAGTCAACTACTTGCTGGCGCTCGCGCTCATCTATATCGTCATGGCGTCGCAGTTCGAGTCGCTCGTGCATCCCTTCGCGATCCTTTTCTCGATCCCGTTTGCGTTCTGGGGTGTTACTTGGTTTTTGCTCGCGACAAATACGCCTCTCAACTTCATGGCGCAAATCGGTCTTCTCGTCCTCATGGGCATCGTCGTCAAGAACGGCATCGTGCTCATCGACCACATCAATAACTTGAGGCGGGAGGGATATGACCGGGAGACGGCCATCGAGCTCGGAGGCAAGGAGCGCCTTCGACCGATCCTCATGACGGCCAGCACCGCCGTACTCGCTCTCGTTCCCATGGCGATCGGTCGGACCGGGCTCGCCGGGCTCTACTACTTTCCGCTGGCCCGAACGGTCATCGGCGGGTTGATGGCATCGACGTTCTTGACGCTCGTCATTTTGCCGTTCATCTACGTGCTCTTCGACAACCTCGCCGTCTGGTGGGGCAAAGTGTGGCGCGAAGCGCTCCGAGAAGACGTCGCTCCATCACACCCGCAAACAAAAGGTGATGAACCTGCTCATAAGCTTTGGTGAATCCTTCGCCCATCGCGAAGAGCAGAATATTCCGCGGGAGATGGCTGAGGCCCGTGAGTTTTGGAAGAAAATCCCCAGCCGTATCTTCAACGAAGCGGATTGGTTTCAGAAGATATAGCCCAGCTCCTCGCCCCTCCTGTCGCACGGTGGCGGGCGGGCGTTATCGAGGTGTTATGTCTTTGCCGATGATTCTCTGAAGGATCGACGTCGCGACTGGTGTGTCGCTCGGCAAGAGTTTCCCCGTTGCTATCGGGTGATCCGGATCGAGCTCGAGCACTTGCTCATACATTTTCTTGGCTCGCGTGGGCAGGCCTTTTTCCTCGTAAATGTAGGCGAGCTCAAGATAGCATTCTGTATCATAGGGCACCGCCTTCAAAACGAGATGGAAGTGCCCCTCTGCATGCTTGCGCCACTTCGGATTCTTGGCCAGAGCCTGGCCGAGAAGCTTGTGATAGTGGATGTTCTTCGGAGCGAGTCTCACCGCTTCCCGCAGATTCTCGACAGCGCGGTGATAGTCCGCGACGTCGTAGTAGCTCATTCCGGCACGATATTTTTTCTCGGCTATGACGGCGGGAGGCGTCTGTACCATCTGGACTGGGTCCCGCTTCGCGCCAAGGTCTTTCGCGGCCTCGCGTTGCTCTTCGCGTGCGAGTGCATGATCATAGCGTAACTGCTTCGGCGGGCTCGAGAGGACTTCATAAGCGTCGGCGAGCTGCGAGAGTATCTGCTCGAAGTCGGACTGCAAGTCACCGAGTCCGCGGCGCAGGTGATGATCGGGATGATACTTCTTGGCGAGCGTGTAATAGGACTTCTTGATTGCGGACGGCGTTGCGCCTCTCGAAACTTCGAGCGCTTCGTAATGCGTCGCTCCGTCAAGCGACGTCAGTCTTTGTGCAACATCTTCGCGAATCGCCTTCGACTCGTCCTTCGATGCGGCTTTATCCGTGGACTCCGGCTGGGACGCGGATTCGGCGGGGGCCTCCACTCGCTTGCTTCGTGTCGTGGTCTTCGCCTTCGGTTCCTCGACGCGAAGGATACCGGCCGAGATGAGGCCGTAGGCGCAGCGCAGCGTGCTTTCTTCGCCAAGTGGAGAGATCGCGGCCAGGTCCGCGACCGACGTCAGTCCATCGACGCGAGAGAGAACGAATCCCTCCGATGAGGTGAGACGGACCTTGCCGTCGTCTAGAAGCGAGGTCTCGACGGGGAACAAGATACTGTCCATGTTCCCGATGGCTTTGCGGATCGCCGTATCGCTCGCCATGTTGCGTACGCCTTCAAGGAGGATCGCGTCGGTTGAAAGCTTCAGCGCGATGTCGTCCTCGACGGGGTTGTCGATGGTCTCGAAACCGTATTGGCCCGTCTCCCAAGCGAAAATGGAGTAGATGATCTGTTGGATCTGCTCGTTGACGAGAGCGTCCACCTTCTCTGCATCGAGACTTCCGAGCGCGACGAGCGTCGTCGCCAGCCGGCGACGCGTCTGCTTCATGGTGATGGCGGCGTGCTCGTAAGTCGCGGCGTCGATCACGCCGCCACGGATCAGAAATTGTCCGAGCCGGTCCGACTCGATATCGGAGTTCGCAAAGACGATCGCACCGTCGCGAAAGTAGAGGCGCTTCGTGACGTCGTCTTTCTGGATGTGGAGAATACCGGTTTTTCGCTGGGCAAGGATGAGGCGCGTAAGCTCCGCGAGGTGGGTATGGGAGAGCGTTCCCTGCAACTCGATGTCGAAGGAGCTGTGCGATCCGTCTGCACGATCTGTAACGACGGGATCGCTTCCGACCGTCGCGGCGCTCGGCATCGATGTCAAGGCTTCCACAAAGGCGGCGCCCGTGGGATATCGCTCCGCGGCTTTTTTCTCGAGCGCTTTTCCGAGCACGATATCGAGGGCGGGAGTCAGGCTCAGCGCGTTATGGTCGAGCGCTCCCGGCTCTCCGGTCACGATTTTTATGAGGACGTCGACGGCCGTTTTCGCACGAAAAGGCTTCTGCCCGGACAAACATTCATAGGTGACACAAGCGAGAGAAAAAAGGTCCGAGCGCCCGTCGAGACGCGTTTCGCCTCGCGCCTGCTCCGGCGACATGTAATAAGGTGTTCCGAGGACGCTTCCTGTCGCGGTGATGTTCGGCGATGACTCGCTTCCTGCCTGCAATTTGGCGATCCCGAAATCCGTGATTTTGATCGCACCATTCGTCTCCAGGATCAAGTTCGCCGGTTTGATGTCCCGGTGCACGACGCCGTGCGCGTGCGCGTGATCGAGCGCGTCGGCGACTTGTTCCATGAGCTCGAGCGTTCTTTGGAGGCTCAAGCGCCCACGCTCTCGGAGCTCGTCTTCGAGTGTCTCGCCATTGACGAACTCCATGATGAGGAGCGTGCTCGTTGCCGTATGGACGACATCATGGATGGCGACGATGCCGGGATGTCGGAGCTTGGCCGCCATCTTGGCTTCACGCGCGGTGCGCCGACGCATCTCGTCGGCATGGGTGGGGTCCTCGAAGTGATCGAGGCGGACCTGTTTGACCGCGACCTCTCGGTCGAGCGTCGTGTCGACGGCGCGATAAACGACACCATGTGCCCCCGCTCCGAGCTTCGCGACGATCTCGTAGCGGTCGCCATAGGCCTCGGTGAGAGCGCTATGAAGTTGTTCGGACCCGAGTAGTTTTACGTGATTCAAAGCCACTCCACAAGCGTTCGGTCTTTTGGAACGAAGCGTTTTGGGGAGCGGCCTGTCTGGGGGAACTCTAGCCGGGAGGGAAGTGTGCCACAGATGGCAACCGTCATTCTGTGATTTGAAACGTCGGATTTACCCCACAGAAATCAGCACGTGTAAGTGTAACCGTTGCAATATGTTACGCGGTGCGGGGACGACGCAGGACGTTGCCACATCAATAAGCGTACCTACAACTGGACGAGCCGGCGTTGTTGCAACATCATTCGCGGAAACAGGAACAAAGAACAGCCACAGAGGCACAGCGCGGCGGAGCGGGAACCAAATCTCCGCCGCGAGCGGCCGGTATTCAGCATTCAGCTCGTGGTGCTCGGCGCTTCGCGCCTCGTCTCATTCTAAGTCTAAGTAAGCTTCGATGGCGATGCGCTGCGACATCAGGCGACGATTCTCTCGATGGTGGCGGTGATCGGGCCTTTGGCGACACGAAACTGCACCGCGAATTTGTCCGCGAGGCTTTGTTGATGGGTGACGATGCCGACGATGCGCCCTTTCGCACTGAGGTCTTCGATGGCCGCGGCCACGATTTCGAGCGTATCGTTGTCGAGCGTCCCGAAACCCTCGTCGAGAAAGAGCGACTCCGGGCGTGCCGAGCCTTCCGCCGCGAGGTCGGCCGTTTGGTCCGCGAGCGTGAGCGCGAGGGCCAGCGAGGCTAGAAACGTCTCGCCCCCCGATAGGGTCCGTGCCGAGCGACGCTCGTCCGCGTTGCGATGATCGACGACCTCGAAATTGAGCTTGTCGTCGTACTCGAAAGAATATTGACCGCTCGAAAGTTCGTTCAGAATCTTCGTGGCGCCCGAGACGAGTCGGCGAAACGCTTCTTCGAGAAGCCACCGCTCGAACCCCGTCGATTTGAGATGCTGGCCGAGCGCTCCCGCAACCGAAGCCACCTCCCGCTCTGATCTGAGCTTCGTTTCGAGCGTCTTCGCGCGCTCGCGGGTCTCCGCCACACGCTTCGCTTCCTGCTCGGCTGCCGCGAGCTCGGACACGACGCCGTCGCGTGGCCGGTCGGTGGATACGTCGACGTCAAGCTCAGCGCCGCGCTCCGCGAGCGCGTCGAAGACCTTCTTGCGCTCGGCGAGTGCACCCTCCGCCTCTCTTTGAGCTTCGGCCGCTGAGGCGCGCTTCCCTGGAGAGTCGTCTCGTGCCCAAGCGGAAAGCTTCGACCAGGCCTCACTGAGGTCTTCGCGATCCGTGCGGGGCGGGCCGAGCGTCGCGAGCCTATCGCGGGCTTTTTCGAATGCCTCCCAAGCCTGTTCTTCCTCGTCGGCGAATCGATCGAGGGTTGCGTGGGCTTTCGCCTCCGCCTTCCGCGCAGCGCGTGTGTTCTCGGACACCTTCAAAAGGGCCGACTCGGCTTCCTCGACCGCTTTCAATGACGCCTCGAGTCGTTTCCTTGTCGCCACCTCAGCGAGCTCCTTCTGGATGGCCGCTGCCGCCTCGCGGTGCGCGCGAAACTTCTCTTCCATACGCGCTCCGCTTCGTTCGACCTCGCGAAGCGCCTTTTCGGAGGCGCGGTGCGCTTTGTCCGCATTCTCGACGGCGCGCTCCGCATTCGAAAGTGCCGGGGGCATCACGAGGGAGGGCTCGGATTCAAGGATCCTCCGACACACGGGACAGGCTTCGCCCTTCTCGAGGTGCGCTGCGAGATCGTGGGCGGCGAGATCGCGTCGTGCCTGGTCGAGAGCGGCACGTGCTTTAGCCATCGCCGCCTCCCTCTCCGTGTGGATGCGCGTCCTTTTTTCGAGATCTTTTCGTAGCCTTGTGGTCTGAGTCTCTGATTTCTGAAGGGCAGCGCTGTTTTCGGTGTGCTCGTCATGGAGGCGAAGGGCCGCCTGCACCGCCGCCGCTTCGGGAAGATTGGAGCGCGCACTCTCCGCCGCGGTCATCGCGTCATCCGCCTTCGTCCGCTCCATGCGGGCGCTCTCGTGCTGGGCGCGCGCTTGGTCGAGCTTTGCCGCGAGATCGGCGACCCCGCGCGGAACGCGAAGCGTTTCGAGAAGCTCGGCCTCCGTCTCGAGTTTCCCGGCCTCGTCTTGTTTCGCTTGGAAGATCTTGTCGAGACGAGCGAGCTCGGGCTCCGCCTTTTCGATTGCGCGCTTGAGCGCGTCGAGATGGCGCACCCGCCGTTCAACCGCTTTCATGGCACCCCGGCTGGATCCTTGGATCCCAGCGAGCTCTTCTTGATACACGTGACTCCGCTGCCGAGACGCGGCCTCGCGCGTGCGCGCGAGAGTTCCCATCTTCTCGTAAATGTCGACGCCGAGAAGCTTCGTGAGAAGATCTTGCCGCTGCGCAGGCTTCTCGTGAAGAAAGCGGGCGAACTCGCCCTGTGGCAGCACGACGCACGTCGTGAACTGCTCGAAGTTGAGACCGAGAAGCTGACTTACCTTCCGTGTCATCTCGTCGGCGGAACCAGCCAGGAGCCGGCCACAGGATTCGAGCCGCGCTTCTTTCGTCGTAGCGCCGCCTCTCGGTGTTTTCCGGACCACGCGAACAGCCGTGTAGAAACTATCCTCGACCGCGAAGTCGAAGCGCACTCTCGCCTCGACCTTTCCTTGGCTGATTACGGGATGAACGAGGTTCGGGTTGGCATAGCGTGGGACGCTTCCGTAGAGTGCAAAGCTAATGGCGTCGATGATGCTCGACTTGCCCGAGCCCGTAGGTCCGGTGAGAACGAAGAGCTCCACGCCCGCGAAATCGACCGCCGTGAACTCGCGATAGACGGTGAAGCCTTCGAGCTCGAGCTTAATCGGGCGCATAGACTTCCTCGAGCAGTTCGTTGAAGAGCGCCGTGAGACGCGGATCCGTTTCCCCGCGATCGGCGAGATACTCGCCGAAGAGCTCGCGTGGAGAGCGGCCGATGCGCCGCGGTGTCGGAGCCTCGTCCTTCGACGCGGGATGAGGGGTGGCGAGCTGAACGTCGACGGCGTTGGGCAGCATCTCGCGCACTTCGTTCGCAAGGCCGGGTGTGGGCGGTGCGTCGATCTCGACGCGAAGGTAGTCGTCACCGGCTTCAGCGACGACCTCGATGAGGCGCTCCATCGTCGTCTTGATGAATCGCAGGCGTCGGCCCGAGACAAGCGGCACGCATTCGACCGTCGCCGGCCTTCCAGGCTCGGCTTCGATGATGTTGACGCTCTTCGCGTCGCGTGTCTCCCCAAAGTCGAGCTGCAGAGGCGAGCCCGAATACCAAATCGGGCAAGCACCAGGGATCTTCTGCACGCGGTGAAGATGGCCGAGGGCCGTATAGTGGAGCGTCGCGGGAAAGGCGGTCGTGGGAATGCTGTACTCGAAGACCGTATGGGCTTGGCGCTCGCCGCCGCCCAGGACGCCGCCATGCACCATGGCGTGGGCGAGCAAGATGTCGACGGTCTGGGGCGGTGCTTTGTCGGCGCAAAGCGATTGGATGATCCGATGCGCGTGCTCTGCGTAAGAGCTCACATGCTCGCCTGCGTCCTTCATCATGAGGTCGTCGGCTTTGACGATGAGACGTTGCGAGAGAAAGGGCAGAAGGGCGATGCGCGCCCCGCCGACTTTGGTCTGAAGTGTCAGGACGCCGCCGTCATCGGGCCGCGCAATCGAAGGGAGCACGCGGATGTTCGTGAGCCGCATCAGCGGCTCGACGGCCGCGAGACGTCTCGGGTTGTCGTGGTTTCCGCTGATGACGACGACCCACTCGCTTGCATGGGCGAGGTCTAGAAGGGCGCGATAGACGATCGCTTCGGATTCCGAAGTTGGGGAGGCGGTGTCGAACAAATCGCCGGCGATGAGAACGATGTCCACCTTCCGCTCCCTCGCGATGGTGGCCATCTCGTCGAGCACGGCGCGATGCTCATCGGCTCGGCTTCGCCCTCGAAGTGTCTTGCCGACATGCCAGTCACCCGTGTGAAGAAAGCGCATCCGGATCTAGGTCAGCCCATTTTGGACATCTCGCCGCTCCGAAGCTCCACACCGTCGAGCTGTAGGAACTGTCCTTCGGATACGGCCACCCAGAACTCGAGGGGGGTTGCGTCCTCGGTCTCGATGACCCGGCCGGCGATCGGTTGTGGATGTGTCACGCTCGCTGCCAGTATACCTTTCGGCGCGCCGCGCAAGACGGATATCGCCCATCTCGTCGCTCAAGGTAGAATAGCCCGCTTGTTCGGGAGGACAATATGAGCGTTCTAGTTCTGCTCGAAGTGAATGCTACCAAACCAGACGAGCTCGAAGCTTTCTTTCACGATGAGCTTCACCACACCCGCGCTTTCGAAGGTTGCGAAGGATTGACCATGCATCGAAATATGGATGATTCGAACAACATCGTGATTGTCGAGAATTGGGAGACGCGCGAGCACTACGAGAAATATTTCAAGTGGCGTGAAGACAGAGGCGATCTCGATAAGTTGGGCCCGATGACGGCGGGGCCGCCGAGCATTCGATTCTTCACCATCGTCGGCGTGTGAGCGGAGGCGTGGTCCGCGTCGCTGTCGACATCGTCATCTTTACCCTGCGTGAGGGGGTGTTGCAAGTTCTTCTCATACGGCGCGGGGTTCCGCCGTTCAAGGGCAAGTGGGCCTTTCCTGGCGGGTTTGTCGAAGAGGCGGAGTCCCTCGACGCCGCTGCGCTCCGCGAGCTCGAGGAAGAGACGGGCGTCTCGGATGTTTACCTCGAGCAGCTCTATAGTTTCGGAGACCCGAAGCGCGACCCGCGAGGACGCGTGCTATCGATTAGCTACTTCGCCCTTTTGTCCTCGGAGCGCGAGCTTCGCTCGGGAACGGATGCAGTGGACGCGCGCTGGTTTCCCGCCTATGACGCCCCCCGGCTCGCCTTCGACCATCGGAAGATCCTGGACTATGCCCTCGTCCGCCTCCGGTACAAGCTCGAGTGGACGACGGTCGGGTTCGAGCTTCTGCCGAAGAAATTTACGCTCACAGAGTTGCAGCGGGTCTTCGAAGCTGTGCTCGGCCGAAAGCTCGACAAACGAAACTTCCGTCGCAAGATTCTCAAGCTCGAGATCCTTCGAGCTTTGGACGAGCGTCAGCGTGTCGGTGTCCAACGGCCCGCGCGTCTTTACAAGTTCTCGGCGACGGAATTCGAAAAGTTGCGCGGGCGCGGGATGATCTTTCCGTTTTGAATCTAGTCCACTTTGCGGGACCCCATGCAATATTTGCTTCTCGACGCGACTCCGCTTTTGCTAAAGTTAGGGGCGCCAGCGGTTCATCACACGAAATTTAATGCTGGGGGGGAATTGCGTACAAGTGATAATCGATAGACTCGCAGCCGAGAGCGAGTGGATCCGGAACTTCTGCGATCGGTCCCGTGTCCTTCAAGCTCCCTTCGCTGTTTTTCCACCTCGAGAAAGCAACCTTGCCGTCAAGACGTCGCTCGTCCCGCGTGATGGGGGTATGATCTCCGGTCGATTCGCCAAGCCACCGTTCGAAAGTATCGTCGTTTTCGGCAATGGCGATGAAGGCCGTGAGCAGGGAGCGCTCTTCGTCCACGCCTCGGACATCGCACGCGCTCCGGTTTCCGTGCGCGACTGGGCGCCCGTCGGGACGACGCATGTGCTTCTCGTGACGGCTGCTGGTCTGTCGACGAACTTCGAATGTCTCGCCTCTTATCGCTTTCTCGCGCTTTGTGGCGAATACTTTTCTTCACCTCCCGCTATGCCGCTCGCTCGCGAGCTGTCGAGCCAAGCTTTCGTTGAAGTCAACGGGTTCGAGCCCGAGCACGCGGGCGCTGTCATCCAACTTCCCGAAGACGACTGGCAAAATTTCGTCCAGCATCAAGTGGGCACCTTGGCCGCGCTTTTTGCGCTAATGAGCTGCAAGAACGTTATACGCACCAACGTCGTACCCGATCGCAGACAACAGCGGTCGCGGATGAGATCGGGCAAGCTTCCGCTCTTCAACTTTTCGAACTTGAGAGTCAAGCCCATGGGTGGCAACCGCAATGGCAACCAGACGGGAGACATTCACTGGGTGAAAGGTCATTTCAAGGAATACACAAAGGAGCGCCCGCTCTTTGGCAAGATCGCCGGCCTCTTCTGGTGGGAGCCCCATCTCGCTGGTGCTCGCCGCGAAATAGAGGAGGCCCCGGCTCGAGCCGTTTTGATCGACTCGGTCTAGTCCCCTACTGAGCGCCGCCCTCGAGGAGGTGCTCGACGACTCGTTGTAGCGCGGCGTTTCGATAGTCGGCAAGTTTCTTCCCGTTGACGAAGAGCACTGGCGTTCCCCTAACGCCCAAGTCTCGGCCGAGCGCGATGTCTTCTTTGACATTGGCGAGCGGCGTCCGCGCGCTCACGCATGCGTTGAGCGCGTCGATGGCGACATCGAGCTCCATGGGCACGCGATGAAGATCTTGGATGGTCAGTCCCCTCACATCGAACAAGGCGTCGTGCACTTCCCAAAAGAGCTCCTCGCGTTGGCGTCCCGCGCAGCGTGCGGTGAACGCCGCCTGGCAGGCGAGAGCGTGAAGCTGTTGCTCCATGCGCTCGTTACAGGCGACGTCGAGTGGGAAGTTTTTGAACACGAGCCGCACGTCGCCTTCGTGGTCCTTCAAGAGCTCGGAAACGGCCTTCGCGGCCTCCGCACAATAGGGGCACTGAAAGTCGCTGAACACGACGATGGTCACAGTCGCGTCTTCGGCACCGAGACTGAAATCGCGCGTGGGGTCAATCGGGATGTCACGCCGCTCTTGGCGTTCCCAGCGCTCGACGATGCTCAGCGACGGGTCTTGTATCGCGCGTTGATTTTCCGCGCGCGGAAGATAATGCCAGATGGCGGCAACGAGCAACAGGGCGCCAAGGCCAGCAAAGGGCAGCATTGTCAGTAAGAACGGCTCCTCCTCGGACGTTCCACTAGAGTCTTTTGGTCGGCTCATGGCGCTCGTTCAGCCTGTGAAAGGAGATCCACCCCATTATAGAATTTCTCGGCAGGATCATGGCGTGATTCTATCCCCAGCGCTTGTGAATTCCGGGGCGAAGAGCGTAACATCGGGCGCATGTCCAGAATGCTACTGCTCATTGCCTGCCTCGCTCTTCCCGCTTATGCCGCTTCCGAGAACGTCTACGCGATCGAAGCAGCTCACGTCTTCGACGGCGAGACGTTGCATGCGGGATGGGTCGTGGTCGTGCGAGGCGATCGGATCGAGGCGGCCGGACCGTCAGTTATGGTCACGGTTCCGAGTGACGCCGAGCGCATCGCACTCGGTGGCGCGACACTCGTACCCGGACTCATCGAAGCGCACTCGCACGTCCTCCTACATCCTTATAACGAGGCCTCGTGGAACGACCAGGTCCTGCGCGAGTCGCGCGCGCTTCGTGTGGCGCGGGCGACGAATCATTTGCGCGACTCACTCCTCGCGGGTTTCACGACGCTCCGAGACCTCGGGAGCGAAGGCGCCGGCTATGCGGATGTCGGCCTCCGTGACGCCATCGACCAGGGAATCATTGCTGGGCCGCGCTTGCTCGTCGCGGGGCGCGCCATCGTTGCCACCGGAAGTTACGGCCCCAAGGGGTTTCACCCTGATTGGGACGTACCGCTCGGCGCAGAGCCGGCAGACGGCATCGACGAGCTCATCCGCGTCGTGCGCGACCAGATCGGAAAAGGCGCGGACTTCATCAAAGTCTACGCGGATTATCGCTGGGGACCCCGCGGCGAGGCTATGGCGACGTTCTCCGTCGAGGAGTTGACACGCATCGTGGAGACGGCCAAGAGCAGCGGACGCGTCACGGTGGCTCACGCGGGAACGGCCGAAGGCATGAGGCGCGCGGCGCTCGCCGGTGTCGTGAGCATCGAGCACGGGAACGAAGGGACGCGAGAGATCTTCGACCTCATGGCGGAAAACGGGGTCGCGCTTTGTCCAACGCTCGCCGCCGGTGACGCGATCGCGCAATATGGCGGCTGGAAAAAAGGCGAAGAGCCTGAACCCGAGCGCATCCGAGTGACGCGTGAGTCGTTCAAAGCAGCGCTCGAAGCAGGCGTGACCATTTGTAGCGGGAGCGATGTCGGCGTCTTCCCGCATGGCGACAACGTGCGCGAGCTCGAGCTCATGGTCGATTACGGGATGACGGCCGAGGCCGCGCTCGAGGCCGCAACCTCGGTGAACGCGCGTGTGCTCCAAATGGAGGATGAGATTGGCCGCATCCGCCCGGGCCTCTTCGCGGACCTGTTGGCGGTTGATGGCGACCCGACCGAAGATATCTCTGCTCTGCGAAACGTGCGCTTCGTGATGAAAGGGGGCGAGATTTACCGCGAGCCTTCCTAGGAAGATCGAAACCGAGATGGGTATCCGAGACGAAGAGGATTCGCGTCAGATCCATCGCAGCATCGTCCGCAGCTTGGCTCGGTCCACGGGCGCGCATGCGGGGCTACGTAAAGCTCGACGGGACGCTCGTCTTTGACGCGCGCGACCAGCGCGCGGAGCTCTCAAGTAAGCGCGGTCAGCCGGTCATAGGAAGGGCAGACGCTGTGCTCGCGAGCGATCGTTTCGATCGTCTCGCGCGAGAAATCGTCTCGGCGAAAGAGGGTCAAGACCGCATCCTCGATGCGATCGTAGAAGCCGCGCGCGAAGCTGCGCTCTTCGCCGGTGCAGGCTTGTCAGGATTATCCCCCGCAGCACTCACCGTAGCTTTTTCCCCTGCCGCAAGGGCAAGGCTCGTGCGACTGAAGCTGCTCCATCACCGGGATCTGGAACAAGATGCCGGAATCCCAACCGGGATTCTCGTGGCGCAAGCCGTCGGCTTCGTCATCCTTCCGCCGAAGAACCCGAGCATGGACGAAGAGCGCTTTTTCGAGCTCGTCGGGAAGCATGAAGGAGGTAGCCTCACGAAGCTCGGACTGCATCATCGCCCCCGCGGCCTCGGTGAAGTGAAAGCGCAGCGCGTCGAAGATGCGCCCGCGCAGCGCGGGGTCGTCTTCCACGTCCACGAGCCCGCGCAGTAGGGTTTCCGAGGACGGAAGCTTCATGGCCTGGAGGGCGCCGATAGCATAGAGGCGGAAGCCGAAGGAGCCTTCGCGATAGCGCGCGTCGAGCAAGCTGAGGCAAGCAGGGGAGCCGAGCCGCCCGAGCGCTGCAGAAGCGGCCTCGGCTAACCCGTCGTCATCGTGGCCGAGAAGCTCGACGAGGGGCCGAGTCACTTCGTAGAGCTTCATGGACCCCGCGAGCCCAATCAGCGCCCATTGCAGAAGAAAACTCTTCATACGGTCGAGCTTCTGAAACTTTTCGACGACCACCTGACGCGTTTCCCTCGCCGTGAGCGCTTCGAGCAGGTCCTCGACTGGCTCCCAGTCGTCGAGCTCGAAACGGGGTGTATCGAAGTCGCTCGCAAGCAGAGAGAGCCTCTGCCAAAGCTCCGTCGTCGACATCTGCCGCAGCCTGCGCCGCTGCTCGACGCGCGCGTGGGCAGAGTCGGACAAAACGCTCCGCAACAGATCTTCGTGGCTCTCGACGAGCGGCAGCGGGGCGCGCGCGAGCCATTCTTCGACGCAGGGGCTGAGAACGCTCGAGCTCCATCGCAGATTCGAGCAGCGAGCTCCTGTTCAAGGGAAAGCGCCTCACGTGGCCGAGCGAGAAGAACGCCGCCTCCTCACCGAAACGGCGGTAAGCCCCGAGCACGAGAGGGATGAGCCCCTCGTCCAAGGACCAGGATTCGTGAAAATAGAACGTTACCAGATCGCGGACCAAAGGCTCTTCGTGAAGAAGAAACCTCTTGAGCGCTTCATTCGGGATAGGGTTTTGTTGGTGTGGCCTGAGCATGTTCCGCCTCCTTCTAGCAATAGAAGGACGAGATCCCGTGCGGAAAACCTCCCAGTCTGAGCCACGCAATCTTGCTGATGAAGAGCTCGACGAGAGACGGGTCGATGACATCTTTCCGCTCGTGACAGCGATCGGGCACATACAACGCGGTTTCGCCCTGTGGTAGAGTTTTGCGATGAAATGGTTACTCCTGGCTGCTCTTGCAGCTCCCGCGACTCAGACTGAGACCAAGACTAGGGACGACACGAGCGAGCGTCAGCTCGTTCTCGCCGAGAAAAAAGTTCACTATCTAGAGGCTGGGGATAGCACTCGACCCACTGTGTTGCTCCTGCATGGGGGCCGCTTCAGCTCGGAGACCTGGCGCGAGCTAGGAACGATTGATCTCGTCGCCGCCGCTGGCTATCACGTGCTCGCTCTGGATTTGCCGGGCTACGGCCGTTCTCAAACCTCGCCGATCGATCCAAAGGACTTTCTCGTCGAGGCGATGGACGCGCTCTGCGTGGAGAAAGCTTTCATCGTTTCGCCGTCGATGAGCGGGCAGTTCAGCTTCCCTCTCGTCACGCGCAACCCGGACAAGGTCTTGGGTTTCGTCCCCGTGGCGCCCGGGGGGATCGATCGTTACAAGGGCGCTCTTCGCAAAGTGAGCGTCCCGTCGCTCGTCTTGTGGGGGGAGAACGACAATATCATCCCCGTCGAGAAGTCGGACGTTCTCGCCGCGGCGCTCACCGATAGCCGGCGCGTTATCTTCAAAGGAGCGAGTCATCCGTGCTATCTGGATAGCCCCGAGGAGTTCCATCGGGAGCTTCTCGACTTCTTCGCGTCAGCTTCCGGTCGCTAACGTTTCGTCAAGAAGTCCTGGGCCTCGAGCGTTGACTGGATGGCCGCCAGCAACCAGGATGAGTGGCGCGTGAGCTGCGGCTCCGACGTGAGGGTGGGTGTTTCTATGAATGCTGCCGAGATGATGGCGATCGAGCCGCCGAAGACGATGGTTCGGCGCATCGACAAGAGCATTTTCGTGGGTCTTCCTCCCCAATTGCAATGGAGTCCTGCCTTGATCTGTAGGCTCGCCCCTACAGCCACGGACCTGTTCCGAGACGGAAACCCGGCCTAAGTATTTCGATTCTAAGCAGATGTAGGTGGGTGTCGAAAAGCCGGAACTTGGCCCGATCGTTGCTAATACACGATCCGTAATGAGCAAGTACCAGCCCGAGCGCGTGTGGCCTCGGCTCGTTCCGCAGGGGTCGGTGATGGTCTCCATCTATGGCCCCAATGGCAATCAGGCCTATGGCGTAATCACCGACGTCTCCGTGGGAGGCGCCAAGATCGTCGCCGGCGTCGGCTTCCCAGCAGGTGACAGCCTGCTGCTCCGGATCGGGTTTGATCCGGACGCGCCTTACTCAACATCCGGCAGGGTCATTTGGTGCCACGACGAGAGCGACGCGACGCATCGCGCCTCCTTCTCGCACGGTATCCGGTTCATGATCACGGATCCCGAACAGGAGGGCCGCCTTCGCGCGATACTCGAAAGTCCTGGTTTCGAACAGCCCGTGCTACCCGGGCAGCTGGCCACCGCGTCCAAAAGCTCCTCCTCCGGCTAAAGCTGTTTTCCGCCGTCCCTCCAAAATATATAATGTCGCCAAATGGAGGAGCACAAAACCTACACGATCAAGCAATACCCGTTGGAGCAAGGCGGTCTCGAAATCGAGTATATCGAGGAATTTTTTGGAGAGTTCGACCGCAAGAAAACGGCGGGGGAGATCCAGGCGCGCCTGAAGGGGCGCGAGCATGTCATCCAAATTGTGGAAGCACAGCTTCCGAGTGATGAGAGCCTAATTGTTCCGGTGTCGTTCAAAGTGGGACACGAGATCTTCGCGGACGAGAAGGACCAAAAGCTCCGAGATCTCGTCGCTCGCCTTCGGGGCGCGGTCGACTTCGAGGGCCGACATATCTTGTATAGCTGGATTGGCGGCACGCGCTCGGATTGGCGCGGGCAGGGTCACTTTCGTGCGCTTACGGAACAGCAAGAGGCCTGGGCCCACGAGCACGGCTTCAAAGAAGTCGTGGTCAAGACGAAGAACAAGTTCTACGGCATGCGGGGGACGCTGACGCACCTGAACTTCGACGTCATAAAGTACGAGCGCAACGAGCTCGACAATCGCGACTCGAAAGTCTATCTGAGCAAGCGCATCGGACCGGAAGTGCTCCAGACACATCAGAGCAAGCGCAACTTGGTGCAGGCGGTCTAGGTCTAGTCCTCGTCAGTTTTTCCTGAGGTCGCGTCCCTGGATCCCTAGCTCTTCCGCGTAGGGTTTCAACGCGTCGATGACGAACTGGATGTGCTCGCCCAGGTCGGCCTCGAGGAGCTCTACTCCCGTGTACACCTCGGCGCGCTCCACTTTGGCGGCAAAAGCTTTGTCTTTGAGCTTTTTTTTCACGCTCTTGGGTGCCAATGTCGAGACACCTTCCGGCCGAACGAGACAACAGGCGACGATGAAGCCGGTCAGCTCGTCGCAGGCGAGAAGCGCTTTGTCCAGCTGGCTCTGATAGGGAACGTTCCACTTCGTGTAGTGCGCGGAGATTGCGTAGGCGAGCTCTTCCTCGCCGCGCTCCCGTAGCCAGCCGACGATGCGGTTCGGATGATCCTCGGGCCATTTTTCGTAGTCGGCGTCGTGCAGCATGCCCGTGGCTCCCCATGCCTCTTCGTCGGCCGCGCCTTCTCCATATCGGTGCGCGGCGCGGCGCATGACGACCTCCACGGCTCGCGCGTGCTTGCGCAGCGACTCCGTCTCGGTCCATTCGCTCAAGTGGGCCCAAGCCGCGTCACGCGTCAGTTCCATACTTTGTCTCCTTCGGGCTTATTCTATCCGTGCGTGTCGTGTCAGTGATCAGTGATCAGTGATCACTGAGAGTGACATGGACGTGCGGGTGACCGTGGTTTTCCCACGTCGCCGCGTGCGCCGCACCAGGAATAGGATCGGAAAATGTCCTCGGGTCCGGGCGCTACGACGGCACCCTCCTCACGAGTTCCGAGAACGTCGTAGAAATCCAGCCGAAGCCGAACCGGGTCGACCTCCAGAATGGCGAAGCCGAACTCACGCGAAAAGTGGCGCTGGGTCGTGCTCGTTAGCTTCGGACTCTTGTTACGCCCTTTGCTTTTCGCCGAGGCACCCTGGATCACTTGCTCGAATCCTTCCGCGGTGATGTGCTCTTGATGATGGGCGTGTCCTGCGACGTAGAGATGGACGCCGCATTCTCGAAACAATGGCCTCTCGAGCAGTGCCCGTACACGGCGCTCGTTGGCATTATTTTGATGATGCCCGTTGTTATAGACTGGCTGGTGCCCGAAGACGATCTTCCAACGTTCCGTGCGCTTGTCGTCGCGCTCACCGCACAGAGCTCGCTTCGCGGCATGCACCTGCAAACCGTTCAAATCCCGACGGACATCCGAATCGGTATGAAGACCGTAAATCTGGATCCACTCCGGAAGCTCTGGAACCTCATAATGAAGCGCCGGCAGACGCCAAAGCTTGCTGAACTCGGTATAGGTGACCCAAGTGCCGAGCGTGTTCTTTCGATAGTCGTGATTGCCCAAAACGGCCCAAAAGCGAAAACCTTCGATCTCCTCGAACCTTCGATAAGGCGCTTCGAATTTTTCGCTGAACTGGTCCAGGATTTCCTGATAGCTGCCCTGAACGCTATCCCGCGCCGTCACCCGGATACCGTTGTCGTAGGCATTGTCACCAAGCATCAGCGCGAATTGGCAATCGCGCTCACGGCAAATCTCGTACATTGCGCGGCCGACGCGGTGCTGTCCGGCTTTCCCGGTACCGCTATCTCCGAAAAGTAGGATGACGAGCCGCTCCCGATTCCGGAGATCCGTTCTTTCGTAAGTCTGCCCCCAGAGCTCGGCTGCGGTGAGAAAAAAGACCAAAAGGAGTCCGAACCGTCTGCGCATCGACTTTGATTCTACCCTGTGCTGCGGACGAGAGTCGTTTGGTTCCGCCGGGCGACCAGTGGCAACGAGTCTGGAATCTCACCGTGTGGTCGATCGCCATCGGGTCGGTGCTCTTGATTGCCGCTGGCGTCCGTTCCTCGGTCCGCGGGAATGCCCCGAGCGACGCGGGCATCCGTTGGGCTCAAATGGGCCGTAGCGGTCAGCCTCGTGGCCCCTGGTGCTCGTCGCCAAGTTCTCGCTCCATCAGTATGTCAACCAGAACGACATTTACCATGTGATTCAAATGGGCGGCCTCTGCTGCCTGTACCGGGGTACCCTGGACCTCACCGCCGTCGCCACAGTCCGACAGATCACCCAAACAACACCTCTTGAATCTACCGAATACGGTAAGACACCAAAACTCGAAAATTCAACAGCCCGTCGTTCCCCGACCTGGTGCTCGGTGGCCGCAAGACCGAAAGCCAGGTGTTAAACAAGGATAGAAGGATACTTCGTGCTCCGTAGCCTGGACTTGCCCGCCGAGACCAGATGGTGGAATATGGCCGGGCACCCCATTGCCTCTGGAGGGGCTCTTACTCGTTGACTAGGAGAAAAAGAATGAAGAAAGCGATTGCTCTGGCTGTTGTGCTCCTGACTGCGACGGCCTTGATAGCCCATCCTCATTTCCAAAAAAACACGACCGCGAAAATTTCCGAGAACGTGGAAGTGAGCTTGTCCTTCTTTACCATTCCCGCGAACATGGAGCACGTTGCCAAGATCGGCGTTGGCGAGTTCGTGTCGCCTGGTCTTCCGAAATTCGAGACGTCGACCGCCATCACGGCCGGCTCCGTGACCATCCCTGCGGGTACCTACACCGTGGGCGTGGTCAAGAAGAGCGACACCGATTGGCAGATGGTCTTGTCGCCGGGCGAGCTCGCCTTCGGTGATTCGCCCGACATGGCGAAGCTCATCGAGCTCGACTCCAGCTTCAGGAAATCGAGCGAGCCTGTCGGCCACCTCGTCGTCGATATCTTCCCCGGCGACGGAAAGTTCGAAGGCAAAGCCGTGATCCTTCTCGGATTCGGTACCATGTGGGTCCAGGGCTTACTCGGCTAATATGTCCTCCGTACTACCCGTTTGTTCTGGCGGGGGAGTGGTCTTCCGGCTGCTCTCCCGCCAACACGAAAGAAAGCCCGACACAAATCGCCACGTTGATAGCCCACGCCACGAGCCCGGCGTGAAACCCTCCGAAGCCCCCGACCCCACCTAGCGCAAACCCCGAGGCGAGCACCGCTCCCACGAGCATGCCGTAAAACGCGGCGCGCCCGTCCAGTCGGTCCCACATCGCGCCGAGAATGAAGACCGGAGAGACCTGAACGAGGATCTCCATCTTCAGCTCCAGAAGACCCCAGAGCGTCATCCGAGGAACGAAAGCGATCGACGCGAGCGCCGCCATCACGAGCCACGACAATCTCTTGCCGACGGTAGTGAGCCGTTTTTCCGAAGCGCCGGCGAGAACCGATTTACCGAGAAAGTCCTTGGACAAGATGGACGATAGACTCAAGAGGACCGAATCGGCAGTGGACATGATGGCGGCGAGCGTGCCCGTGACGACGAGGACAGCGAGGAGATAGGTCCAAACGGATTGCTGGGCCCACTCCGCCAGCAGCATCGGAAGGATCTGGTCCGCTGCGATACCCGTAAGGCCGGTGAAACGTCGAAGGCCGACGAGTCCGACCAGAACAACGATGGGCATCGTGACGAGCGGCATGAAGATCATGCATTGAAGCGAGCGCTTCAACGCGCGAGCGCTCTTCGCCGCGTAGATCCGTTGAATAGCTTGCGGGTAAACAGAGCCCGAAAAGCCGATCAGAAGCACCGTGGACAACCAACGTGTCTGCACCTCTCGTGACGGTATGGCGGTCTTCTCCGGAGCGTTGGCGCTCAACCAGTCTGTCAACGCTTGCCAGTGGGACGGACCTGGGGCGGCGACGTAGAGGAGGCCGAGGAGCCCGACGAAGAGCATGCCACCCTGGAGAACGTCGGTCCATGCCACCGCACGGAGCCCTCCGAGCGTTTCATAGATGATGATGACGAATACAAGGACGGTCACGCCCACCCAATAGGGGACCAAGTTCCCCGAGATGCCGGCGACGACGTGGCCCATCGCCATGAGCTGGGCGAGCAAGTAGTTCGCGATGGAGACGACCAGAAGAACGTTCGTCAAAAGCGAGAGGCGACTCGAGCCAAAGCGGTAGTCGACCCAATCTCCCGGCGTGACGAACCCTTGGCGCCTGGCGACGCGCTGCAGCTTGGGCGCGTAGAGAAGGTAGCCGACGACGATGGCCATCATGAAGCTCACGCTCATGATCCACGCATAACCCATACGCGAGGCCTCGGCCGGGTAGCCAACGACGGTGTTGCCGCTATATTGCGTCGCGTAGAGCGTCAGGACGAGCACGAACGGTCCCAGGCTCCGGCCCGCGAGATAGAAATCGCTCAGCGAGTCAGACGCCCGCTTCGACTTCGCGAGAAAACCGAGACCGATCATCGCCGCGAGATAGACTCCCGTGAAGGCGACGGCGCCGTAGCCGAGCGGGATGGAGTTCACTCGTCCTCACTCCAGAATCGGCCGATGACATAGACCGTGAAGAGGGCGATGGCGAAGGTCGCTACCAGTGAGAGCGTGACCCAGAGCGGGAAGCCTAGCCAAGTGGTGGAGGCCGCTTCGGGCGGGAGGTACCAGGGGATGGCCGCGGCAAAGAGCACCGCGTAGACGACCCAAATCCACGGATGGCGTGTCGGCTCGTCGACGGGCTGATCCATTTTAGTATCGTGTCACTTGCCCAGAATTAGGGCGGAAGGCAGTTTAATCGGGATCACAAACGTTCGCCAAGCGGCATGTCTGGCCCTCATCCTCGGTCGCCTGCGACCCTGGTCAAAGCACCCGAGGCTCTGGTTCTCGATTTCTCTAGCTCAATGGATGATGCCTTTGATATTTGCGGGAGGCCACGAGCCTACGCTCGAGATATTGCGCGGCGAGACCGTCCAAGTACCTGCTCGTAAGCGGTGGAAATTATTGCGGGCAACACTCACCGACGAAGTGGCGCGAGCAAACGCTCGAAACGGAAGCCGCTTTCTGGTTTCTGCGGCTCGATGTCTTGGCGGGATGGAAGGTTGCGCCTCGGCGTCCTTACGGTGGACGCCGAAGAGCGTGTTTTTAGATTCTACTCCGTTCAGTCTGAGAATTTATCTCTCAGACTGAGAGACTAAATGTCGCGGCATGGCCGCCACCACCCTTCTGACTCCTGATTCCTCAAATCCCGCAGGGATTTCAAGGGGCGCAGCCCCTTGGCTAGATTTAGAACCTTACGCTGTCTACCTCAATGCCAGGTGATGGAGTCGGCCATCTCCGAGGTGGCTTTCTCGCGCTCTCCGGCCTTGTACATCGCCGCGAGCGGCTCCGCGTCGCGGAAATTGATCCGACCGACCCGGCCCGTCGCTTCGTGCCGTAGATAAATATTCACGGCTTTGAATTTGTGTGGCAATGCGGCGGCTTCGAGCGCTGCGATGGGCGCAAAGGACTCGAACTCGCGGATGCCCATGGTCAGGCGAATCTCCGCGTCCATGCCGTCGCCGTCCGTGGAGTCGTTCATGTTGACCTTACACTTCTGGCCGTCCTGCACCATGGCCGACAGCTTCTTGGACAAGGACTTGTGATATTTGTTGATGCGCCCTTTTTGCGCAAACGCCGTGCCGGCAAATGCGACCAGAACAATCGCGACGACCATTAGACGGATTCGATGCTTCATCCCTTTCTCCTCTCAAGAAAAGAAACGCTCAGCTCTAGACCAGGGTGGAATCGTGATGATTCGGGCGAGAGAAAAATTATTGACGTCCCGCCGAGAATTTTTACAGAATGGATCCAGTTTAGAGAACAGCTGGAAGATACGCAAGCTGTTCGGTTCGATGCGTCTAAGTCGCCGCATCAAGTGCTCGAGTCGTCGAAACTCGCGCGGTTGAAGCGTGACGGGTCGTCCTGCGCGCGTCACCACGCGGGCGAGCAAATCGAGCTTCGGGTCGCCGACGCTACCTGGGGTGACGGGGGTGCGTAAGAACCACGAGCTGATCGGCTGAATGCTGGCCGCTGTCTATCGTCACTACTCGGGACGTGACTCGAGCCCGCGCGCCTTTCGGAGCTCCGCTTCCGACTCTTCGACTTTTCCCGCACGGAAAAGAGCAAGTGCCAGATTCTTGCGTAGAACGGGATTACGTGGATGGCGCGCGACGCTTTCGCGGAAGAGCTCGATCGCGGCGTGCGTGTCACCTCGCTCGAGAAGGAGGCTCGCTAAGCCTTGCTGGGCCGGAACGAGGCCCGGACGGATCTCGAGAGCCGCAAGGTAGTGGACTTCCGCGTCGTCGGGACGATCGACACCCGCGAGCGCCAAACCCAGATCCGCTTGGACCTGGGCCAGGCGGGGCTCGGCAGCCAACGCTTTCTCGAAATGCGTGATCGCATCGAGCAAACGATCATTGACGGCATAGGTCGTTCCGATCTCCTGATGCACTTTCGCGGGCGGGTCGGGCCAAAGTGTCATCAGTGTCTCGTAATCGGCCAGGGCTTCGAGCTTTCGCCGCGCACGCACGTTGAGCTGCGCCGACAGCCAAACGGCGTCGCGCTCCGCAAAGCCGGCCTTCATCACCGAGTCGAGCACCGCACGCGCTTCCGACTCGCGACCGACGAGCATCAGCCACCGCGCCCGCGCGATGGTGATTCTACCTTCCTCCGGGTAGTCCTCGACGGCGGCGGCGAGCGCTCGGCCGGCTTGCTCCAAATCGCCGCCGTCCAAAAGGAGACGTAACCAAGCCAGCGTTTTCTCCTTCCGGTCATCGGGCTCGAGACTTTCGGAGCCGATCATCGCTTCGAGAAGCCGTACTTGATGATCCCAAAGCCGGAATGGTTCGTAGCCTCGAAGCAGACGCTCGGCCTCTTCTTCCATCCCGGTACGGAGCAAAACGTTTCCAAGACGATATCGGGCGCCGCGGTGATAAGGATCGAGCTCGAGCACCACGCGATAGCTTTCGACAGCCTGTTCGGGAGCATGGAGCGCCTCGAGCGAGCGGGCATGTTCATAATGCGCGGCGACCATGGTCGGCTCGAGGCTCACGGCCGTCTCGAAAGCCGCAATGGCCCCGTCATGCTCCTCGAGCGCCGAGAGCGCGCGACCTTTACCAAAGTGCGCGAACACGTTCTCCGGGTCCGACGCCAAAAGAGCTTCAAATACCCGTATCGCGTCCCGATAGCGCCCTTGCTCGAGGGCGAGGAGTCCTTCGCCTTCGGGAGCGGGTACGTTCTGCGACGGGATCGTCAGGATGAAGACCAAGGCGCCGACCTCGAGCATGGGGGCACATTATAAGGGGGCGAGCGGCCACGGTGTCGGCAAAGCCTCTCCAGAAGCCCAATTTTTTCTCGAAGCGCTCCTCCCAGACGGCCTGTTGAGAGGGGACGACCCAGGCGCCGTCCGTCGTGTAGACGCTCATCACCCCCGTCGGAGGCGTATACGAACTGGTCCCAATCGTGTACGTGGTTGGGCGTGCGGCTATGACACCGCGGCCGAGTAGCCCAGGGTCATCACCACACGGAGACCCGGTGCGTTGTCGGCGAGCACAACCTCGCCATGGTGGAGCCCGACGACGGCCGCGACAAGGCTCAGGCCGAGGCCTGAGCCAGGTGTCGTGCGGCTCTGGTCGAGGCGATAGAAGCGGGCCAGCACATTCTCGCGTTCTTCGGCGGGGACGCCCGGGCCGTCATCGGCGACCGCGATCTCGACATGGGCGTTCGCGCGGCCAAGCGAGAGCTCGATGCGGCCTTCCGGAGGCGTGTGCTTGAGCGCATTGTCGAGAAGATTGGCGACCGCTTGAAAGAGCATGTCCCGGTCGCCTGGGACGACGATGCCGGGTGCGTTGTGCAGCACGAGCTTCTTGTCTCCCTCGTCGATGAGTGGCGCATAGAGCTCGGCGACGTCGTCGATGACCGCGGTGAGGTCGACATTTTGGAAGGCCGCGCGCCGCTCGCCCGATTCGATGCGTGCGATCCGAAGAAGCGCGCCAAAGGTTGCGAGAAGCCGGTCGGCCTCTTCGATCGCTTTGTCGACTTCAGCGTCGGGCCTCGTTTGGCGCAGCCGCTCGAGCCGGGTTTTCAGCCTCGCGAGGGGCGTTTTGAGGTCGTGGGCGATGTTGTCCGAGACCCGGCGTACGCCTTCGACGAGGCTTTCGAGCTCCGACAACATTCCGTTGAGCTTGGCCGAGAGCTCGCCAATGTCGTCGCTCGTCGCACCCTCCGGCACGCGGCGCGAAAGGTTGCCGGCCATCACTTCGCCCATCACGTCGTTGATGGCGCCGATGCGCCGCAGCCGGCTGCGGCTCACGACGAGAGCACCCGCGAGGGCGAGCGCGACGGTGAGCGCGAGCCCCCATCCGAGCGCTCGCACGAGCCGTGTGCGGAAGACGCGCAGCTCGTACAGGTCGCGGCCTACGAGCAAGTGGAAGCCTCCGGGCAAGAGGAAAGGCTTGGCACGCGCGGGATGGGTCGACACTTCCTGCCCCCCGCTAGTGACACTGACACTGACGTTCAGCTCGAGGTTCAGCCAGCCGTCCTCGTCGGGCTCGACCTCGGGCCAGCGGTCGAGATTGCCGGCAATCTTGGCGTAGTGGCCATCGGTCAAAAGATAGATGGATGAGCCCGCGGGACGGCGGCCGAGCCTTTGCAGAATGGTTGCCCGCAGGCCGTTCAAACCCGTGAGCCGATAGCTTTCGCCGAGGCCGACGATCTCGGCCTCGATGGTCTCGTCGGATTGCTGCTCCATATACGACGCGGTGGACCAGTAGATGAAAGCCAGCAGAACGAGCGCTGAGATACCGAAGAGCGCGACATAGCCGAAGGCGAGCCGCAGCGCTGTGCTACGCAGAAGCTTCTTCGGGTACACGGAGAACGTATCCTACGCCGCGGACGGTATGGATGAGAGGGTATTCGAAGCCTTTGTCTATCTTGCTACGGAGGCGGCTCACGTGCACGTCGATGACATTGGTCTGCGGATCGAAATGGTAGTCCCAGACTTTCTCGAGGAGCATCGTGCGTGTCACCACTTGGCCCGGGTGCCGCATCAAGTGCTCGAGCAGCCGAAACTCGCGCGGCTGAAGTGTTATGGGTCGTCCCGCGCGCGTCACCAAGCGAGCGAGCAAATCGAGCTTCAGGTCGCCGACGTTAAGAGTGGATTCAGGGCTTTCGCTCTCGCGGCGCCGACCGAGCACTTCGACACGAGCGAGAAGCTCGGAGAAAGCGAAGGGCTTGACGAGGTAGTCGTCTCCGCCTTTGCGCAGGCCTTCGACCCGATGGTCGACTTCTCCGAGCGCGCTCAGAATCAGGATGGGGATCGTTTTGCCTTCCGCGCGGAGCGTCTGTATCAGGGAGAGGCCGTCGAGCCCTGGAAGCATGCGGTCGACGATGATGACGTCATAGAGCTCTTCGAGCGCGCGAAAGAGCCCGTCCTTGCCGTTATCGGCCCCATCGGCGACATGCCCGCTCTCCGTGAGACCTTGCACGATGAAGTCGAGCGTGACTCGATCGTCTTCGATGACCAACACGCGCATGCTCTGCCCTCGCCCAGATAGAAAAACCGGGAGGGTGCAGCCAAACCACCCTCCCGGCAAGCTTAATCCAAAACTTAGGCAAAGGGGACGGCGACGAAGGTGCTGTCACCGCCACGCGCGACGCGGAGGAGGATATTCCCGCGGCCGTCTCCTCTGGCAGCGACAGCTTCAATGGCGCGCCTCGCGGCGTCTACATCGTCCACCGGCGTCTGGCCGATACCGACGATGACGTCACCTGGGCGCAGCCCCTTGGCCGCGGCGGGACCGCCCGGATCGACCTGCACGATGAGCGCGCCTTTCACGGCGTTGCCGATGCGGAAGCGCTCGCGTCCCGCGGGTGTGAGCTCCGCGAGGGCGAAGCCGAGCCGTGCTTTCTTCTCGCGGGTGTCCGCGCGCGCCGCGACCGGATCGCTCGGGCTTCGTCCCATGGCGACGTCGAGCGTTTTGTACTCGCCATCCCTCCAGATTTCGATCTCGGTCTCGGTGCCCGGTTTTACCGTGGCGGCTTGACGCGTAAGTGCTTTCGGGCTCGTGACCTCTGTGCCCGCGAATCCGATGATGACGTCGCCTGGCTGGAGGCCGGCCCGCTCGGCCGGGCTTCCTGGCACCACGCTGGCCACGAGAGCGCCCCCTTTGCCGTCGAAGCCGAGCGCCTCGGCGATCGCTTCGTCAACGGGCTGGATGGTCACACCGAGCCAACCGCGCTCGACGCGTCCGTTCGTGCGCAGCTCCTCGATGACGGACTCGGCTAGTTTCGAAGGGATCGCGAAGCCGATGCCCACATTGCCGCCGTTCGGAGAAAAAATGGCGGTGTTGATGCCGATGACCCGGCCGTTCAAGTCGAACAGAGGGCCGCCAGAATTGCCCCGGTTGATGGGCGCGTCGATCTGAAGAAAGTCGTCGAACGGGCCGGAGCGGATGTCGCGGCCACGCGCCGACACGATACCGGTTGTGGCGGAGCCGCCGAGGCCGAAGGGATTGCCGATGGCGATGACCCAGTCGCCCACGCGCGTGTCGTCGGATTTGCCGAAGCTTGCGTAAGGTAGGGGCTCCCCGAATTCCACCTTGAGCACGGCAAGGTCGGTCTTGGGATCGGTGCCGACGAGCTCGGCCTCGAGCCTGGTGCCATCGCCGAGCGTGACGGTGATCTCGGAAGCTGCCTGGATGACGTGGTGGTTGGTTACGACGTAGCCTTCAGGCGCGATGATGAAGCCCGAGCCCATGCCCTGGACGCGCTGAACGGGCTGACGGGGTGCCGCCTCTCGCCTGTCGGGGTAGTTCTGGCGCTCAAAGAAGCGTCTGAGGAAGTCCTCGAAATTGTTCGCGCCGGGCGGAGTCGGGTTCGCCTGCGGCCGCGCCGGGCCGGAGACGGAGATGTTCACCACCGCCGGTTGGACCGCTTCGATGACGTCCGCGAAGCTCGCGGGAGCGCCGCTGACCCTTGCGATTTGTTGGTCGACCGGAGGGCCCGCCTGAACCGAGGCTTCCGGAACGAGCTGCCATAGGCCCGCGGTGGTCGCGGCGACCAGAAAGAGAACGAAAATACGTTGCATGGTTTTGCCTCCTGAGACTCTGAAATCGTCGGACGCGCCGAAAGAGCGGCGCGTCCGGAGCCGGTCCGAGTTAGTGAACGTCCTGATGTTCCGACTCGATTACGAGTTTAGGCGGGAGCCCCTTTCGAGGGCCTTTCCAAAAGATTAACTTTTCTTAATATGGCCGATGAGGCCAGTGAAGCGGTGGGTTTTGGTGCGGGTTTAACGACGCGAAGCCACGAAGGGCGGTGTCCCGCGCCTTCGTGACTCCGTGCCAAAGGTGTTAGTTGCCGCCGGCGTCGGTCGAAGCTTCGTAGCTTCTGACCTCTTTCAAGAAAGGCACGTCGGCATCCGCGTCCTTGAGGAAACGCTTCAAGGTCGCGTAGGCTTGGTTCGCGGTCTCGACATCGCCGAGCTTGACGGAAGCGCGCGCGAGAGCGAGAAGCGAATGGGTGCGGTTCGGAGTGCGCTGCAAGCTCGTCCGGAGTACCGCGACGGCCTCCTCATACTTGCCGGCTTTGACGAGGAACTCCCCGTAGAGCTCGAACGACGGCTTGATCGGGCCGGCGGGGCCGGACGGCGGACCTTGCTTCCCTTCGAGCGCGACGGCTTTTTCGAGATGTTTCAAGGCCGCGTCGGTCTCGCCGCGCACCATGGCGGCGGAAGCCTGGAGCTCGTGCTGCATGATTGACAAGTAGTCGGCCTGAATGTCGTTGCCGGCCTCTTTCGCGGCCGTGACGAGCTTGCCCATCCGCTTCGCGGCTTCTTCGGTCCGCTCGGCGTTCTTGGCTTTGCCGGAGCCGAGACCGAGTGCGAGCAGCATGTCGGCATCGGCGTTTCCTCGCGCCCACGGTGGGGACTCGCCCGAGGCCACGTCGGGCAGCTCGCGTCCGTCGTCCTTTCCTTGAACGAGCAGGTACCGCGCCGTCATGAGCTCTTGGTACCAGCGGAGCCGCCCGTCCTTCGTCTCCTTCGCCGCGGCCGTGACCACCTCGATAGCCTCTCCGATCTCACTCCAAGCGCCGCGCTGGGCATTCGCGTAGGCGCCCCACTCGAGCGAGTGCCAGTCTTTCTTGGACGCCGACAGGTGTTTCTTTTGGGCCCAGGCGTCGGAAGCGGCGAAGGCTCTTTCGTTCGACCGAGCGACCCGATCCCACATGCCGTGCTGCACGAAGATGTGCGTGGGCATGTGAAGCGCGTGGGACGCCGCGGGAGCGATCAGCGCATACTTTTCCGCTGCGGCTAGTGCGAGCGGCGCGTGCTCCGGATCGTCGAAAGAGTGGATCACGAAATGTGCCGCGCCCGGATGATTGGGATATCTGGCGAACAAATCAAGCGCGATCGTGCCGGCGCGCACTTGTCTAAAGAAGCCTTTGTCGCCGCGGCGCACGGTGCCGAGAATGGAGAGAGCGTGAAACGTGGCCGCTTCCACGTCGTCTGGGTGGGCCTCTTGGATTTTGCCCATCGCCTTCTCATAAGCGAGGTCGCGCACGAGTTTGTCGCCTTCGCCGTAGAGGGTCTCGAGCGCTGCCCAATACATCTTCTCGCGGTCAGTGGATATTTTCTCCATGCGCTCTTTGCGGGTCTTCCCGAAACGGCCCATCACTTGCCTTGCCGCGGCGATGTCCTGCTGGGCCCAGAGCGGGTGGTTATAGCTCATCGCTTCGCCCCAATAAGCCATGGCGAAGCTCGAGTCGATCTCCTGTGCGTTCTTGAACTCATCGGCCGCCTCGTCGAACCAGAAACTGTGGAGTGCGGCAACACCGCGTAGGAACGAGGCCTGCGCCTCCGGCGCCCCGGAATTGGGGAAGTTGATGTCTCCGATATCGGTGCTGGGTTGCTGTGCGGCACCCGCCAATGCGGGAATCAATGCCATCGCGGCAACGAACAACCAACGACGCTTTCTCATAGGAAATATCCGTCCTTTCTTTTTAGAATCTTGCCAAAGCCTTCGTGAAGTTACCCTGCCAAAGTACCGCTCGGAAGCGGCAGAAGCAACTCTGCTATCTGCTATGTTTGGAGTCTGATGACGCGCGATAGCCAGAGGGATTGGGCGTCTTTCGACCCCGAGAACATCCCGACGAAAGCTGACGCTTCGGAGCTCGAGACCTTTCTTGTCGAAGTCGGCCACAAAGGCTCTCTTCTGGACCTCGGCTGCGGTAACGGCATCCTGAGCCGCGCTCTCGCCGCGCGCGGTTATCGCGTCACCGCCGTCGACATCAACGAGGGCGCCATCGCGAGCGCGCGGGAGAGCGTGGTCTCGTTCCACGTGCGGGATATCCTCTCGACCAACGGTTTGCGCCTTGCCGCCGCGCCGTTTTCGATCGTCGTTTGTCAGCTCGTCATTTCAGTTGTCGGCGGCGTGGCCCAGCGCGCGCGATTGCTGCAAAACGCCCACGATAGTCTCGAGCCGGGGGGCTGGCTCTATCTATCGGCATCGGGTATTTCGGATGACATCAACTCCGGATATGCCCGGCTCTACGACGAGGACTTCGCCGAGACCGGCGAGCACGGGACCTATTTCTCCAGAGACAGCGACGGCGAAATTCTTTATTCGACGCATCACTTCACCGAGCCCGAGCTGCGCGCCTTGCTCGAAGCGGCCGGGTTCGAAGTCTCGAGGGTCACCGTCAACAAGGAGGCAAGCAGCCGCCGCCCCGACCAGGCCGCGCGCTTTCTCTACGCGGTGGCTCGCAAACCGGAAAGAATATTAAGAAAAAACGTAACGCAAAGGCGCAAAGACGCAAAGAAAAAAAAGCGGCCTCCTCCGCAAAATCTGTGGGTTGCATTGGGGAGTAAACTCGGCTAACCAATTGATAATAAACACCTTCTTCCCAGCGCACGCGGCTTGGCTTTCGTGTGTGACTTCGCGCTTCCTGAAACCCGGGTGCCCGGAGCCC
>SMVB01197375.1_pt1 | contig 36752 bp, 31 predicted proteins | sample 2456461 | NCBI WGS metagenome assembly SMVB01 (sample SAMN11095934, study PRJNA526329) | marine sediment metagenome | biome: Marine sediment; feature: Surficial sediment; material: Deep marine sediment; isolation source: Hadal surficial sediment | place: Pacific Ocean | collected 2014-05 | depth...
CCTGTTGGCTAACGGGCCTAGTGTACGGGTTTCGCGGCCTGCTTTTCGTCTTCCACCGCCCGGGCCAGCACCTCGATGCGGCCGATGGCTCTCTCAGCGCCGCCGCGCAGCGCTCGCCGAATCAAATACGGCCCGATGACGGGTGGCACCCAGAAGGCCGGCTCCAGTTCGAAGTCGTAGATCATAATCGTTCCCTCTCCTTCGGGAATAAGCTGCCAGCGCTCGCGACTGTATTTGAAATCGCTTTCCTCGGGAATGGAAATTGCGACGATTTCCGCGATGGGGCTCAGGAGGAGATAGCCGGTACGAATGAATGTCTTGCAAAAAAGCAGCACGCAGCCCTCCATACGAGCGTAAAAGCCCGGCCGGCCTCTCTTGTCAGGCTCGATATTTCTCGATTCAACGATGGCGCTCGTGAATTTCTCGAATTTCCCGAAATCGGTCAATACCGCATACAGAGCCTCTCGACTGACTTCGAGATAGCTCTCGGAATACAGACGGTAGCGCTCATTCCTGAGTTCAACTTCCATGTCCCGCAACTCTGCACTCCGCAAAGTGAACGAATGCAGAAACAGCGCAGTTCCGAGCAGGATACCCAGGTATTTTTTGGGTGAACGAAGCAAACCGTCAGTTACCGAATAGATCCTTCAACAGTTTTTTCTTGAGCTGTTCCTCGAGACTTTCCTCTTCAACTTCTTCGGTTTGTTCAACAGATCCTTGCTCGTCAGCCTGCTCTTCCTCACCACCACCGAACAGTCGATCGAACAGGCGATTCTTCAATTTCTCTTTTTGCTCTTCAAACGCCCCCTCGACCTGTTGCCGGAATACGGCCTCAATATCCGGCCTGATGCTCGGCGAGTTCAGCGATCCCGTAATCTTCACCGGTACCACGGTTTTCGTGAAATCGGCCAATTCGGCTTCACTAAGCCCTGACATCAGCTCGGGGTTGTCGAGGAGGCGCGCCTCAACCGAGTAGTTCAACTGTGCTGCCGGCAGATCGACGATACCGCTGCCGGTCAGTTGCAGGAACGGCAACCTGATCAACAAATCAGTGTTTTCGAAAATGCCGTCTGTCACCGTGCCGGTCGCGGAAACCGACGTAAATTCGGTGCGCGCCGGAAGGATTGGGTCGGGTGCGGGCTCCTGCCGGAACATTGCCCGCGCTGCGCGCAGCTCGTACCAGACGTCCGTGCCTTCCCAGGCACCATCGATGAGTTCAATCGACATGTTGCCATCCAGATCCCGCCTGATTGCAGCAAGATTTCGCCCGCTGCCAGCCAGAACAAAGCTGCCATTGATCGTGCCGCTGATGTTGTCCTGATCAAACATCGATTTCGCGAGCGCGGCCAGGTTGACGCCCGCCAGTCTTTCATTGACCGATATCGATGGAATATCCTGCGAAGCATCAACCCTTACGTCACCGCTGTAGGTTCCGTCGTAGAGCTCTGCACTAAGCGGATGCAAGCGCAATTTCCCACCCGAGCTTTGCAGGCCAAGCTCGAGATTCGTAAATTCCATGCCGGACAGAAAAGCGCGGTTAATCTTAAAACTGCCATTCGCCTTCAATCCACGAATCATGTCCACGGGAATTTCAATGTCGTCAACCGATCCATCGGCCGCCGACGCCGCATCAGCGTCGGCCGGCGCCATGTAACCGTCGAGATTGATCGCATCAACATTGAGATCAAAACGAATTGTGCCGTTTTCGGTAGTCGGCAATGACAGACTTCCGACCATTGTCGAGTCGTCGAGCTCGAGCGTCATGGAATCCAGCGTTATTGAGTCCTCACCGACAGCAGCGCTTGCGCTGAATGACACACGGCTGAGTGCACTGGCATCTGCAGTTGCAGGAGGTTCGATATCGAGTGCCTGCATCAGTTCTTTGAGTGAGAATTCCGCTACGCGCAATTCGGCTTTCGGTTGCGGGTTGCCGGCGTAAGAGAAAGGCTCAACATTGGCCGACATGGAAACACCCAGGACTGAAAAATCCATCTCTCCCGGGCTCATGACTTCAGCGACCGTATCGATCATCATCGCGCGTGAATCAAAATTGAACTCAGCCGCTTTTGTGGTCACCCCGTGAAGCACGCCGGAGACATTTAGTCCCTCGATCGATACCTGCGCTGCACCTGCCGTCATCGTTGTCGTGCCGCGAATGGCAACATGGCCACCAAGATCTCCTGGTGCTACCGAAAAATCAAACTCGGCGTCGAGATCGAATGGCTCATCGGCGCCGATGTTCTCGCTGTTGAATGTGAGGTTGGTGATGGTATAGGCGCTTCCCGATTGTGCATCTGTGTAAGAAACATTAGCGTCGCTGACCCGGATATTTCCAACATCGAACTTTGTCGGTTCCGCATCTGATTCCGGAACCTCGAGTCGCGCGGGTTCTTCCGTGCCCAACAGGTCATCCCAGTTGGTCGCGCCATTGGCGGCAACCTCCAGGTTCACGACCAGTCCCTCGATCGATGCTGTGCTGATGCTGGCTTCCTGGCGCAGAATCAGTGGCAGCATGCGCACGCTCAGGCTGGCTTTTTCGAAGCGCATGAATGGCTCGTCGCTGAAGCCTTCAGCATTGCCAAGCTCCGTGCGGCCAACTTCTATGGCGAGCCATGGGAACAGGCTGAGCGACAGATTGCCCTCAATGGTCAGATCCCGGCCGGTAACTTCCTTGACACCAGCAGATATATCGTCGCGATAATCGTTGGGGTCAAAAAACAGGGCCAGCGCCACGGATGCAAGAATAACGATGCCGACAATGCCGGCCACAATAATCAGGAGAGTTTTAAGCAGGCGATTCATAGCTCCGGTCCGGTTGCGGGGTCAATCTGCGATCACAGGCTGCAGGCCTCAAGAATAACAAAGCAGCCGTCTTGGTTCTGTGACAATTGCCCACAAAAAAGCAGCACGAAAACCGGGGTCGCGGCTCGAAGCCGCTCCTACTTGCAGAGGCGCAGATCCCCGTTGAGGGTTTCAATCGTCACGCGACCCGAGCCACCACCTTCGGTAAATTTGAGCTCGTAGCCGGGCCCGTACTCGCTGACTCTGACCGCCTTCGGCCCGAAACAGTTCCGGATATCGCCGTTAAATGTCTCGATATCGAAGCGTGCCGACACCTCTCCTGCAAACTTGATATCGACACTACCGTTAACAGTCTCTACATCCAGCCTGCCATCGTTCAACAGTTGAGCATGAAACACGATGTCACCATTAACGGTATCCATTGACACTCTGTCAAAAACGCCATTGACGACAACAAGATCACCGCTTACCGATTCGACGCCGATTTCACCGGCGAGGTTTTCGGTGTCGATATCACCACTCACTGAACTCAGCATGGAGCGCATCGCCTGGTCATCGCCTTCGACCTCGAGGTCGCCGCTGACAGAATTGACCTCGATATCCGAGGCAAATGCTTCCGTGGCGATGTCACCGCTCACGCTCTCAAGACTCTGTTCGCCGGTAAGCCCGGCAACATCGATATCGGCACTGACTGTATTGACTTCCAGCGAGCTCGCTAGCGGTACTTTGACGACCAGGTCGGATTCAATGTCACGCGAATTTCCTCGACTTGATTTGACCTTTATTTCAATTTCGTCTCCGTCACGCTGGAAAATCAGTTCCTCAACATCGCTGCCAAGATCACCGGTAATCTCGACCTGGTTGCGCGACCAGCCCTGCACTTCAACCGAACCGGAGATATTCGATATGGATACCGTGCCATCCGCCGCCGCGTCCATGGACTCATTGATTTCCGTGGCTACAACAGTAGTAGCGCTGAACATGCCCAATAACGCAAGTGTAAAAGTCTTCATTATTTCTCTCTTTAAAAGTGCCGTTCCTGATACTGACCGGAGCATCGCCCCATCCGGCAGCATATAAGTTTTTCAAACGTCAAATGTCGCCCCTGCGCATTGCGGCGCTGGTAATTTGGTCAACTTTCATCATGAGGCCAAGCTCATCACGATAGGTGCTTAGTAGCAGCTTCTGTAGCAACGCATTGTCGGGTTCTGCCGCCAACGCCTTGTTGATATCCTCGATTGCTGTGTGAATGACGTCGATGCTCTTCTGCACCTTGTCGCGCTCTTCCGGTGCCAGCCGGCTCAATTCTTCATCGACTTTCGCCGCCAGGGATCGTCTTGCGTCCTGATAGTCCGGCCCAAGGTTGTACATGCTGCCAAAACTCCCGGATACCGGCTCGAAAACCAGCGTCGGTCCACCGGCAACCGGCGGCAGCGGGCTTAAGTCCTCTGTCAGGACCAGGTAGGTCACGCCGGATGATCCACCGACGAGTAACAGGACGGCTGCCGCCTGTGCCCATACGCTATTCCACACCGTGCGCGCCGGTTTCGCAGGTTGTGAAATCGCCTGCTCAATGCCTGGCCACAGATCCCGGTCGGGTGTCACCTCGGTGATGAGCTCTGCCGCAGCGGCCATGAGTTCGTCATCGAAGCTATTATTGTCTGTTTCGTTCATGCGCATTCCGTTTTCAGTTGCTGCGCGAGCAATCTGCGCGCGCGATGTAATTGTGCTTTGCTGGTTCCCGCCGCGATGCCGAGCATGGCGCTCGTTTCATCGTGGCTGTATCCGTAAACAGCATGGAGCACGAACACATGCCTGGCTCCACTTGGCAATTCATTGATCGCCTGCTCCAGGTCGCGAAGTCCGCCACTGTCGCCGATCGTCTCGGGCGCCGACACCACATCCGACACGACCCTGATCCGATCCTGTTCCCGGCGCGACTTGCGCATCCGGCCGAGTACGGTATTGACGGCCACCCGGTGCAGCCAGGTGCTGAACGCACTCTCGCCGCGAAAGTTGTTCAGCTTGCTCCACGCCTGGATAAATGCATCCTGCGTGCAGTCTTCCGCTTCGGCGACATTGCCGGTCATCCGCAGGCATAAGCCGTAAACCTTGTCGACATGTATCCGGTACAGCGCCTCGAAGGCAGCCGAATCGCCGGTTTGAGCCTTGCGGATCCGCCCGTTCTCCTCTGCTGTCGACTCAGCCGTCACGGGCACTGCCTCGCAGCCTGCAGCCGCGGCTCTTGCCGTCAAAAGCGCTGCCAATGGTCAAAACTCCCCTTGCTTTATTACTTTGATGACTAATAGCGCTCATAGGTTTAACCCGGTACTGTCGAAATGCGGTAAATTATTGATTTCAGACTGAGTTTTACGGCGATTCTGGTATTATGCGTCAGGGTAAATTAAGGGGTCAATTAAGGGGTCAGAACCCTTTAAACTCTAAAAAAAAGGGGTCAGAGCTCTATGTATTCGTGGCAAGTTTCATGGTGAGCAGTTAAAGGGCTCTGACCCCTTTTTTGGACCCCTTTTTTGAACAATAACAACCATGGCAGAAACATTAGCTTATCCCGATTCGGACAAGATGCACGAATATGCGGATAAGTTGCCATCGGAGGCGGCGCAAAACTGATGGCAGGGCGTTCGATTCTGTATCTCGGCGGGAGCGAATTTGCCGCCGAATTCTGCGACAAACTTAAGGGTCTGGACCTTTGCGAACAGTTTACCGGTTCCCCGTCCCTCGAGATGCCCGAAAAGGCCCCTGAAAAAGTAGACTTGGTCATGTTTGAGGCCGGACCAATGATTCCACGGTCCGGCCAGACCCTTCAATCACTTATCCACAGGTTCTCAGACTGGCCGTTGGTCGCGGTTACGAGTCGTGACCAGGAACATCGTGGCATAGCCGCAGTGCGTGCCGGCGCCCAGGGATTTGTCTGCGCGGACGATGTCATTGATTCCGAGCTCGAAGCAATTATCGAACATGCTATCCAGCGTCACAGGCTGCTGGTGCGCCTCTCGGAAAGAGACAATACCGTTCTTTCAATTTTGCAAAGTATTAACGATGGCGTAATCGTCGTCGACCGTCACGGTCACGTGCTTGATATCAATCCGGCTGCGCGTTCGATCCTCGGGCTCGCGCCCCGACAGCAAACCAGCGCCGAATGGGACAAGGCATTTTGCAATTTCGCTGCGGATGGCAAAACGCAGATCGACCATGAAGAGTTGCCCTTGGTCAAAGCTTGCAGAGGCCAAAAGTTTTCCAACCAGGCTGCGGCATATCAGGCACCAGGCCAGGCTGACACGATACTAAGTATCAACGGCCAGGGCCTGTACGACAGCAGCCATACGCTGGTCGGCGGCGTCATCACGTTCCGTGATATTACCGACATCATGCGCAAAACCATCGAACTCGAGAAGCGCGCACAGTACGATGAGTTGACCCTTCTTCCGAATCGCCGGCTTTTCACTGAACAACTCGAAAAAGCAATCGGCCGCAGTCAACGCCAAAACCGGCCGCTTGCTGTTTTGTTCATTGACCTCGATCGATTCAAGTCGGTCAATGACACACTCGGGCACGACATCGGCGACGAGTTATTGCGCCAGGTAGCGGACCGCCTTAACAAGAACCTGCGAATAGGAGATTTTTCGGGGCGCTGGGGTGGCGACGAATTCGTCGTTTGCCTGGAAGATTTTGGCGAGCAACGAAATGCAGCCGCTGCCGCACAGAAACTCGTGCTTGTACTCTCGGAAAAATATGACGTCAGTGGCAGCGAGGTTTATGCGACGCCGAGTATTGGCATTGCTATCTATCCAGGTTCCGGTAAGCAGGCGGATCGATTGATTAAAGCTGCTGACCTTGCAATGTACCAGGCAAAGAAACGTGGCGGTGGCCGCTTCCAGTATTACTCGAGTTCACTGAATACCAGGCTCGCGCAGCGCGAAGAACTCGAACTCGGTCTGCGGCATGCATTGGTTCGTGATGAGTTTGTCCTGCATTACCAGCCACGTATTGATGTCAACTCCGGCCGCCTGATCGGACTCGAAGCATTATTGCGCTGGCGACATCCGCGATTCGGTTTGTTACTACCGGCAAGATTCCTGCCGATCCTGGAAAGCAGCGGACTTATTCATTCTGCTGGCGAATGGGTGATCAACACAGCTTGCAGGCAACTCGCTTCCTGGCAACGTCAGTTCGAATTGCCGGATCTTTCTATCGCGATCAATCTGTCGCAGCAGCAGCTAAAGCATGGCAGGCTTATTAAAACGGTAGAAAAAACACTTGCCGACACCGCACTTGATCCTGGCTGTGTTGAACTTGAAATCGGCGATGGCGAAATCGTGCGTCAACGATCTGCGGAACTTGACACTCTACATAGCTTGCGCGCGTTCGGCGTGCGACTGTCACTGGATCACTTCGGCACACGAGATGTTTCATTCAGCTCTCTGGATACCGGCGTCATCGACAGCTTCGTTCTGGACCAGTCCCTGATACAGGACGTTGATGTTAATGGCAGCCACCAGAGAATCGTTCGTGCCGCCATTGCCATGGCGCGCGGTCTCGATATTGAAGTTGCGGCCGAGGGCGTGGAAACGATTACACAACTCGAGTTCCTGCGCAGCTGTAAATGCGACCTGGCGCAGGGCTTCCTGATCAGCCGTCCTGTGCAGACGGACAAGGTGTCTTCGATATTACGCAGTGAGATCGCAGGGACGCGGCTGTTGTCGCGCGGTATGCCTTAATCAAAACATCGCTCGCTGGGGCGAGCTCCTACAGTGCAAATCGATGTTTGGAAATATCGCAAAATTTCGCAGGAGCTCGCCCCAGCGAGCGAAATTAAGATTGTATGGCTCCGCATTGCCAGCACGCCGCGAACTGACCCTCGTTTTCAGCGTCGCATTTTCGGCAACGCCACGATGATTCCGGACTCTCGCGCAAGATGTTGTTGCTGTCGATGAGTTGCAATGCACGATCGTAGTCCAGATCGTTCTCGACCCATAGCTCAGGCCAGACTTCCTGGAATGGCATTTCGCCAAGAATGCCGGCGAGATGTTCATTACGAATAAAGGCTGGAATGCCTTCGCTGGTCAGCACATTCTTGTAGTGATTGATCGTGACCAATGAGTCCGCCGACGTCACTTTCTTCATCGAAGTTGCCGCAGATAGGCAGCCGGGTCCTCTCCGCGTTCGAGCACCTCCACGAGCGCGGAGCCGACGATCGCGCCGGCTGCATGTTTCCCGACGCTATCGACATCCTGTGCCGTGCGAATGCCGAAGCCCGCACATACCGGCAGGGGAGACACTGCTGAAACCTCGTCCAGGTAGCCCGCAAGATCAGGTGGCAATCCGCTGCTGCCGCCGGTAATTCCGGTAATCGTTACCGCGTACAGGAAGCCGCGTGACGCCGATGCCAGTAATTTCAATCTGTCCGCCGGTGTCGCGGGTGTCACCAACTGGATAAGACCTGCACCTTCGGCATCGAGTGCGGCGGAAATCTCTGCGCTCTCTTCGTAGGGCAGGTCAGGCACGATAAAAGCGCATACGCCCGTTTCCCTCGCACGGCTGGCCAGCTTCGCGTAACCGAACGCCAACAGGGGATTCAGGTAGGACATCATGATGAGCGGTGCATCGATGCTTCCCTGCAGCGGGTCGAGCTGATCGAAAATCCAGGTAAGCGTCACACCGTTTTCGATTGCGGCAAAGCTTGACCGTTGAATGGTCATGCCATCCGCCATCGGGTCGGAAAACGGCACACCGAGTTCGACCACATCACCGACTTCTGCGATTGCCTGCAACGATGAAGCAAATGTGCCGGGATCCGGATAACCCGCAGTGATGAAGGGCACCAGTCCGGTCCGGCCATCTTTGTTTGCGGCGATAATTGCCTCGCCTATTCGCTCATGCGGCTGCATTAGCATTCGTCCTCGCAGCGTACCTGGCCAGTGTCGGCATGTCTTTATCGCCGCGACCGGAATTGCCAATCAATATTCGCTTGCCCGGGTTATCCCTGGACCAGCGTTTCGCGGCGGCATAAGCGTGAGCGGTTTCAAGTGCGGTAAGTATGCCCTCGGTTTCACACAATTCCTGCAGCGCCTCCAACGCCTCATCGTCGCTTGCGGTGACGTAGCTAACACGACCGAGTGCTTGCAAAAGCGCATGTTCCGGGCCAACGCCGGAATAATCGAGCCCGGCGGAAATGGAATGCGTCTCCTGAATATTGCCATGTTCATCCTGCAGGATAATCGAGTAGCAACCCTGGAGTACGCCTGGAGTGCCGGTGGCCAAAGTCGCTGCATTCTGTCCCAGTCCGTCGCCGGTACCGCCGGCCTCAACACCGATTAACTCGATGTCGCTGTCGCCGAGCAACGGGTAGAAAAGCCCGATTGCGTTGGAGCCGCCACCCACACAGGCGAAAGCAACATCCGGCAAGCCACCGGCAAGATCCTGCATTTGCTGGCGGGCCTCGGTACCGATCACGGATTGCAGTTCACGCACCAGGTACGGATAGGGATGCGCGCCGACTGCAGACCCGAGCAGGTAGTATATGCCGGCCGGATCAGATACCCATTCGCGTAATGCCTCGTCAATGGCGGCGCGCAATGTTTTGTCGCCTGATTCGACCGGGATCACTTCAGCACCGAGACGGTGCATGCGATCCACGTTCGGCGCCTGCCGTTGCATGTCAACGACGCCCATGTAGACGCGGCACGGCAAGCCCACCCGGGCACATGCTGCGGCGGATGCGACCCCGTGTTGTCCGGCGCCAGTCTCCGCAATAACACGCCGTGCGCCAAGCTTCCTGGCAAGCAGCGCCTGGCCTATGGCATTGTTGATCTTGTGCGCGCCGGTGTGTGCAAGATCTTCGCGCTTTAGCCAGACTTTTGTGCCCCACCGTTCCGAAAGCCGCGCGGCAAAAGTCAGCGCCGTCGGCCTGCCAACCCAGTCACGCAATTGTGTCCGGTACTCCTGTTGGAATTCATCACTTGGCAGGTATTCCCTGATGCCGCGCTCAAGCAGTTCAAACGCAGGCACCAGGGTCTCGGGAATATATCGACCGCCGAACGGACCAAAACGCCCGCGTTCATCCGGCAGCTCGCCGGCAATTGACGCTCTTAATAATTCACTCGCTTCGTCGGCATCCAATACCGCTTTCATACTTTTGCTTCCTCAGTAGCAGATCCGGCTGCTCTCACCGCATTGATGAATGCCTGAATCTTTGTTGACTCTTTTTTACCTGGCGCTGATTCGACGCCGCTCGACACGTCGACTCCGAATGGCGCAACCTCTCTGATGGCTTCAGGCACATTGGCGATGTTCAACCCGCCAGCCAGGATCATTTTGCCGCGCTTTGCCAGTTGCGCTGCCAGTTGCCAATCCACGATTTCGCCACTGCCGCTTGCCTTGCTCTCGTAGACGAAGATCTCCGGCAATTGATCACCAGCAGGCATCGTGCCCTCCCGCATCACCGGCCACTTCTCGATTCCCTCCGGAACATCGAGATAATCGAAATCAGCGAGATCCGTTTGCAATACATCCGGCTGAAAACTGGTTCTGACTTTCTGCCATTCATCATTGGTCGGGTGCAGCATGACGGCGACTCTCTTGATGCGTCGGGGCACACGTGCCGAAATCGCGGCCGCGTGCCGCGCGCTGACCCGGCGTACCGAGTCTGCGAACACAAAGCCGATGGCGTCAGCACCGGCGTCGACCGCAACCGTTACCGCGATCATGTCTCTCAATCCGCATATTTTGACCAGCGGCATCACACGGCAAGCGCTTCGCGGCCTGCGCTCAGCATTTCGCTGATCAGGCCGGCAGGATCGTCTGCTCGCATCAGTGCAGTACCAACAAGCGCCACCTGATAGCCCCACTCGACGACTCGTGCTGCATCGCGCGGGATGAGCAGCCCACTCTCTGCGACACCGGTAACTCCAGCCGGCACCAGCGGTCCGTACCGCTTCAGTCGTGATTTATCGACGGTGAGCGATCTTAGATCGCGTGTGTTAACGCCGATCAGAAACTTTTGTTTCGTCGCCTGCTCACGAATTTTGAATCCCTGCGCTATGCGTGCCGCACGTTCCAAGTCGATTTCCTCGAAGGCTTCCAGAAGCACGAACAGTTCATTGTCGAATGCACAATCCAGCATGTTTGCCATCTGCTTGTCGCTGAGTATCGCGGCAATCAGGAGGACGCCGCTTGCGCCTGCAGCCTTCGCCTCCAGTATTTGCCCCGTGTTGACAAGAAAATCCTTGCGCATGACCGGAATCTGCTGCACCGAGGCCGCCTCGACCACTTCCTCGAGGTGGGCAATGTGGCCAGCGAATCGCGTGGGCTCTGTCAAAACCGAAATTGCGGCAGCGCCACCGCTCACATAATTCATTGCGCGTTCCACGCGTGACTCGCCCTCGCTCGCAAGTGACCCTTCCGCGGGCGAGCGGTCTTTAATCTCCGCGATCAGGTCGAAGCCGTTCAATTGCAGCGGAAACGCGGGCTGGTCAAGCGCATGCGATGTGAACGACACGTTGTTTGCTGCAGCTCGCTGTGCACTTGCTTGCGCCATTTCTTTAAGGAAATTAGTCATCGAGCCGCAAAATGTTTTTGCAACGCTTCGAGAAACGCCGCAGCCTGACCATCGTCGATCGCTGCAGCCGCCATTTCGAAGCCGGAACTGTGATCGCTGGCCAGTCCGGTCACCTCGAGGATCAGCGACGTGCCCATCAGCAATGCATCGCGATGTGGGCCCTTATCCTCGCCATTAAAGACTTTAGCCAGTTCACCGGCATTGTGACTCGCATCACCGCCACGAAGTTCTTCGGGCTGACAGCGGCTTACTCCGTAATCTTCGGGCGTTCTTACGGACTTTTCGACCGAACCGGGACGTACCTCATAAAGAATGAACTCGCCGGCCGGCGTTGCCTCGTCCCAACCGGGCTCACCGTGCACAACGAACGCACGATCGATTGGCATTCCGGACAGAGTGTCCGCCATCAGCTTCGCAGCTCCAGCGCTGAAGGCGCCGACCAGTTGATACGGCGGGGCGGCGGGATTCGTCAGCGGCCCGAGCATGTTGAAAACGGTTCGCACCCCGAGCGCGCCGCGGACCGGCATGATCGACTTCATTGCGGGATGGTATGCCGGCGCAAACAGGAACGTGAAGTTCAATGCCTCGAGACAATCGATCACCGCTTGCTCGTCAAGTGGCAATGGCATGCCGAGAGACTCCAGCACGTCAGCGCTGCCTGACTGGCTGGATACGGCGCGATTGCCGTGTTTGACGACCCGGGCCCCGGCGGCCGCCGCGAGTAAACCGGCACCGGTAGACAGATTCAGGCTACCGGAATTGTCGCCGCCAGTGCCGACGGAATCCACGGTCGGTGGACCCTCCGGAATGGCCGGGTGCAGAGCGAGTTCACGCATTGCCGTAGCGAAACCGCGAATCTCCTCGGCCGTCTCGCCTTTTGCGCGAAGTCCTGCCAGCAGAGCGCCCGCAAGTGCAGCATCAATCTCGCCGGACGCAAGAGAATGCATTAAATCGAAAGCTTGCGCCTCGCTCAGGGCGTTGCCATTGAGTAACTGGTCGAGTAGCGCCGAATATTTCTTGCTCATGGTGTTGTCATCCGCAAGAAGTTCGCCAGGAGCTTACTCCCCTCCGGCGTCAATATACTCTCCGGGTGGAACTGTACACCGTTCAGTGGCAACGTCTTGTGGCGCACTCCCATAATCTCACCTCTTTCGGTTTCCGCCGTCAGCTTAAGCTCGACCGGTAATGTTTGCGGGTCCGCACAGAGTGAATGATAGCGGCCAGCCGTGAACGGCTGGGACATTCCTGCAAACAGCGAGCCATCATCATGCTTCACCAGGGACGTCTTGCCATGCATCAATCGCTCCGCTCGCACGATACTGCCACCGAAATAGCTGACGAGACATTGATGGCCCAGGCAAACGCCGAGCATGGGAATCTGCTCATTGAATATAGCAATCATTTCCTCTGAAACCCCTGCATCCTGTGGACGCCCCGGGCCAGGAGATATGACAAGGTGTGTCGGCTGGAGGGCGATGGCCTCGTCTTTGTCAATCGCATCGTTGCGAAACACGCACACTTCCGCGCCGCTGGCTGCAAATGCCTGCACCAGGTTGTAGGTGAACGAGTCGTAATTATCGATCAGCAGAATTCGTGCGCCGTTTCGCAGGCCGTTGCCAGTCATAAGCCTTCTGCCGCAATCTCCAGCGCGCGGCGCAATATTGCGCTCTTGGCAAGCACCTCCCTGAATTCCTTCGCGGGCACGCTGTCGGCGACAATGCCGGCGCCTGCCTGAAAGCTGTATTCGTCTCCATTGAACACCAGTGTGCGAATCGTAATAGCCTGATCCATGTCGCCCGCGATACCGAAGTAACCCGCAGTGCCGCCGTATAGCCCACGTCCGGCCGGTTCCATTTCGTCGATTATTTCCATCGCGCGAACTTTCGGCGCACCGACCAGCGTACCTGCCGGAAAACAGGCGGCAAACAGATCAAACGCATCAAATTGCGAAGCCAGCTCGCCCTGTACACCGCTGACGATGTGCATGACATGACTGTAGCGTTCTATCGCGCGATAAGGGTCGACGTGCACGCTACCTGCGGTAGCAACGCGACCGAGATCGTTGCGCGCAAGATCGACCAGCATAACGTGTTCCGCAGACTCCTTCGGGTCTGCAAGCAGTTCCTGCTCATTCCCGAGATCCTCTTCTCTCGTAGTACCCCTCGGCAAGGTCCCGGCGATCGGTCGCAGCGACGCCGATCGGCCTTGCAGTTTGACCAGCGCCTCGGGTGATGAGCCGACAACCTTCAGGTCACCGAATTCGAGAAAGAACATATAGGGGGAAGGATTCAGCAGGCGCAGCGCGCGGTACACTTCGAACGGCGGCACATTTGTCCGGCCACTGAACAGAACTGAAATGACGACCTGGTAGATGTCGCCTGCGACTATGTATTCCTTGCAGGCCAGCACGCGATCCGCAAATTCCCTCTCGCTCATGTTTGCTGCCGGTGCCGACATCGAGATGTCTTTGCCATCAGCCGGCACCGCGCCACGCAACAGTCCGATTACTTCCTTCCTGAGACTTGCACGTTCCGCATCGCTGCCCTGGTGCAACAACGCGACACGTCGTGTCAGGTGATCGAACACGAGCGCAGATGATGTCGCACAGAATGCCGCTTCGGGCATCCCGGCCTGCGGCGAGGCAGAATGTGGCAACTTTTCAAACATACGAACAACGTCGTAACCGGAAACGCCGACCAGCCCGCCGGAGAAAGGCAGACCCTCCACATCCGGTTTTGGTACCGGTGCGCTTTTCAGTGCGGCACGCAATGCGTCCAGGTACTCGTCGCGGTTCTGCGGATGCTCGTGAACATCGTCACCAATCTTAAGTCCATCGTTATCGAGACGCACATCGAGTGCATCGCCGAAACCGAGGAAGGAATATCGTGCAAGTCGTTCGCCGCCCTCGACGCTCTCGAGCAAAAACCTCGGCTTCAATGCCGCGAGTTTCAGGTACGCCGACACCGGCGTATCGAGGTCTGCTGCTATGTCGAATGGTGGTTGCATGAAATTGGAATCGCTCGCTGGGGCGAGCTCCTACGAATCCTTACTACAATTTTTATCTTCGGAATAATCAAAATTCTGCACATGTACAAAAAAACCCATCCCCGTATGGCGGCGGAGATGGGTTTCCTGAAATTCGCTCTTATACGCTAAACGTCAGCCGGCCACCCACTCCTCGCGAGGCAGCCACCACCAGCTCTGGTTAACTTGCTGTTCAGCATTCATGGGGCCGAGTATCCCCGCCGTCCTCTCAGCCGTCAAGTAATCAGCGCAGACCCGTAGCTGGATAAGCTGCGGATCGGACCCCGACACAAACAATCAGCCCTAACCAAGATCGTAGATCAGCGGCAAGACGATCGAGAAACCGATCCACATGATGATGGTCAGCGGGATGCCAACCCTCAGGAAGTCGGAGAACTTGTAACCGCCAGCACTCAAAATCAGCAAGTTGGTCTGATAGCCGAACGGCGTTGCGAAACTCATATTTGCACCGAATAACACGGCCAGCACAAACGGCATCGGGTTGATACCGAGTTGCTGGGCAATGGCGATTGCGATTGGTGTGCCGATCACTGCCGCAGCGTTGTTGGACACGACGTTGGTCAGCACGGCCATGATCAGCATAAATGAACTCAATATGACCGGCGTCGGCAGGCCTGATGCGATGTCGACGAAGCCACTGGCGAGGTAATCCGCCATGCCGGTTCCCATGATTGCCTTGCCGAGCGCGAGGCTGGCCACAATAATCATGATCACCGGGGCTGACAGAGAATTTGCGGCATCACGCCAGGTCAGGCAACCAAGGGCCAGCATCAGGCCAACGCCGATGAGGGCGCTGACAGAAATCGGCATCAAGCCGACCGCCGCGGCAAGTACAACGGACCCCATCACCGCCAGTGCACGATTTGCACGATGTGTGTGCGGCAGGTCGGTGGTGCCGTCGAGAACCAGCATATTGCCGCTGGATTTCAGTGTGTCGATAGCGTCGCGCGTGCCCTGCACCAGCAAAACGTCGCCTGCCCGCAGGCGAACGCTGTTCAGGTCACCGGTTACCTGCGAGCTCGGCGCGCGTGCCCTGTGAATCGCCAGCGGCAACAATCCGTAGCTCGCGCTGAAGCGCACGGCAGCCAGGCTGCGAAAATGTAACGGCGATCCGCGGGTGATCACAACCTCTGCCAGTTGCTGACCCTCCGCTTTTAGTGGCGTGTCCTCGTCGACCGGGTGCTCGCTGTCAGATATATTGTAAAGCGTTGCGCCCAGAAGTTGTTCGAAATGTTTCAGGTTCTCCGGTGAATCCTTGACGAAAATCCTGTCACCCGGCTGAAACTTTACGGAAGGCAATTTGGCCAGAAACAGGGATTCACTGCGCTGAATCCTGTCGACCCGCATCTGACCGTCCGTTTTCGCGAGCACCTCGGACAGCGTCTTGCCTGCCGCAAAACTGTCTTCCGTTACAAACAGCTGGCCGCTGAATACACGCGGCGTGGTATCAGCCATCGGCGGCTCGCGATCCGGCAGCAATCTCGGGGCGATAAGCCAGAGAAAAATCAGGCCGACACCACCAACCAGAAATGCAGGCAACACGAAATCGAACATGCCGATTGTCTCTAGCTCAAGGTCACGGGCGATGCCAACAACCAACAGGTTTGTCGATGTGCCAATCGTCGTGGACATGCCGCCGATGATCGTGCCCAATCCCATTGGTAACATGACTCCGGACACCGGAAACTTGACCCGCAGGGACACGCCGACAAGAATCGGCATCAGGAGCACGACAATCGGCGTGTTATTCATGAATGCGCTCAAAACCGCCGCGGCTATGAGCGTTACCAGCAACGCCAGCATTGGACGGGTTGACCAGGCACGGCCCACGATGATTGCCAGCGGTTGCAGCGCGCCCGTGGTTTCGAGCGCCTTGCCGACCATCATGAGCGCACATATCGTGACCAGCGCCTCGTTGCCGAATCCCGCAAAGAAATCGACTGGCCCGAGCGGCACACCGTTTCTTTCATAGGGGAAAAACTGAAATCCCGCAACCAGGATGATCAGGACAATCAGGCTTGATGTTTCAAGCGGCAGACGATCGCGTGTAAACAGAAAAAGCGCCACCACAGTGAGCAGTAGCACGGCAACGCCATGTGCATCTGGTGTGATTGCTTGCAATCGAACCTCGCAGACGTGATCCAGGCCCGGCAGAATACCTGCCCGGCAGCATTAAAATCGTAGGTCGCGAATCAGAATAAGTGCGCGATCAGAATAAACCGTATCTCAATTCATGCCCTTGCTGCAACGCCTGTGTCCGTTTTTCGCCCTTGAATCACTGCCCAGGCGCGCCTGTGGAAGGCTTTGTACTCATCCAGGGTCCAGCCGCGAAATTCCGGCGCATCGGCAAAACTCCAGGCATCTGCGTAAGCCAGCAGTGGCAGCAGATCTATGTAGCCAGAACTGCAGGTGTTCGCCGGGAGGACAGAGTACGGGGATATTACGAGCATATTGCGGTGGCGCACAGCCGATTCCTCTAGTGCGACTCGCCAGCGGCGGCGCCAGTTTTCGCGGTGCGCATTATCATCCCAGCTGCTGGAGGGATCATTGCCACAAAGTGCCGGCAGGCAGCCAGCGTTCCGCGCCAGCTGGCGCGAACGTTGCCACAGTGTTTCTCGAATGCGAGCGACTATAGCGGAGAGCCATCTCAGGGTGACGAGGTTTTGCGGATCCAGCCCGCGGCGCTCAGCCAGGTCGCCCAGCCCCGTGAGCGACATAGCCAGCCTGCGATTCAGGTACGCGTCGCGGCGCTGAGCGGGCTGTGGCCAGCAAAGCTGATCCATGATTTTTTCCGCAAGCTCGACGCCGCTTGCCAGCGCCGGCAGCAACTGATCCCACCTGAGCTCGCCTGAATCGTTCGCGAAGTGCATTAGTGGCAGGCCGAGCGGTAGCCAGGCGGAATCTACCGGGACCTGGGTGCCGGAGACGGGCAAAACGGACGCGGTGACCTCATCGGCAAGCAGCCGGCATGCCGTTCTGACCGTACCACCATACGCGGGTTTGAGCGGCACAGATGCCTTGCGATTTCGCCACAGAAAGGACCAGTTTTGAGCCGTACCGGACTGCACCTGCGGATTGCTGTGCGGTGTCATCTGCAGACTGTCCAGCAGCACATAGCGCGGACCGCCGCCAGGCACAGATTTTGTGATTTCCTGAAACGCCCGCAGCGGCAACTGATGAGAATGAACACAAATACCGAGGTGCTCGCCGCATTGCTTGTCGTTCGCAATCTCCGCCTGCAGAAATTCGCAACAGCGTTGCAAAGCATCGATTGCCGCATCTTCCCTGCCGAGATCTGTGAGTGACAGGGTTAACGGGATGTGGCCTCTTAGCAAGGTCAGGATAGCGTTGATCGCAATCTCGGAAGCTGTACCCGACCGCAGCAAATTGCGCACCGAAACCCGCATAGGAACACCACCAGCCACGTTGTTCCGCGTGCCACAAAGTGGCGGAACCTTGAATCCAAGTTGCCTCAGCCGGTCGATTTGCGGGCCCAACGATTCGTCGCCATCCCGGCCCTGGCTTGCTGGCGCATCGTTACGCCACCGCCCCGTCGAGCTGTCCGTGTCTTGCAGCATGCTGGTCCTTCCGTGGACTGAGGGGCTGCTCCAAATGTCTGTCGTAGGAGGGGCTTTAGCCCCGAACCGGGTTCGAGCATTCGCGGCTGAAGCCGCTCCCACAAGCCGCTCCTGCAAGCCGCTCCTGCAAGCCGCTCCTGCAAGCCGCTCCTGCAAGCCGCTCCCACAAGCCGCTCCTGCAGCCGATGTTGCAGCAATTGCAGCGTTGTCGCCGCCCGACAATCTGGGCAGCTTATCGAGTTTTTGTAGTGCCCGCGCCCGATGCGGATATTTCATGCCGCCACCGCCACGCGTTACACTTAGGCGTTGGTGGAGGCCGGCGACCACCGGCCGCAATTCGGTGATCACAGGACTTGATTTTAGGGACACTCAACATGAGCAAGCAGACAATTCATGCATCGATAATTGCATGCGCAGTGCTGTTGTCTGCCGGTGCCTGTAATAAGTCTCCGTCGATAGACGAGACCCCCGTCCTGCAATCGGGCTACTGGCAGGTAAGCATCACTTTGCCCGGCGGGGAGATCGAAACCGGCATAGAAATCAGCAGAGATGGCAAGCTCTACCAGGCCAGCCTGGTCAATGGGCAGGAACGGGTCCGAATCAATGACGTCAGCTTTTCCGACGGCGAATTGCTACTCAGATTTCCTGCGTTCAACAATGAAATTCGTGCCACTCTCACCAACGGCAAACTAGCTGGCGAACTGACCATCGTCAGGCGCTTCGGCGAGACCCAGGTAATGCCATTTTCCGCAGTGCCGGGTAACGAGCGCAGCCAGGAAAGCAGCGAGGCCCCCAATCACGATATGTCGGGCCGCTGGCAGGTACGATTTCACGAAGCTGACGGCTCGGATACGCCGTCCATCGGCGAGTTTGCGCAGCGCGGGTCACGGCTTTTTGGAACTTTTCTGAATCCCAACGGCGACCACCGTTTTCTTGCGGGCCATGTGCGCGGCAACAGCTTCAAACTTTCCACATTCGACGGTGCACATGCTTTTATTTTCTCGGGGGAAATCAGCGAGACAGGCGACATTCGGAATGCGGACTTCTGGTCCGCCACATCGTGGCATCAGAACTGGTCGGCAGTACGTAACGAGTACGCACAATTGCCGGATTCATTTCAGCGCACTTTCCTGAAGCCCGGCTACGATACTTTCGAATTCGAGTTTCCCGACCCCGATGGCGTTACGGTCTCGCTAGCGGACGAGAAATATAACGGCAAGGTCGTCCTGGTCATGATTGCCGGTACCTGGTGTCCGAACTGCAATGACGAAGCCAGGTTTATGGCGCCGCTGCACAAGGAATACCGTGACCAGGGGCTGGAGGTCGTCGCGCTGCTGTTTGAACACTTCGAGGAACATGAAGTGGCTGCGGAACAGGTACGGAGATTTCGTGAGAAGTTCGATATCGAGTACGACACGCTGATCGCCGGAATTTCCGACAAGATCGAAGCGGCCAGGGTATTGCCCGCATTAAGCGCGGTGCTCGCGTATCCGACAACCATTTTTATCGATCGCGGTGGCCGCGTACGGCAGATTCATACCGGGTTCTCGGGACCTGGCACAGGTGAGCACTACGAGGAGCTGCAGCAGGAATTCAGAGACCTGATCACAACCCTGCTTGCGGAACCCGTGGACCTGATTGAAGCGCTGACTTCGGACCAGGCGCCGATAGAATAAGAAAGCGATAGTGTAAGGATTTCTGGATTGGACTGGAGGAAACAATGCCATCATTCGACGTTGTGAGTGATTTCGACGCTCACGAAGCAAGCAACGCTGTTGACCAGGCAAATCGCGAGGTCAGCAATCGCTTTGACTTCAAAGGCACGGGCTCGAAATTCGAGCTCGATGGACAGCTGATTTCACTAACCAGCCAGGCCGATTTTCAGCTTAAGCAAATGCTCGACATCCTGCGCCAAAAGCTGGCAAAGCGTGGCATTGATATCGCCTGTATGAAAGAGGAAGAGCCCGAAATCACCGGCAGCGAAGCGCGGCAGAAGGTTATCCTGCGGAAAGGCATCGAGACGCCGCTCGCGAGAGACCTTGTCAAGCAGATCAAGAGCAGCAAGCTGAAAGTGCAGACGGCGATCCAGGGCGACAAGCTCAGGGTGAGCGGCAAGAAGCGGGATGACCTGCAGTCTGTAATCTCGTTGCTGAAAGCAGCCGATATAGACCTGCCGTTGCAGTACGAAAATTTTCGCGACTGATAGGAAGGGTGCCGATGCACAAAGCGTTACGCAGGCAGGACATCACGTTTGAGGATAAACATCAGGCCTTGCGGGATGACGTGCGCACACTTGGCACGCTGGTCGGGGAGCTCCTGAAAGACCAGGGGGGCGACGAGCTTTTCGACGTTGTCGAGACCGCGCGCCTGAGATCGATTCGCCGTCGCGAAGGAAATGAGATTCCTGGTGAAGGGCTGGCCGAACTGGTCGGGGACCTTGATCTTTCGCTGGCGATGCAGGTCATCCGTGCGTTTTCAACCTATTTTCAGATGGTCAACACGGCGGAAAAAGTGCATCGCATTCGCCGCCGCAGGGCCTACCTGCAGGAAGTTGGCCAGTATCAGCCGGGCGGCCTCGAAGAAACCATGGTCAAACTCAAGGCTGCCGGGCTGGACCTGCCTGCGCTGCAAAATCTGCTCAACCGGATTTGTATCGAGCCGGTATTCACCGCACACCCGACCGAACCGACGAGGCGCACGATTCTTCGCAAGGAACAACGCATCGTCAGTCACCTGATCGATATGCTCAATCCGACAATGACAGTCCAGGAAACCCACACCTGTCTTGAGAACATCAAGCTGGAGATGACGACCGGTTGGCAGACCGATGAAAACCCGTCGGAACAGATGACTGTTGCCGACGAACTCGAGCACGTAATGTTCTTCATGACCGACGTCCTGTACAGGGCAATGCCGCCGTTTTACGAGGATATTGAAAACGCGGCCATCCGGGTCTATGGCGATGAAGGGAAGCAACTGCAGGTCCCCGGGATGATCAGGTTCGCATCATGGGTCGGCGGGGATATGGACGGCAATCCAAACGTCAATGCCAAGACGATTCGCTCAACGCTCGCCCGCCAGCGGTCCCTGGTTCTCGATCTGTATTATCGGGAATGCCGCAATCTTTCGGCAAAACTCAGTCAGTCGATTCGTCGCATCGCCGTTGACCAGGTAATACTGAGTAAGATCGAACATTATCGCAGCATGTTTCAACAGGCCTACCACGCTGTGCCGGCGAGGCACAGGGACATGCCTTATCGCGTCTTTTTGCGTCTCGTACAGGCGAGACTGCAGGCTACCTACGATGATGACGCCTATCCCTATGAGAACGTTAGCCAGTTCCGCGCCGACATTCAATTAGTCGCACAAAGCCTCGATGCGAACAAGGGGGAACATGCCGGCTTGTTCGCTGTAAAACGCTTGTTGCGAAGGATCGATACCTTCGGTTTTCATTTTCTGACGCTTGACGTGCGCCAGGATGCGCTCGCGCACCGCCAGGTCGTCGGTGAATTGCTGGGTGAGGACGATTGGCTGGACTGGAAACCGGAGGATCGGGTAAAGCGAATCATCGAAGCGATTGAGTTACGGGATTCAGCACCGGATTCACAGAGCGTGAATGCACGCAAGACATTGGCTGTGTTCCAGGCGATTGCCTTATGCAAGCGCAAGTACGGCGATCACGCGATCGGACCATTCATTGTCAGCATGACACAGGGGCCGGACGACATATTGTCGGTGCTGCTGCTTGCCAACTGGAGCGAATTGCACAATCGTCACTTCGAAGTGCCGCTGGACATCGCCCCCCTGCTGGAAACCGTCGACGATCTTCACAAGGGGCAGGAAATCCTCCGGTCTCTCCTTGGAAACAATTTGTATCGAGCGCACCTGCAGCAACGATCGAATCGGCAGACCGTGATGATCGGCTACTCTGACAGCAACAAGGATGCGGGTCTTGCATCAGCGCGTTGGGCATTGCAAGAAGCACAGACTGATCTCGTCCGGGTCTTCAGCGAACATGATATCGAGCTGAATCTTTTTCACGGCCGGGGCGGCACAATCAGCCGCGGCGGCGCCAAAACGCACGCGGCAGTGCTCGGCGCACCACCTGGCACGGTCAATGGTCGATTGCGCGTCACCGAACAGGGCGAAATCATCAATGAAAAGTACGGCCTGCGGGGAATCGCTTTGCGAACGCTCGAGCAGGCGGTGGGATCCGTCGCATTGGCGACAGCGATGCCGGAACACCGCGGCAACGACATGCCGGAGTGGCACGAGATGATGCAGGTCATCGCCGATGTCAGCCGGGACACTTATCGGCAGCTTGTTTTCGAGTCGCCGAGGTTCTACGAGTATTTTCGGCGCGGAACGCCAATTGATCTGATCGAGCGCATGCGAATCGGCTCTCGCCCGGCCTCGCGCCGGGGCGGCGAAGGGGTCGAGGATCTACGGGCCATACCGTGGGTGTTTGCGTGGACGCAGACCCGGCTCATGCTGCCTGGCTGGTACGGTCTTGGAAGCGGCCTCGTCGCGGCAGGCAAGCAGTTTGATGACGCAGCATTCCGGGAGATGTTCAGTGAGTGGTATTTCATGCGGGCACTGACCGCCGATGCCGAGATGGTACTCGCAAAAGCAGACATCGGAATTGCGCGATACTACTCCAAGCTGGCCGGCGAACTGCACGAGGAGTTCTTTCCGATTATCGAAAAGGAATTCGAACTGACCTGCGAGTTGATACTTGACTATACAAACCACGATGCATTGCTGGACGGCGATACCACGCTGCAACGGGCAATCATGCTGAGGAACCCCTACGTCGATCCGATGAGTTTGCTGCAAGTCGATCTGCTGGGCCGCTGGCGCGAAACAAACTACGAAGATCAGGATTTGTTCAGCGCCCTGCTTGCAAGCGTTAACGGAATTGCACAGGGATTGCAGAACACCGGCTAACGGTGCCGGTGTTGTCTTTTTCGGATTCGCTCGCTGGGGCGAGCTCCTACAGGCGAGCTCCTACGGGTTCAATCGTTACGCTCAATTCTTGCACTAAAGATCAATCCGCACCCGTCATTGTGCATACATTCTGCCGTAAAGGCGGATTGGGAGCGAGCTCCTACAACTGTCGCAATACGGTCCACTGTCCTGTCTCGGTCTCCGATACCACTTTGCCCTTTGCCGAGATGCCGGCCTCATGTACTGAGTCGGGATCGCCGGTCAGCAGCGGATGCCATTCCGGCAGATCCTTGCCGTCCGCAAGTCGTCGATAAGCGCAACTATCCGGCAGCCAGTTAAACGTCTCGGGTTCGTCGACAGAAAGCACCAGGCAGCTGGCAACCTTTTTCGCACGCGCAGCATAATTGGTACAGCGGCAGGTCTGTGTATCCAGCAGCCGGCAGGCCACATCCGTGAAGTAGACGTCACCGGTTTCCTCGTCCTCGAGTTTCTGTAAACAGCACAGCGCGCAGCCGTCACAAAGTGACTCCCACTCAGCTGTAGACATCTCCGCAAGCGATTTGCGTTTCCAGAATTCATCCGTCATCGTTCGCTCTCATTAATCAGAGAATAACCGATAATTCATGAAAGCAGTTTTTCTCGACTTCGGAACCATGGGTGCGGCCGAACTCGATCCGTCGCCGCTGGCGGAAATGGTGCCGGATTTCGAGGTCTTTGACAGCACGCCACAGGAACTCGTGGCTGAGCGGATCGACGGTGTGGACTTCGTTTTCGCGAACAAGGCCCGTTTGACGAAGGAGATCATATCGAACGCCGGTAGCCTGCAGTTTATTGGACTAACCGCAACCGGCGTCGACAATGTCGATCTCGACGCCGCCAAAAATCACGGTGTTGCCGTTTGCAATATTCGTGCTTATTGTACGCAGTCGATCGTTGAACACGTATTCGCGGTGTTATTGAATCTCACGCACAGTGTCCGTCAATACGATCGAATTGTTCGTGCCGGAGCATGGCAGCAGGCTGACAACTTTTGCATGCTCGAATTTCCGATTCGGGAACTATCCGCAATGACAATTGGAATCGTAGGCCTCGGCGTGCTGGGCACTGGTGTTGCGAATATGGCGCGGAAGTTCGGCATGTCGGTCATGGTTGCACGACGTCCTGGCCAGCCGGCAACCGCGGATGATGGCCGTTTTGATATCAGCGATATCCTGCAACAGTGCGATGTCCTATCGCTGCATTGCCCTCTCACCGGGAAAACGCGCGGACTGATCGGCGCCCGCGAACTCGAATTCATGAAACCCGGCGCCATACTGATTAACACGGCGCGCGGCGGTTTGATTGATACCGCTGCACTGGTGGAGGCGCTGAATAACGGCACGATCGCCGCAGCAGCCATCGATGTATTGCCACAGGAACCGCCGGTCGACGGTGACCCGCTGCTGGACTACGAGGGCGACAATCTAATTCTCACGCCGCATATCGCATGGGGCACAGTTGAGGCGCGGCAGACTGCCATCAACGAGGTTGCCGCTAATGTGCGATCGTTTTTGGCGGGTGAAGAAAGAAACCGGGTTGTTTGAGTTGGAATCGCGACTAAAGTCGCTCCCACAGTGCCGATAGAAAGATTGTGGGAGCGGCTTTAGCCGCGATTCCTTCTTAATTAGGTGCCGATGACCTGTCTTGCCCATTGCACGACCAAACGGACGCGAGGCGAGGAAATGTCGTATGCCTCATCGAAATCCATCCATCGGTATTCCTGGTGTTCCGGGCGGCCGAGTTCGGGTGATATGCCCATTTTCACTGCTTCTTCTTCGGTCCTGACCAGGAAATAGCGGGCAACCTTGCCCTGGTTATACGGGCCTGTGTCTTTAAACCAGTCACCCCAGTCGAAGGATAGGTCCGTGACGCCGGTTTCTTCGCCAACCTCGCGCACTGCTGCCTCCATCGGCGTTTCACCAGCCTCGAAAATACCTTTGGGGAAATCCCAGTTCCGGTATGCGCGCAGCATCAGCGTCACCCAACCCGACTCCGCCTTGCGAACCACGACGGCGCCACAGGACAGTTTGTCAGGCTGTTCATCCATCAGGCGGCGCGCAGCACATCCATCGGCGGCGCGTTGATCGCACCCCGAGCTGCGACAAAGCCGCTGGCGCAAACGAGGCTAATGCCCCCCACCAGGCCTGCCGCCCAGAGCCAGATGTTAAACGTGTACTCCAGTTCAAAGAGCTGAATCGCAACAATCGCCGCGAGTATCGATGCTCCCGCCGATGCCAGCAGACCCGCCGCAAATCCCAGCGCCGCAAATTCCGTCAGCACACCGGCAAGCACCGTCCGCCGCTGTACACCGAGCGCACGCAATAGTGCGCTCTCGAAGCGGCGCTCATCGATGGTCGACTGAACGGCTGCGAACAGAACTGCGATACCGGCAGCAAGCGTAAAAATGAAAACCACCTGCACCGCAAGACTGGCCTTGTCGATAATGCTTTTAACCTGCTCGAGAATAGTTTCAATGTCGATGATCGATACCGTCGGGTGCTTGCGCACCAGCTCAAGGAGCACGTCTTTTTTGTCGTCCTCGATCTTCAGGCTGGCCACGAATGTCGATGGATAACCGTCAAGTGCGCCAGGCGACAACACCATGAAAAAATTTGGCTGGAATGAATCCCAGTTGATCTTTCGAAAACTCGAAACCGTCAGTGCGATTTCCTGACCGGCGACCAGAAACTGCAGGCGATCCCCGAGATCGACGCCAAGCTCCCTGGCGGCATGTTCTTCGAGTGAAACCAGCGGTTCACCAGCGTAGCCGGCCGGCCACCAATCACCTTTGACGACCTCGTTGCTGGCACTCAGGTGCTCCGCCCAGGTCAAATTCTGCTCCCTGTTGGCCATCCATTTGCCATCTTCCTCCGGGTACTCACGTGTTTTGACGTCCTCGCCATTTATCGTCTGCATCCTTGCGCGAACCATCGGCACGAAAGTCGGCGCAGCGACACCGCCATTTTGAATGATTTCTGCAATTGAAGCACGTTCCTGCGGCTGAATATTGATAAGAAAGTTGTTCGGAGCGTTCTCGTCCAATGTCTGCTGCCAACCTTCCAGCAGATCAGTCCGGACGAAGGTGAGCAACAGCAAGACCGTCAGCCCCAATCCGAAGGCTACAACCTGCACCGTACTGTCCCGGCCACGCCGGGCAACATTCGCAAGCCCGTAGCGCCAGGCAATGCCCGCACCGCCACGGGAGCGACCCATCATCGCAACAAGTACGCGACCGGCACCGTACAGGGTTGCCGAAACGACCAGCATTCCGCCCAGAACGATCAGCAACATCAGCCCGTCGCCGATCGCCTGGTACAGCATTGCCGCAACTGCGATCAGAGAGGTGCCGGCGACGACCAGTCGCGACGGCGGTGGCGGCATCTCGTCATGGCGCAATACACGCAATGGTGGCGTGTTGCGAAGCTGGATTAGGGATGGCATGGCAAAGCCGACCAATAAAATAACTGCGCTACCGCTGGCCAGCAGGACCGGTGAAATACCAACGGACGGCAAGTCGCCCTGGATGATGTCCGCCAACATTTCGGTAACGATCTGCTCAACGACAAAACCAAGGATGCTGCCAATAATTACTCCAAGAAATCCGAGAAGGACCAGCTGAACCGACGCAGCAGTAATTACGAATCGCTGACTCGCGCCGAGGCTCTTCATCAATGCGACCGTGTCCATGCGCCGGTGTGCGAAACGGCGGGCCGACATCGCGATTGCGACAGCACTCAACAGCAAACTGATGACTGCGGTCAGCGACAGGAATCGTTGCGCACGATCAGCTGCGTTGTTCGCGCGATCGCTCCCTTCTTCGCGATTCCGGCTACGAACCGAATCTGGCAGCGTCGGCTCGACTGTTTCGTAAAACTCACTGACTGCGCTCTCTTCCCCGGCTACGAGCAGCGCGTATCGCACACGGCTGCCCACGGTTACCAGTCCGGTTGACGGCAAATCCTGCGTGCCGATGAGCAGCGATGGCGCAAGTGATGCAAATCCGATCGACTGATCCGGCCTGTATCTCAGCACCGCAGCGATTCGCAACTCCGATTCGCCCACCGAAATGGTGTCACCGACACTGACGTCCAGCCGCGCCATCAAGGCACCATCGGCCCAGACACTTCCGGAATCCGGTATGCCTTCTGCAATCCGCTGTTCGCCAAAAAGACTATCGGACACACGCACATCACCACGGAGCGGGTATCCCTTGCTGACTCCCTTGATGGTTGCCAGCGAACTTAAGTTTCCGGCAAAGACGACACTCGGGAACGTTTGCGTTTCCGCGGAGTCAAGCCCGTATGCGGCCGCCATTTCGTGCCACTCAACGGGAATCGGATCCGGCGTGCGCAAGCGCAAATCTGCGGCCAGAATTTCATTGGCCTGGCGCGCAACGGCCCGGCCGATGCGATCGGTGAGAAAGCCGACGGCGGTCAATGCGGCAACCGCCAGTGCGACCGAAATCAGCAAGACGATCACCTCAGCGGAGCGTAACTCTCTGGGGAAGCTGCGCAGTGCAAAAATAACCGCTTTCATGCAGCCGCTCTTTGGTCACTGACAAGCCGGCCGCCGTCGAGGCCAATGATTCGGTCGCATCGTGCGGCCAATGATTTGTCGTGAGTAACCAAAACCAGCGTGGTTGATGAATCGCGGTTAAGTTCGAACATCAGGTCGATCACGTGTCCACCGGTTTGGCTATCAAGATTGCCGGTGGGTTCATCTGCGAACAGTACTGCGGGTTCGGTAGCGAATGCGCGGGCGATAGCCACGCGCTGCTTCTCACCAGCCGATAACTGCGCGGGATAATGACTCCAGCGCTCCGCCAAACCGACTTGTTGCAAAATTTCCAGCGCTTTCTGTCGCGGCGAGTCTTTGCCTGCCAGCTCGAGCGGCAACATTACATTTTCGAGGGCGTTCAGAGATGGCACAAGGTGGAATGACTGGAATACGAAGCCTACGTTTGCCGCCCGAATTGCCGCGCGGCCGTCTTCGTCAAGATTTGTCAGATTTACGCCGTTCAGCCAGATTTCGCCCTCGGTCGGCAGGTCAAGCCCGGCGAGCAATGCAAGCAAAGTAGACTTACCAGCGCCTGATGCACCGACGACGGCAACTGAATCTCCCTTGTCAATCGCAAAACTGACGTTTGAAAGGATAGTCAGACTACCTTCCGGGCTGCTAACCTGTTTGCTTACGTTGCTTGCGGCGAGGACCGCATCCTCTATGGCTATATTGTCTGACATGCGAAATTTACTGACCTTTTTTCTGCTCTTTGCAGCCGCGGCCGGGCAGGCTGCAAATACGCCAACTGTGCTGGTTTTCGGTGACAGTCTGAGCGCCGGCTATGGGCTGGATATTGACCAGTCGTGGCCGGCATTGTTGCAGTCCCGGCTGGAATCCCAAGGGTACGAACATCGCGTCATTAACGCCAGTATTAGCGGCGAAACCACCGAGGGTGGCGTCACCAGGATCGGTAGCACACTCGAGAATTTCCGTCCCGACCTGGTCATCCTGGAACTGGGCGGTAACGATGGTTTGCGTGGTTTCCCCCCGGATCGAATGAAAACCAACCTGCAGACAATCATCGAAATGACCAGAGCGAGCGGCGCCGCGGTGGTAATGCTCGGTATCCGTATCCCTTCCAACTACGGGCCCCGCTATACCGGCGCGTTCGAAAATGTTTACCGGGAACTGGCAGACCAGTCAGGTGTTCTCTGGATCGAATTTTTCATGAAGGGCATCGCACTTGATAAGGAATTGATGCAGGATGACGGCATTCATCCGAATGCCAAAGCCCAATCGATTTTGCTGAACAACGCCTGGCCAATCATTCGCCAGGCCCTCACAGATCGTCAGACAAACAACAAAAATAATTAACCGGTGGGAATGATATTGCGTGGATAAGATCTGGTTGAAGTCATACCCGGAAGATGTCCCGGCGGAGATTCCGACTCCTGAATTCAAGTCGCTGCGCGACATGATCGAGTTCTCGTTCAACGAGTTTCCGGATCGTCCTGCCTACACTAATATGGGCACGACGCATACCTTCCGGGATCTCGACAAGCAGTCGATGCAGTTCGCCTGCTACCTGCAAAAGTCGCTTGGCCTTGTCAGGGGTGAACGCGTTGCGCTCATGCTGCCCAACATACTGCAGTATCCGGTCGCACTGATCGGGCTTTTTCGGGCGGGCCTGGTGGCTGTTAATGTCAATCCGCTGTATACACCAAGAGAACTCAAGCATCAGCTCACAGACTCTGGAGCAAAGTGCATCATCATTCTTGAAAACTTTGCCGATACGCTAGAAGAGGTAATCGAAGCCACAAAAATCGAGCACGTCATTACGACACAGATCGGAGATTTACTTACCTGGCCGAAGAGCACCATCACCAATTTTGTGCTTAAAAGAATCAGGAAGTCGGTCCCGCCCTTTTCGCTGCCTGGCAGTGTCCGGCTGCGCTCGGCGCTCAGGAGTGGCGCCACACACCATCTGGATCACGTCGAGCTTGGTTATGCGGATATCGCGTTTCTGCAGTACACGGGCGGCACGACGGGTATTTCCAAAGGCGCAATGCTGAGCCATCGCAACATGGTATTCAATGTGCATCAGTCACGCGCATGGCAAGCGGATATCTATGCCGGCCTGGAGCGAATCATCGCGATAACGGCGCTGCCGCTATACCACATTTTTTCGCTGCAGAGTAATTGCCTGTCAGTGATGTACCAGGGCGGCGAGAATATCCTGATTACCAACCCCCGCGACCTGCCAGCTTTCGTCAAGGAAATGTCACGCCACAAATTCTCTTATGTTTCCGGCGTGAATACTTTGTTCGCAGGACTCTTGAACACGCCTGGTTTTGCGGATCTCGACTTCAGCAACCTGCGCCTGACAATCGGCGGTGGCATGGCCGTGCAGGAGGCAATTTCCAGAAAGTGGCAGGAAGTGACCGGCCACATCATTGTGCAAGCCTACGGATTGACTGAAACCTCGCCGGCCGCAATCTCGAATCCGCTTGACCTCGAACAATTTACTGGCTCGATCGGCGTGCCGATTTCCTCGACCGAAGCGCAGATTGTTGACGACGGCGGCAACGAAATGACACTTGGCGAGATCGGTGAGATCTGCATCCGCGGCCCTCAGGTCATGGAGGGCTACTGGCATAACCCCGCGGAAACGGAAACGGTAATGTTGCCGGGCGGATGGTTTCGCACCGGGGATGTGGGCCGCATGGACGAAAACGGCTTCTTTTACATAAAAGACCGCAAGAAGGACATGATCCTGGTCTCGGGTTTCAATGTTTATCCCAACGAAATCGAGGGCGTCGCGATCGAAATGGACGGAATCCTCGAAGCAGCAGCTATCGGGATACCCGATGAGAAGTCCGGTGAAGCGGTCAAGCTGTACGTGGTCAGGAGCGATCCGTCCGTGACCGAAAAGGACGTACTGAGCTTCTGCCGGGAAAATCTCACCGCTTACAAAGTGCCAAAGGCAATCGAATTCAGGGACGATTTGCCGAAGACCAATGTCGGCAAGATTCTGCGGCGAGCACTGCGCGACGAATAGATTATCGCCCGCTTAGGAAGGGCTCCTACAGTAGGAGCCCTTCCTAAGCGGGCGATATTTTCAAGTGTGATATTGCGGACTCAGGCGGTGCACGGCGTCAACCAGGACGCCGAGATTATCCGGATCAACATCCGGCGTGATGCCATGCCCCAGGTTGAATACATGTCCCGGACCGTCACCGAAGCTTGCGAGCACCTCCGCAACGCCCTGTTCGATAGCATCGGGCGATTCCCGAAGAACGGCTGGATTCAGGTTTCCCTGTAGCGCAACCTTGTCACCGGTCAGTCGCCGTGCCTCGCGGAGGTCGGTAGTCCAGTCGACGCCAAGTGCATCGCAGCCGGTCTCCGCCATGACGGCCAGCAGCTCGCCTGCCCCCTTGGTGAACAGGATGACAGGGACGGTCCGTCCATCCTTCTCGCGCTGCAACTCGTCGAGAATCTGCTGCATGCGCTGCAATGAAAAGCGTCGATACTGTTCAGACGGCAGTGCGCTGCCCCAGGTATCGAAAATCATGATGGCCTGCGCGCCCGCGTCGATCTGCGCATTGAGATAGTCGATGGTCGATTTCGCAACGACGTCCAGCAACTCGTCCAGCAGCGCCGGTTCCTGCCTCGCCATGCCTTTTATGCGACTGAAGTCGCGGCTTGACCCGCCCTCGACCATGTAAGTGGCCACGGTCCACGGGCTCCCGGCAAAACCAATGAGCGGCAATGCACCATCAAGCTCTCGCCGCACCAGCGTCACAGCATCGAAAACGTAAGCAAGCTTCTCTGCAACGTCAGGTACTGCAAGCTTGTGAACCCCCGCTGCCGTGCGCACGGGGTGCTCGAACTTCGGCCCTTCCCCGGCTTCGAAATAGAGGCCGAGACCCATCGCATCCGGAATTGTCAGAATGTCGGAAAACAGGATTGCGGCATCCAGCGAGTACCTGCGCAATGGTTGCAGCGTAACTTCGCAGGCGAGCTGCGGATTCGAACACAGGCTCATGAAGTCGCCGGCCTTTGCACGGAGCTCGCGATATTCCGGCAGATAACGTCCCGCCTGGCGCATAATCCAGACTGGTGTACGCGGCACCGGCTGTCGCGTTAACGCCCGCAGCAGCAGATCATTCTTGAGCGCAGCTGCCATATCGTCAGAATTCTGCGGCAACGATCGCCTGAATCGACTCGGCCGCCGCCCGCGGGCTGTCAGCATCACGTATCGGCCGCCCGACCACAATGTAATCTGCACCGTTCCGGAATGCCTGTTCGACACTGACCACGCGCTTCTGATCGCCGCCTGGTTTGTTGTCGACGGGACGAATGCCCGGCGTGACGACGATCAGTTTCGCATCGATGTACTGGCGCAGCTTCCCCACTTCGAGTCCTGACGATATCACGCCGTCGCAACCGGCTTCCAGCGCCCGCTTCGCACGTGACAGTACGAGTTCCTCGACATCGCAATCGAAGCCGAGATCGTCGAGGTCACCCCGATCAAGGCTCGTCAGGACAGTCACGGCCAGCACCTTCAGCTCGTCACCCTTGTTTTCTGCCGCCGCTTCCATGATGGATTGATTGCCATGAACCGTCACGAAACTGGCGCCGCGAGTCTTCAGCTGCCTCACCGCCGACCCGACCGTCGCCGGAATATCGAAAAACTTCAGATCCGCGAATACTTTTTTATCTCGCGCCAGCATCCAGTCCAGTAACTCGAAATATCCACCAGTCATCATTAGCTCGAGTCCGAGCTTATAGAAGATCACCGAATCGCCGAGTTCTGCCGCCAGCTGACGCGCCCGGTCACAGTCCGGCAGGTCCATGGCGAAAATCAGGCGTTCATTATCGGCAATGTTCTTGTCTGCCACAGCCGCTCCGGCAAATGATGAAAACGGGGCGCATTGTAACGCGGAAATCATTGCAGCGTGCCGTAGCGCAATTAATTAACGCGATCGTGCTCCGCAATCGCAAACCGGTCTGTCATGCCGGCGACATAGTCGGCGACGACACGCGCTTTGGTGGACTCGTTCGCGTCATTTGCCGTCGCGGACAGGCAAAATTCCCCGGACATCTGTCCAGGATCGCTCATGTAGCGCTCGAACAGGACCTCGATCATCAGTTTTGCCTTGTCCGTCATCTCACGCACCTTGTCGTGCCGATAAAGGTGCTTGCTTAAGAATTGCTTCAGCGCCGTATGCTTTTTGTAGACAGCATCGCTCAAAACAACAACCGGATTTCGCTGTGCCCGTATGTCCTCGATCGAATCCGGCGCCAGTGATTCAAGCCGGCGCGTCGTATTGTCGATGAGGTCCGTGACAACCTTGTTGATCATGCTACGAATAATCTCGTAGATCAGCCGGCGATCTTCGAGCTCCGGATAGCGCGCATGTACCGCCAGGTATTGCTGGTCGAACAACGCCTGTTGCCGCAATTCATCGAAGCTTAGAAGCCCTGCACGAAATCCATCATCCACATCGTGATTGTTGTACGCGATCGCGTCAGCGATGTTCGCAATCTGCGCCTCCAGGCCGGGCTGGCGGCGGCTAAGAAAGCGCTCGCCCAGCTGCCCCAGTTCCTGTGCATTCCGTGCAGAACAATGTTTGAGAATGCCCTCGCGGGTCTCGAAGGTCAGGTTCAGTCCGGGAAAATCGGCGTACTTTGCTTCAAGTTCATCGACAACCCGCAGTGATTGCAGGTTGTGCTCAAAACCGCCGAATTCCCCCATGCATGCGTTCAATGCGTCCTGACCCGCATGACCGAACGGCGTGTGGCCGAGATCGTGTGCAAGGCTTATCGCCTCGACCAGGTCCTCGTTTAAGAGTAGAGCCCTGGCTACGGTGCGGGCGATTTGTGCGACCTCGAGCGAGTGGGTAAGCCGCGTTCGATAGAGATCGCCCTCGTGGTTGACGAACACCTGTGTTTTGTAGACAAGCCGCCGGAAAGCGGTGGAATGCACAATACGATCGCGGTCGCGCTGGTACTCGCCGCGATATGACGCTGCCGGTTCCTGATAGCGCCGGCCCTTGCCCTGTGCTTCGTGGGCGGCGTACGGCGCCAGTTCGCCTGAGGGCTTTGTCATTTCAGCTATCGCACTTCCGCAGGATGCTATTCAGCAGCTCAGCGTCGTAGTCCGACGTCACGTAAGCATCGCCAAGTGATCGCAACAGGACAAACCTGCTTTGCTTCGCCTGTACCTTTTTGTCCATCTCCATTGCCGCCCGCATTTTCTCAGCACCGATAGCAGGCGGGCAAACCGGTAATCCGGCCGCTTCGAGAAGATTTCGCAAACGCCCTGATGCGCCCTCGCCAATATTGCTCAGCTCGAGCGCCATCAGCATGCCGGCAGCAACTGCCTCACCATGCAACCACTCGCCGTAACCGAGTGAATTCTCAATCGCGTGGCCGAAGGTATGACCGAAATTCAGGATTGCCCGCCTGCCTGCCTCTCGTTCGTCGTCGGCAACCACTCCGGCCTTCAATTCACAGGAGCGCAGAATCGCGTACACCAGCGCATCAGGGTTTTTGTCGAGAAGCTCGCCAATGTTTGTCTCCAGCCAGCCAAGAAATTCAAGATCGGCAATGGCACCGTACTTTATGACCTCGGCTAAACCGGCTTTCAGCTGCCGATCGGGTAAGGTGCTCAATGTGTCCGTATCTATGAGCACCAGTTTGGGCTGATGAAAGGCGCCGATCAGGTTTTTGCCCTTTTTATGATTGACGCCGGTCTTGCCACCGACCGACGCATCAACCTGAGCGAGCAACGTGGTTGGCACCTGTATGAAAGCAATACCGCGCATGTAGCACGCGGCAGCAAAACCGGCGATATCCCCTACAACGCCTCCGCCAAGTGCTACCACCGTGGCGTCCCTGTTCGCATGGCTCGCGACAAGCCCGTCCAGCACCCGCTCAACGTTTCCTAGTGTCTTGTGTTCTTCGCCATCGGCCAGGGAAACGACAGTGCTGCCAGGCGGCAGCTTCTTTTGCAGTGCCGGGAGATACAGCGGGCCCACCGTCTCATTGGTGACGACCAGGCAATCAGGACCATTGAAATAGTCGCCAAGAGCGAAGTCACCCAGCAAACCACTGCCGATGACTATCGGATAGCTGCGTTCGCCGAGATCAACGTTGAGGGTGCTGGAGATTGCCAAAACCGCGTCCAATGAAAAGACCAGCGGCAAAGATTACATGATTTGGCCAGCATCCGTAGGAGCGGCGTCCCGCCGTGATTCCTATAACGATTCGTGGATTTCGCGGGCGACCGTCTGCACCCGGCGTCCGTCCGTATCGACGATCAGGTCGGCGATCTCCCGATACAGCGGATCGCGAATCGCCATCAGTTCTTCGAGGACTTTTTCGGGATCGCCGTTTTCCAGTACCGGCCGTTTGCGTCCGCGCTGCGTGCGTTCCAGCTGTTGCTTGACGCTGGTATAGAGGTAAATAACGTAACCGCGCGCGCCAAGACGATTGCGGCTCTCAGGATCTGCTATGGCGCCGCCACCGGTGGCAAGGACCACGGCGTCCTTCTGCGAAAGCTCGTCGATGACCTTCACTTCGCGTTTGCGGAAACCCTCTTCTCCTTCCTTCTCGAAAATGAAAGGGATATCGACGCCGGTCCGTATTTCGATTTCCTCATCGCTGTCGATGAATTCAAGGTGCAGGAGTCTCGCCAGTTGCCTTCCGACTGCTGATTTTCCTGCGCCCATCGGGCCCACAAGAAAAATTTTATTGACCAATCGAATTCCCTAAAAAAAAGCTCCGTCCAAAGGACGGAGCTTCTGTTACTGACTCTGCTTAGTCATTAAAGGTGATTGAGTGTACCGTAACAACACCACTCGGCGATTTAACTTCGACAGTGATCAAACCGCTACTCGCCGTAGTGTTACCTTTAACGGCAAAATCGAAAACAAGTGGCCCATCGAAATTCGAACACAGGAAAGTGTATGAGTCCGTGCCAATCATACTGCCATTTGACGTGGTTACGTCTACCGTGGTACCGGCCGCCATCGGCTGCGGCGTAGTCGAATTACCCTTGTTGTCACCAATCGTCAGCGTGAACGATGCGACACCTTCGCCGCCCGGCACAGCCAGAGTAATGGAGCCACCAACATTATCGGTGATGGTTGCCGCGCCGGCCGACATTACTACAACGCCCTGGTCGCTGACGAACAGTGTTTCGTTCGCGCTGCACAGAGCCGTCATGCTGTCGCAGAGCAAGCCGTTGAAGTTCACATAGTCGGGCTGAGTCGCATCATCCCAAATGCCGTTAGAATTGAAATCTGCGAAAAATTCGCCCGCGGCAGGTTCGGCAATGCCATTTTCATTATCGTCGCGGAACGGCTCGCCGATTTCTATCGGGGTATCGGCATTATTGAAGATGCCATCGGCATTAGCATCGATGAAGCTCTCCTCGCCAATCGCAAATGCAAGTATGGAAACCCGCCCGTCACCTGCTCCATTGTCGCGCGGGTCCTGACTGACAAAAGTCACGGTGCAGACACCCGCGCCATTAGACGGCGTAGTGACTGTCTGGCAAGATCCACCAATCTGGCCGCCTTCGGTGTTCAATGTGACGGCTGTGCCATCGGGGACAGGATTATTGTAACGGTCCGACATGCGCACAGTTACGTCTGTCGTTTCACCGTCCCGGCTCCAGCCTTCGATATTCACGCAGGCCATGGACAGCGATACGCTGTCGTTATCGGGTATGCCGGTGGTGATCGTAAGCTGATCGGACTGCGTCGCAATCACCGGACTCGACGGATTGACCGTCGCCGTGACGCGAACGCTGGTAGCAACCGACCCTGCGGAAATGACCGTTTGTGCGAACCCCTGAATGTCGCTCGTGACCGAGGTCGGGGTCAGCACTATGCCACCGATCATCGTGTTGAGTGTAAAATCGACTGTCGATCCGGACACCGGACCGCCGGTTGAATCCGTCACTTTGAATCGAATAGTCGATGTTTCCTGCCGGCCAACGCCGCCTGTACAAAGCAGACCAATATTGGTCGGGTCAGCGCTCACGAACTCGATCGAACCGACGGTAGCTGCTGCCACGGTGACCGTCGCAGTCGCCTGCAACACACTGCCATCGATGTTAGCAGTAGCGGTAATCGTATCGGCGCCCGAACATCCGGTCGCTGAATAGGTTGCGGTTGCCGCGCCGGTTACGGTAGTAATCGAAGTCTCGACGATGTTCGCGAGGCCGCTGGCAGCGCATGCGGAACTGAAAG
>SMVB01099058.1_pt1 | contig 36749 bp, 36 predicted proteins | sample 2456461 | NCBI WGS metagenome assembly SMVB01 (sample SAMN11095934, study PRJNA526329) | marine sediment metagenome | biome: Marine sediment; feature: Surficial sediment; material: Deep marine sediment; isolation source: Hadal surficial sediment | place: Pacific Ocean | collected 2014-05 | depth...
ACATGACGCGATGGATAGTCATCGGCGCATTCATGGCAGCTGCGGCCTGCAGCAGCCTGTCGCCCCGGCCACCTTCGACTTTCGACCTCAACGGCCAATGGGTGCTTCAACCAGAGCTCAGTGAGAGCCCGCCCGTCGTCGCCCGTGAAACGAGCCAGAGACGCAACTCCGCGTCTCGGCCTCGGCGTGCAGGCGAGATGCAGCCACCGGGCGGGCAGCAGCGGCAACGGTCCGCTGGCGGCATGCACACTGCTCCGCCGGCAGATCTGTTTGACGTAATGCACGCTGAATGGATGGCTATCGAGCAGAACGCCGATTCGATGGGGATCGATTACGAACCCGGAAATTACCGGGACGTAAATTGGGGGAAAAGCGAGCGCTCCGGTTTCGAAATCGAAGTCGGCTGGAAAGAGGACACCCTCATCATCACTTCCAAGCGCGATCGCATGAAGGTCAGAGAGTCTTACACCCTGACGGAGTCCGGCGATCGCCTGATCGTTGAGATCGAGGTCGGCGCGCACCGCAGAGGGTTCGTAATCACCCGAGTTTACGACCGCATAGAGCGAGCCCTGCGCGGCGCTCGTGGAGCAACGCCGACCTAGTAGCCTTCCAACTCCCCGTAGCGGTTGCGATGAAAATTGACGTCGCCGAAGGTCTGTTCGGTCACCGCTGAGCGTTTGATGAAGAACCCGATATCGAACTCGTCGGTCATGCCGATGCCGCCGTGCATCTGCACGCCTTCGCGACTGACCCGGGTGAAGGTTTCGCCGACCTTGGTCTTGGCGAGGCTCGCGAGCTTTGCGATCTCGTCCGCATCACGCTCCTCGTCCAGCGCGGTCAGCGCTTCCAGCACGACGGACTTGGAGAGTTCGACCTCGCAGAACATGTCCGCTGCGCGATGCTTGAGCCCCTGGAATGAGCCGATGGGTACGCCGAATTGCTCGCGCTCCTTGAGGTACTCGATGGTGCGCTCGAAACACTCCTGGAGGCTGCCGAGCATTTCAGCGGCCAATCCGATACGTGCGATGTCCAGCGTCGGGTCGAGCACGTCGGCGCCTTTGTCTACCTCACCGAGCACCGCATCCGCACCCACCTTCACGCCGCTGAGCGAAATGTTGGCTGCATTGCGGCTGTCCACCATCTGCGTGCGGGTAATCGATACCCCATCGGCGCCGGGATCCACCAGGAACAGGGTGATGCCATCCCGATCGCCCGCGGCACCCGAAGTGCGCGCCACAACAATCAACTGATCCGCCACGTGACCATCCAGAACGAACGTCTTCTCGCCCGTGAGGACGTAGCCGCCTTCACTCGATTCAGCCGTGGTCGCGATAGCGTACGGCGCGTGGCGATGCGATTCCTCGAGGGCCAGCGCCAGCAGCAGTTCACCCGCTGCGAGCTTCGGCAGCAGCTCGCTCTTCTGAGCATCGCTGCCGCCGATGTTGATCGCGGTTCCGCCCACCCAGACGCTGGCGATCAGGGGGCTGGCAGTCAAGGTCCGTCCCGACTCTTCAGTCACAACGCCGAGCCCCTTGTAGCCGAATGCCAGCCCGCCGAACTCTTCCGGCCAGGGGATACCCGCCCAGCCAAGTTCTACCATGCTCTTCCAGCTTTCCCGGTCGAAGCCATCCGCGCTGACGTCGTCGCGCAGCTTGCGCAGCTGACTGATCGGGGTGTTGTTCGCGCAGAAGTCCTTCGCGGTGTCTTTGAGCATGTTCTGCTCTTCGTTGAGAATCATCGCCATCGTGTGCGCCTGCTCCTACTAATGCGTGTCGCTACCGCTCCGGGGGATCGACAAATGTAATGCCAGCGCTGGCCTCTGTCGAGCGAGATGGCCTCTGTCGAGCGGGACAGTCGAGTCGGACAGTTGTTCGATGAACGTACAGCCTCCATACTCGGCGGCTTTCGTATGCCAGACACCAACGGGGGGCACGCATGGCAGTCACCGAATCGAGCACCGAGGAATTCCTGGTCGAACAACGCGACCGCGTTGTGGTCTTCACCTTGAACCGTCCGGAACGTCTGAACGCGATCAGCCGTGACATGCTGGCCGAGCTCTCCACCAAGATGACCGAAGCCAACAGAGACCCGGACACCCGCTGCATCGTGCTGACCGGGGCCGGCAGAGGTTTCTGCTCCGGGCTGGATCTCATCGAAGTGGGCGAAGGCGGCATCGGCAGCGACGCGGGCAAAGGCAGCAACCGGCCACGGCAACTGTTCGATCTGCGCGACGCCCCGGTCAACGTCATGTGGAACATCGACACGCCGATTGTGTGCGCCGTCAATGGCGCCGCCGCCGGCTACGGTATGGACGTTGCGCTGTTGTGCGACATCCGCATCATGGCCGAGTCCGGCAAGATGGCGGCGGTGACCGCCAAGCGCAATGTCGTTCCCGAAAGTGGCGGAACCTGGCTGCTGCCGCGCCTGGTGGGCTGGGCAAAAGCGGCTGAACTCTACTACCGCGCACGCACCGTGGGCGCCGAAGAGTGTCTCGAGATCGGCCTGGTCAACACCGTGGTGCCTGACGATCAACTCATGGATACCGCGATGCAATGGGCCAACGAGATCGCCGACAACGCCCCGATGGCCGTGCAAACCACCAAACGCATGATGCGTATGGGTCTGGAAGAGTCCTACGACACCGCCGTGGACCACTTGATGGTGCATCTGGGCGCTATGTTCGCGAGCGAGGACTTCCAGGAAGGCGTGAAGGCGTTTCTGGAACGCCGCAAGCCGGAATTTACCGGCCGGTAGGGACCAGCACCTTCGCGCCCTTGACGCCGCCGGCGCGAAGCTCCAGCAGCGCTCGATTCGCATCCTCGAGTGGATAGGTCGTCACTTGCGGCCGAATCGGAATCAACGCTGCGATCTGCAGGAATTCCGCGATGTCACGGGCGGTGATGTTCGCCACGGATTTGATCTCGCGCTCCATCCATAGGTGTTCGTGATAGCTCAGCTCGCTGAGGTTCGCCTTATCGGCATCCTCCTTGCGAATCGCATTGATCACCAGACGTCCGCCGGGGCGCAGGTTCGCCAGGGCTTCCACCATCGGTCTCCACGCCGGCGTCGTATCAATGACGGCGTGCAACGCGTCCGGCGTTCGTTCGGTGATATCACCGGTCCAGTCTGCGCCGCACTGGCGCGCAAACGCACGCACGTCCGGATCCCGCGCGAACACGGCGATCGTCGCGTTCGGGTACAGGTGTCGCGCAAGTTGCAGTACCAGATGGGCGGAACCGCCGAAACCTGTCAGGCCCAATCTCTGGCCATCCGCAATTCCCGACAAGCGCAGCGCACGATGGCCGATCGCCCCGGCGCACAGCAATGGCGCCGCCTCGACGTCGCTGAACTGGTCGGGTATCGGATAGGCGTAGTCCTGGGAAACAGTCATGAACTCCGCGTAGCCACCGTCGACATCACGCCCGGTGGCCGTGAATTCGGGCGCCAGGTTCTCATCGTCCGCGCCGGTTGAACGGTAGATCCAGCCCACCCCAAGCCGGTCACCCAGCGCATGTCGATCCGCTCCCGCTCCCCGCTTCGTCACCCGGCCCACCACTTCATGCCCAGGAATTACGGGTAGTGACGGCGGCGGGGTGCGCCCTTCGATCTCGTCCAGCTCGGTATGACAGACGCCACAGGCGAGCACCTGGAGCAGCACCTCCCCGGCTCCCGGCCTCGGAACGGGCAGGTCCACCTGCCTCAGCGGTTCGGGACGATCCGCCAGGGTCGCCGTTCGTTCCAGAATCATCGCCCGCATCATCGGGTTACTCGAACCCCTGTCAGGCCGACTCACCCAGCGGCCAGGGCTGCACGTCCGAGCGCAGGCAGATGTACTCCAGCACTTGGTATATGTAACCGGTCAGGGTTCCGGCAAATTCGTTAAGGCGATCGTTGCGATCACCCGTCACCAGCATGCACACCACCTGGAACAGCGCCACGGCAAAGAATATGACTTCCGCGACCTGGTAAATCAGCGCAAACAGAATCACCAGCAGCAGGCGCGACCAATCGCGTCCGCCGGATTCAGTCATTTCGGATTCAGCGGCCGGTTCGGACTGATTTGTATCACTCATAAGCACTTCCCCTTCCTCAAGCTGGAATGACAGTTCTCCATATCCGCACGCGGCTTGCAACATCCACGGCTGGCTTCTCGCCTTCAACGGGTGCATCGATATCGATATAGTGAGGGTTAATAGTGCCAGGAGGTAGCCATGGCCACCGAGCAACACCCGGAAGACGCCGCGCTCGAGAGCACCCTCGCCCTGAACCCGGTGGTGGGATTCAGCTTCGAGGACGTCGCGAAGGCCAGCGCCATGGTGCTGCGCCAGGCCGTATTGCAGCCGGCCATCGGCGCCGAATACGCCAATCGCCTGTTCCAGGAAAACGTCCGCATCCTGTTCGGCACGTCGACGGTGGCACCCAACCCACGCGATCGCCGCTTCGCCGACGAAGCGTTCACCGAACAGCCCCTGTTCAAGCGTCTAGCCCAGGGCTGGCTCGCGATGCAGCAGACCGCAACCGATTGGGTCGACGCGGTGGGCTTCAAGCCGCTCGACCAGCAGCGTGCCCGATTCGTCGTCGATCTGGTGACAGATGCCGTGGCGCCAACCAACTTTCTGCTCGGCAACCCATCGGCATTGAAACGCGCCCGCGAGTCCAACGGCGAGAGCGTGGTCAAGGGGCTGCGCAACTTCATCGACGATATGATCAACAATGGCGGCATGCCTTCGCAAGTCGACAAGACGGCATTCAAGGTCGGTGAGAACATCGCCAATACGCCCGGCGAGGTGGTGTTTCGCTCGCCCTTGCTGGAGCTTCTGCAGTACCAGCCAACGACAGAGACGGTCGAGGCGCGGCCGATCTTCATCGTGCCGCCGCAGATCAACAAGTTCTACGTGTATGACATGTCGCCCGAAAAAAGTCTGGTCAGATACCTGGTTGATCAGGGCTTTCAAGTATTCGTGGTCTCGTGGCGCAACCCGACGGCCGAGCAGCGCGACTGGGGACTCGCCGACTACGTAGACGCCATCGAAGAGGCAATCGATGCAACGCTGGAGATCACCGGGCAACCGGGCGTAGCCGGGGTCGGCGCCTGCGCCGGGGGCATTACGTTCGCCAGCGCGCTGGCTTATCTCACGGGCCTCGGCCGCGGCGACAAAGTGGCATCGCTGACCCTCATGGTGAACGTTCTCGACAGCCGCAACGACGACTCGGTAATGGGTTTGTTCATGACCGACCAGACGCTGGAGGCCGCGCGCAAGCGCTCAGCACGCGAGGGGATTCTGGACGGAGAGAAAACGGCGCGGGTGTTCAACTGGATGCGGCCCAACGACCTCATCTGGAACTACGTCGTTTCAAACTACCTGCACGGCGAGACACCGCCGGCATTCGACATCCTGTACTGGAACAGCGACACCACCTGCCTGCCCGCGCAGTTGCACAGCGACTTTCTGAACATCTTCAAGGACAGCCCGTTCACCAACCCGGGAGCCATGCACATCCGCGACGTGCCGATCGATCTGACCCAGGTCCAGATTCCCGTGTTTATCACCGGCGGCACCACGGATCACATCACGCCATGGCACGCCTGCTACCGCTCCACCCAGCTGTTCGGCGGCGATTGCACGTACGTGCTGTCGACGGCGGGTCACATACAAAGCCTGATCAATCCGCCCGGGCCTTCCAAGCGGCGTTACTACGTAAACCCTGAAACGCCACCGAGTGCGGAAGAATGGCGCACCGGAGCGACCGAGCACGAGGGCTCGTGGTGGCCGTATTGGTTGGAGTGGCAGCGAACCCACGGGGCTGGCACGAAGCCCGCCCCAGAAAAGCTCGGCAGTGCCGCCAACGCTCCGCTGGGTGCCGCGCCTGGCACCTACGTGCTCGAGTAGCGCCTCACCATGGCCCAGCCGGAAATCGAACACGGTTTCGCCGATCTCGGGGCCGATCGCCTGTGCTTCGCGCGCACGCGGCTACCCGACGCAGCGGGCCCGACGCTGCTGATCTTCAACGGCATTGGCGCCAGCACGGAGCTGTTGGAACCGCTCATGCGCGCACTGACGGGTGTCGAGACATTAGCCTTCGACCTGCCAGGCATCGGCGCCTCCAAGCCCTCGTTCTTTCCCCGGCGCTTGCGGGGTTTTGCGCAACTCGCTCGGGAACTCATCGACGCGCTCGGGATCGAACGGGTGGATATCATGGGCATATCCTGGGGCGGGGCTCTCGCCCAACAGTTTGCGCACCAGTATCCACACCGGACGAAGCGTTTGATTCTCGCCGCCACGTCCACCGGACACCTGATGATTCCGCCGCGCCCGAGCGTGATCCTGAAGATGGCAACGCCGCTGCGCTATTTCTCGGCGGGCTTCTTCAGAATGGTCGCGGGCTCTATCTATGGCGGCGACTTCCGAAGCAACGGTGAACTGGCCGAGCAGCATCTGCGGCGCATGGCCCCACCCACGATCCGGGGCTACGCCAATCAGCTGTTCGCGCTAGCCGGATGGACCAGCCTGCATTGGCTGCGTGAGCTCACGCAACCGACGCTGATCATGGCCGGCGACGACGACCCCATCATTCCAATGGTCAACGCCCGAATCCTGGCGGGTCTCATCCCGAATGCCGAACTCGAGGTGTTCGACTGCGGTCATCTGTTCATGCTGACCCGTCTGCGGGAGACCACGCAACGAATTGAAGGGTTCCTGCAACCGTGAACAGCCCCCCAATCGACCCGGTCTGCGGGATGACCGTGACGCCCGACGGTCCACACGTACACGAGCATGCCGGTACGGATTACCGATTCTGCAGCGCCAGTTGCAAGGTGAAATTCGCCGCCGACCCCGGGCGCTACCTGGATCCTGTCCAGGCGGAACAGGCAGCGCGCCGGGAAGCGGAGACTTCACCGCCCGGGACGCGCTACCTCTGCCCCATGTGCCCCGACGTCGAGAGCCCGGTACCCGCCGCGTGTCCGAAATGCGGGATGGCCCTGGAACCGGCGCTCACCTCGACCGCCCTCGTCATCGAATGGACCTGTCCGATGCATCCCGAGGTCGTCGAACGCGCGGCCGGTAATTGTCCAATCTGCGGCATGGCGCTGGAACCTCGCACGGCATTGCCCCAGGAAGACGATACCGAGCGAACCGACATGCGCCGCCGGTTCGTCTGGGCGACCGCATTCAGCCTCCCACTGCTGTTCGCCAGCATGAGTGATATGTTGCCGGGCATGCCGGTTTCGGCGCTCATTGGCGACACGACCCGAATCTGGCTGGAACTCGCGCTGGCAACGCCCGTATGTCTCTGGGCCGGTTGGCCATTCTTGGTACGTGGCGTGCAGTCGGTGATGCACCGATCGCTGAACATGTTCACGTTGATTGCACTGGGCGTGAGCGTCGCATACATCTACAGCCTCGTGGCAGTGCTCGCGCCCGGGGTGTTTCCGGCCGCGTTTCGCGCCGCGGACGGTCACGTGCCGGTGTACTTCGAGGCCGCCGCGGTCATCGTCACGCTGATTCTGCTCGGACAGGTACTGGAATTGCGCGCCCGCTCACGCACCGGGGCGGCAATCCGCGCGCTACTGAGCCTGGCGCCGCCGGTCGCCCGACAGGTGCAATCCGACGGCAGCGAAACCGACGTACCGCTCGACCAGGTGCGCTCTGGTGACCGCCTGCGGGTACTACCGGGCGCCAAGGTACCGGTCGACGGCACGGTCCTCGAGGGGTCCAGCACGGTCGACGAATCGATGATGACCGGGGAACCCATTCCGGTCGAAAAGGGTCCGCAAGACCAGGTCTCCGGCGGCACCGTCAACGGTACCGGCAACTTGCTGATCGAGGCAACCCGCGTGGGCGCCGATACGTTGCTCGCACGCATCGTCTCACTCGTTGCCGAGGCACAGCGTAGTCGTGCGCCCGTGCAGCAACTGGTCGATCGCGTCGCCGCCGTGTTCGTTCCAATAGTGATAGGCATCGCCGTTGCTGCATTCGCGGTCTGGGCAACCGTGGGTCCCGAACCGCGCCTGGCCCACGCGTTGCTGGCATTCGTCGCCGTACTCATTATTGCGTGCCCCTGCGCACTGGGTCTTGCTACTCCAATGTCGATCATGGTCGCCACCGGGCGCGGTGCTTCCATGGGCATCCTGTTCCGCAACGCGGAAGCCATCGAACACGTGCGCAAGGTCGATGTGTTGCTGGTCGACAAGACCGGGACCCTCACCGAGGGCAAGCCCCGGCTGGTCCACATCGAGCCCTTTGGACAGTGGGGCGAAGCCGAACTGCTTGCACTGACGGGCGCCGTCGAACGCGGCAGCGAACACCCGTTGGCCGGCGCGATCCTCGACGCCTGCCGGGAGCGCGGTCTGTCCCTTCGCGAAGCGACGGAGTTCTCCACCCTGCCCGGCAAAGGGATCACCGCGCGGGTAGGCGAACTCCGGATCGGCTTCGGCAACCAAGCGTTGACCGAGCACCTCGGGATCGACATCGCACCCTTCTCCGCGCGCGCCGATGCTCACCGCGAAGCGGGCGCCACGGTCATGTATGCCGTCATCGATGGCGCGGCGGCGGGGTTATTCGCCGTCAAGGATCCAATCAAGCCAACCAGCGTCGCCGCCCTGGCCGCATTGCAGTCTGACGGCGTGGAGGTCGTCATGGTCAGCGGCGATGCGGAAGCCACCGCCCGGGCTGTCGCCAGGGATCTCGGTATCGAGACGGTTTATGCCGGTGTCACCCCGGAACGTAAGGCAGCGTTGGTTGCCGAGTTCAAAGCCCGGGGTCACGTCGTGGCGATGGCCGGAGATGGCATCAACGACGCACCAGCGCTGGCGACGGCCGATGTTGGAATTGCGATGGGCACCGGCACCGACGTCGCCATGGAGAGTGCCGACCTGACCCTGGTGAAAGGCGATCTGGCGGCGATCGCCCGCGCTCGTGCGCTGTCCCGGGCAACCTTTCGCAACATCAAACAGAACCTGGTCTTCGCGTTCGGCTACAACAGCGCGGGCGTACCGCTCGCGGCCGGTGTGCTCTACCCGCTGACCGGCTGGTTGTTGAACCCGATGTTTGCCGCGGCAGCGATGAGCTTGTCGTCGATCTCGGTGATTGGCAACGCGCTGCGATTACGGCACCAACGCCTCGAATAGCCGGCCCCAAGACCGACGTACCGACGAAACGTAATGATCCAACCGGTCGATTCGCCCCGGAAACCCCCATATTCCGGGCGCGTATCAGCTTCTAAGGACTTCTAAGGACATTTCATACCCGCCTCAGGTGTCCCAATCCGCCGATCCGTACAAAGGGTTCCGAGTTGAACAACCTCCGACGGAGCAGGGACATGACCCACCATCTACTCAAGCTGACCATTCTGGGGCTGACGCTGATCTGCGTCGGATGTGCAACCACGGCGGGGCTGGTACAACCACCGGTCACCGCAATATCCACCAGCGCGCGGCAGGAAGTGAACGTGCTGGCCATTCGGGGCCCGCACGCGCCGTCGATACACGTCAGCGGCGACGAGATCGCCCGGCGGTCACAAGTGATCGGCGCCACAGCCAAGGAAGCCGGGCTCGGCTCCATCAGCGCGGGCTTTCAAGCCGGCGCTGAGGCGGGCGAACCGCTCACCGCTATCTTCATGGCGGCCCTCGGCATCGCTGCCGCGCCCTTTGCCGCCACGGGCGGCGCCATCTATGGCGGAGTAATCTCCGACACCGACGAGGACATCAAGGCGAGCGTCCCCCAACTTCGAGCCGCACTGCAGCAGGCACCGGCCCACATGGAGCGGCAACTCAGATTGCACGCTGATGCTGATCTCAGTGGTATCCAGTACGAGTACGTGGCACCTTCCACGACCAACGAGGCGCTGCGTGAGCGCGGGTTCGACGCGGTACTGGACCTGGACATGAAGCGCCTCGATACGATGCCTTCCGAGAACCTGGCACAAGTCCGCCTCGTGTCGCGCAACACGGTGCGCCTTACGGACCTGGATAACGACGTCGTGCTAGCCCGACGCGACTACCAGGCGTTCACCGACGACAAGAAGTTCTCAACCTGGGTCGGTCATGACGCCGCACCCCTGTTCGATGCACTCGATAGAACCTTCGCCGAAATCAGCACCGACCTGATCGACGACTTCTTTCTCAACCCGTCGATCCAGGTCCAAGGGCTCGAGCCGATCGCCACAGACGCCATGCGGCGGGGGCGTATCGACAGCATGAAGCCGCTGATCCTATGGCGGACGCTTGATGCAAACATGGATCTTCCGGATGACCGTGACGTTGAGTACGAACTGCTGCTGTACACCGGATCCAAGACACCGGACGAGGGAATTCGTGTCGCCACGGATCGCTATGTGCCTGACGGCCTGCTGGAGCATTGCAAGCGTTATCGCTGGAAGGTTCGGGCGCACTACCAGAGCTTCGGTCAGCCAGTGGCATCGCCCTGGTCGCCCGTGTATCGGTTCGGTACGCCGTGCAGATAGGTCAATCGTCTTGTGCGACGTAAAACCGCACCGGTGGGGCAGTATACTGGGGTCGTGGAAATCAGGACGGGAGAATCCCATGGATCTGGCTGCACTCGAAGCCCGCATCGCCCGGGTCGAAGACGTGGAAGCAATCAAACAACTCAAAGCCCGGTACTGCGAGATCTGCGACGACAGCCACAACCCCGATGAAATCGTCAAAATCTTCACCGAAGACGGCATCTGGGAAGGTAAAGGGATCGGCAAGGCCCAAGGCCACGCTGCAATTCGCGAGTTGTTCGTCGGCTTTCAAAAGGCAATGAGCTATTCGCAACACATGGTGATGAACCCGATCATCGAGATCCAAGGCGATACCGCGACAGGTCGTTGGTACATTTTCGTACCGTCCACCTTTCGCCACGGCAATCAGGCCAAGTGGCAAGCCGCTCGGTACAGCGAGGATTACGTCAGGGAAAACGGCGCGTGGAAGATCAAGCACTTGCGCATCGCCGGTCCCAGGATGAGTGCAGATTACGAGACAGGCTGGGCCAGCTAGCGGCCCAGTGCCAGCGCCTGGGCAAGGGTAGTGCCGAACGCGTCTGGCGCGTCACCCAGGAAGGCCAGCCGTAACGATCGCCAGCGCTCCCCTTCACATGGTTTGAGTCGCTGAATTTCCAACATCGCTATGGGTCTCTTCTGTTCCCGGAACGTCAAACGTGCGTGTGCTCAACAGCACGTCGCGCTCGAAAAGTCGCCGTTCCAGACTGACCAGGGTTTCGCGTTCCGGGTCCAGGGCCCAGTCGCCCGACGCAATCGCATCACGGAATTCGAGCACCGTCATCCGGTCGAACTGATCCTCCGCCTGCGCCACCAGCGGATTGAGATCCGCGGACCAGGCCAGCACACCCCCATGGCGCTCAAGAAGTTCGTGTTCCTGTTGGCCCCACCGGTCCTCGAACGCCTCATAATCGGCACCTTCGCCCAGGCGGGTCAGCCGAACCACGTAACTTCGATCCAATTCGGGCTCGAAGGGAAACCGGGGGGTACCCGCATAGACCGCGGTGCGCTCAAGGGCCGCCGCACGCGCGTCCAACCCGTCGCGATACTCACCGCTGGTGACCATGTCGATGAAACTCACCCGGGAGGGGTACTCCACCAAGGCGATCAGCTGCCACCCGTCGGCCGCATTCCCGGCAAGCACCTCGTCTGTTCGAGCTGCCCACAACTGCCGGCCGCCAAGCGCCTCCACCAGTTGAAGCGTATCGCGTGCGTACCCGTCGAAGTACCGCTGCTCCGCGGCCTGATCCACGAAGTCGAGCAAGTTGACCATGACGAACGGTGCGTCGCCGCGTTGCTCATGAAAAATGAACGAAAGCCTGTTGCTGCCCAACAACAATGCGACACCCAGCAGCAGCATCGTAACCATACCGATGAAAGCCAGGAACAGGGCGAGCCCTTTGCTCACGGTTGAATTCCCACACGACGTTGCACCGATGGTACGCGCCTGACGGTCCAACGCCAGCCTGGACTCGCGACGCACTTCGCTTTTCGCTACTCTCAGCGATCTGCTTGGCCAATGGGGAAGAGTCATGTACCAGGACATCAACTACGACGTGAGGGAGCCGGTTGCCATCATCACCATGAACCGGCCCGACGCTCTGAACGCCTTTACTTCACGCATGCTCGCCGAGATCAGGCATGCGCTGGCCGCGGCAGAGCGCGACCCGGACGTCGTCGGCATTGTACTCACCGGCGCGGGGCGCGGCTTCTGCGCGGGAATGGATATGAACGCGCTCAACCAGATGTCGTCCGGCACTGACGAGGGCGGCGATGATCTGAGCGAACTGGCCGCGTCGCCCGGCGATCCCAATATGGGCGAGAATTTCCAGACCACCTATTCGTATCTGCTATCCGTCCGCAAGCCCCTGCTCGCCGCGATCAACGGTGCATGTGCCGGCCTCGGTTTTGCCGTTGCCATGCTCTGCGACATGCGGTTCGTGGAGCGCAGCGCGAAGTTCAGCACTGCGTTCTCGAAGCGCGGGCTGATCGCCGAACACGGCATCAGCTGGATCTTGCCACGCCTCATCGGGCCATCAAGGGCGCTTGACCTGCTCTGGAGCGCCCGCAAGTTCGATGGTGTCGAAGCGGAACGGTTGGGGCTCGCCGACCGGCTCGTGGAGGACGGCGCAAGCCTCGACGCGGCACTGGGCTATATCGAGGAACTCGCCGCCAGCGCGGCGCCGAATTCTCTGATGGTGATGAAGCAGCAGGTGTACCGGCACCTGAACATGCCGCTTGGCGAAGCCATGAAGGAGACCAACACGCTGATGGCCGAAAGTCTCTCGCGCCCGGACTTCCGCGAAGGGGTCCGCTCGTTCATCGAGAAGCGACCGCCCGAGTTTGCGCGCTTGGAAATCGCGGACTGAGTTGCCCGAAAGCGAGCTAGCCGCTGCGCCGATCGTCGCTGTCGCGTCGATCACTGGGCTCGTGGAACTGGATCGTGCGCCCGGCGTATATGGCACGCCGTTCGCCCGCCCGTCGATCCGACCAGTGCTTATACACACAGTGGCAGTCGCCTGGCTGGCTGCATGCGTTCAGCGGCAACATCGGCGCTTCCCCGGCGAGAAACCGCTGCCGCGCGAGCTTCCGCGAAGCTTCGCAACAGCCGCGCCAGTCGGATTCGATCGAGACAGCCCCAAACTGCCTGGTGCGCTCCTTGGCTGTACTTAAGGCCACGAAATTATCCTTTGTTTACAACTACCTGCGGCAAGCCTACTCCCGCAGGCACATCCATCGGTACGACCGTCATGTAACGAATCGTGGGCACATTTTTCACATCCATGGTGCATCTGCCCTAACATCAACGCTCGCGACCTGACGGGAACTGCAATGGCTAGCGAAAACATAATCGCTACGGATCTGGACATCTCGGACTGGCCGGGATTGGTCGATCAGCTCAACCGCATGTTGCGGCTCAGGACGACACCCATCGGCATGAAGCTGTTCGAAACCGTGGCGGCGATGGAGGCAATTCCACGTATTCGCCGACCCAGACACGTGCACACCACCGATCAGATCGTCGGCCAGGCGGCTCGCAACGGCTGGACGGTCGGCATTACCGCGCAAGACCTGGTCGGCGCCCAATGCCAGACCGTGATCGGCCTGCATCCTCGCGACGACGACTGGCTGTCCGGCAATCGAATGGCAGGGGTCTGGTACTCCGACGATGCCGAGGCGAGCGTGCACCAGCATGCAATGGACGTGGTCCCCTACGGCCAGTTTCAGGCCATGGCGGTGAGCCCCCTCGCGAGTGGGCGCCTCGACCCTCCGGACATCGCGCTCATCTATGCCACTCCCGCCCAGATGATCCTGTTCATCAACGGGCTCCAGTGGACCGGTTATAAGAAGCTCGAGTGGGGCTGCGTGGGCGAGTCTTCCTGCGCTGATTCCTGGGGTCGGGCGCTGGCGACCGGGGAGCCCAGCCTGTCGATTCCGTGTTTCGCTGAGCGTCGCTATGGCGGCGTCATGGAGGATGAGTTGCTGATGGCGATTCCACCCGGCTATCTGCCGAAGGTCATCGCCGGACTCGAACACCTCTCACGTAATGGGCTGCGCTACCCCATCCCAGGCTACGGCGTGAACAACGACGTGCGTGCTGGGATGGGCGTGAGCTACGCCGACACGTAATCAGTTGGAGCGATCATGGAACTGTATGATGCAATGAGCAGTCTGCGTGCGGTTCGCCGCCTGCGTCCCGATCCCATCGACACGGTGACCCTCGAACGGATCTACCAGGCCGCGATCTGGGCGCCTACCGGCGGCAACGTTCAGCCCTGGCGGCTGGTTGCCATAACCGATGCTGCAAAGAAACAGGCGCTGGCGGCTCTGTACGCACCACGGTGGAAGGACTACAGCGCCAATTACCGGGAACGGATCGATCACCTGGGCGAAGAAGCGAAGGCTCGGGCAGAACGGACCCTCGACGCCGGCGATCATCTCGCGGCGAACATGGGCCAGGTCCCGGTGATCGCCGTGTTCTGTTTCAACCCGTCGCTCATGGCGCTGACCGACTCCGAGCAGGCACGGCCCACAGTGGTCGGTGGCGGATCCGTCTACCCGGCGGTGCAGAATTTACTGCTGGCGTGTCGCAGCGAAGGCGTAGGTTGCGTGTTGACCACGCTGCTGTGCATGGACGAGCCGGCCGTGAAGGAACTGCTGGGCATGCCTGAGGACTGGTACACCTGCGCGCACGTGCCGATGGGGTATCCGGTCGGCGGCGGCTACGGGCCGATCAACCGCCGCCCGGTGGCGAAGATGGTGTACCGGAACGCCTGGGGATCCAGCTGACACGCCAAACATCTGAACCATCTTGTCATGCCAATGTGTCCGCTCGGGGTCTGCGCGGTCTACATGGGAGTTAACCCGCTGCAGCTACCGAGTCGTGCAAGTCCGAAATCGCATCGAACTCGCGCAGGATGCGTTGTCCATCCGATGCTTCGAGGATGCGCTGGCGCACAGCGGCGTATTGGTTCTCGGCCGCCAGCCGCGGTTGCTCGACGGTCGCCCAGCCGATCAGCCCATCCCAGAAACGATCCAGCAGCTCGGCGCCCCTGATGGTACCGCCGTCCACGGTCTTGAAATTCAACTCGCGCAGTTCGCCAAGGTACAAGCACAACGAACGGACATGGATTTCCTCATCGGTGCGAATCCGCTCGATGATCTGCGCGGCTTCCTCGGCATCGGCACGACGATCCGCGAACAGGTCCGGCGTCCTTAACACCTCCTGGGTGCTGGCAAAGCCGATCTCGGCGCGGAACTCGATGACCAACAGGTTCATCAGGAAGCTCAACAACCCCTCGTACTGCGGCTCGATTTCCGGCATCGAGCGGGTGCCCAGCTCCGGCCTCGAAATGTTCTCGGGGGGTTCGACGTCGGGGTACGCATCGGGTCCAAACGCCAGATCCCGAGCCACGAACCACATCACATCGTGACCCCCGATGCCCTTGTCCGGCTCACCCCCCTCATCGATGCCATGGGCCGCAAGCAGGCCTTTGTTCAGGTGCCCGATCGCCATCTCGGAGATGTCTTCCTCGATGAGGTCCTGCAAGTCGGGAAACTGCATTTCGGCAAGCATCCGGCCGCGGCCTTCGATCTTGCCGGTGATGGTCAGGCCGTTCCAGAAGGTCTGGCCGAGGCCTTCTCGCAGCAGCATCCGTTGCTGCTCAGTGTTCGGCACGCGCGGGCCGGACAGCAACGAGGAGTCCGCGTCCAGCAGGTCTCCACCCCGCGCACGCAGCGCTTCCGCCCAATGGGCAAGCGCCTCTTCGCGATCCATGGCGCGCGGTGGCACGTAGTTGCCCTGCGCATCGAATCCGCCATGCAGGCGTTGACCGCCGATTTCGTGCGGGCGAGCATAGTCGTGGCTGCGAAACAGCTCTTCTTCGGTGTACGTCAACTTGGTCATTGTCTGTCCTTGCTACGCCGTCGCGGTCCGGGCCGGGTGACGATCGGGTAATTGGATCGGGCATTCTTTCGACCCTCGCGAAGCGTGTCAACTCGGTGAATGTACGCAGTGCGCGTCGCCATTACCGGGAGCAGCACACACTGAGCTATCCTTGGGGTTCAAGGGGAGGCAACCATGGCAACTCGCACGGGACCGCTGGCGGACGTCACCATCATCGACTGCACCATGGCGCTGGCCGGTCCGTTCGGCACCGCCCTGCTGGCCGATCTGGGCGCGGACGTAATCAAGGTCGAACCACCGACGGGCGATATGTCACGCAGCCTGCCCCCGTTGCCGGCCGACTATGCGAACCCCAACGCCAAGGACCCAGCCGGTTGCGATTTCGGCGGCTACTTCGCCAGCGTCAACCGCAACAAACGCAGCATTGTCCTGGACCTCAAACAGGTCGACGATCGCGAGACGTTCCTGAGGTTGTGCGAGTCCGCCGATGCGGTGGTTGAAAACATGCGGGTCGGCGTGATGGACCGACTCGGGCTGAGCTACGAAGTCATCGCCGCGCGCAATCCCCGCATCGTGTATGGGGCGATTCGCGGGTTCGGCGATCCCAGAACCGGCGAGAGTCCCTACGCGCGGTGGCCCGCCTACGACATCGTCGCACAGAGCATGGGCGGCGTGGCCCACATCACGGGCTCTGCAGAGGGCTCCGGCTACCCCTGCGGCGCGAGCGTGGGTGACATCTACCCGGGTACATTAATTGCGCTGGGCGTCACCGCGGCGATCCATCACGCCCGCGCCACAGGCGTCGGCCAGTTCGTCGATGTCGGCATGTACGATGCAACCCTGCTGCTGTCGGAAACCGCGATCGTGAACTACGGGTACAACGAGACCGTGCTGGGTCCTCGCGGCGCCCACCACCCCAACCTCTGCCCCTTCGGCATATACCCCGCCCTGGACGGCGGCGTATCCATTGCCGCACCTGGACCGGCGCACTGGCAGGCATTGTGCGAAGCCATGGACCGCGAAGACCTCGTCACCGACGCGCGAACCCACAACACACACCTGCGCAGTCGCAATCACACGTTCGTGGAACAGGTCGTGGCGGACTGGACGGGACAACGCACCCGCCAACAGGTGATCGACGCGATTGGCGGCCGCGTCCCCTGCGGACCGGTCAATACCGCCGCAGATATCTTCGCCGACCCCCACGTTCGAGCGCGCGCAATGATTTCCGAGTTCGAGCTACCCGGAGACAACGGCCGGGTCTCAATCGCGGCCAATCCCATTAAATTCACGGCTACGCCCACGAATCTACACCGGCGCGCGCCGCTGCTCGACGAACACGGCGATGAGATCCGTGCGGAATTCCAGACAGGAGGCAATGCATGAGTCGCTTCGAGGATCAGAGCGTGATCGTCACCGGCGCCGGTTCCGGTTTCGGTGCCGCGATCGCGAAACGCTTCGCCAGCGAGGGCGCCCGGGTGGTGGTGTCTGACATTGACCAGGACTCAGGCGCACGCGTTGCATCGGAAATCAACGCCGACGGCGGCACCGCACGGTTCATTCCCGCCGACGTCTCCTGCGAAGCAGAGGTGCAGGCACTCATGGAGGGAACCTGCGCGGCCCAGGAACGCATCGACGTGCTGGTGAACAACGCGGGCTACTCGCACCGCCAGAACCTCACCTGGAAAATCACGGTCGAGGAGTTCGACGCCGTGTTCGCGGTGAACGTGCGCGGCGTGTTTCTCGGCGTGAAGTACGCGGTGCCCGTCATGATCGAACAGGGCGGCGGCGCCATCATCAACATCGCCTCGATCGGCGCCGTTGCGCCGCGCCCCGGCGTCACGCCATACAATGCCACCAAGGGCGCCGTGTTGACCATGACCAAGGGACTGGCGCTTGAAGTCGCCCGCCACAACATACGGGTCAACGCGGTCAATCCGGTGGCCGCGGACACCGGATTCATGAAGAAGGCCACTGGTCTCGACGAGCTCTCGGACGAGCTTCGCGCATCGTTGATCAGTACCATTCCACGCGGGCGCATGGCTGAGCCACGCGACATCGCCGCAGCGGTGACATTTCTGGCGTCTGAGGATGCGGATTTTCTTACCGGCACCAGCATCAACGTCGACGGCGGGCGCAGCATCTAAATCCCGACGCAAACAAACGGAGAACCACGATGAACGTTTCGCCCGAGGCACTTTGGGACCGTTACCGGGGTCTGACTTACGCTGAGCTACCCGACGACGTGAAAACCGTGGCCGGCCATTGCATTCGCGACTGGTTCGCTTGCGTACTCGCCGGCGTGGATGAACCGCTTGCCGCAATCCTGCGCGAAGAATTCGCAGACCGCGTTGGACCCTGCACCCTGGTCGGGACTGGCCTCCACAGCCACGCTACGGTTGCCGCGCTGATCAACGGCGCGACCAGCCACGCGCTCGATTTCGACGACACCAGCATGTCGATGGGCGGCCACCCGACCGCACCGGTCTTCCCGGCAGCGTTGGCACTCGCCGAGGAACGCGGCGCGAGCGGTGCCGAGTTGATCACCGCGCTGGTGGTGGGTATCGAAATCGAATCACTGCTGGGCTCGGCGATCGGTTCCAAGCACTACGCGAAAGGCTGGCACGTCACCTCCACCATGGGAGTGTTCGGTGCCGCGGCGGCCGCGAGCTTTCTCCTGCGGCTGAATACGGAACAGTTCGGCCACGCCATGGGCTTGGCGGCATCCCAGGCTGGCGGGCTGAAGGCAAACTTCGGCACCATGACCAAGCCATTTCACGCGGGCCACGCGGCGGAGCGTGGTTTGCTGTCGGCGCGTCTGGCAGCCCGGGGCTTTACCGCCAACCCCGACGCGTTTTCCGGCAACCAGGGGCTGGTGGAAGCCGCGGGGGTCGGCACGCTGGATCAAGCGCGCCTGGCCGCCACCGATGGGCGCTGGCTGATCTCCGATACCCTGTTCAAGTACCACGCGGCCTGCTATCTGACGCACGCTGCCATCGAAAGCTGCCTGCAACTGCACACTGCGGTCGACCCGGTTGATCTGAGCACCGCGACCGTCACAGTGCACCCTTCCCTGCTGGACATTTGCGCCATACCTCGGCCCAGCACGGGCCTGGAAGCCAAATTCAGCCTGACCGGAACCACCGCCATGGCGATCCTCGGGTTCGACACCGCAAGTCCGGCAACCTTTGTCGACCACATCGTTCAACAACCCACGCTGCAGGAGATGATCAGAAAAGTTGTTGTCGAAACTGACTCCGCGCTGCGCAGCACCCAGACGGTGGTCGAACTCGAGGACAAATCCCAGAACGCCTTTCGAGCCGAGTTCGACAGCGGCGTTCCGAGCACCGATCTCGAAGAGCAAGGACGCAAGCTGGCGGCCAAATTCGCAGCCATCGCGGCGCCAGCGCTGGGCGACGATGCGAGTCGATTCACGGCGGGCCTCGAGGCACTACCCGACCTGCCCGACGTTCGCCAATTGCACTAGCAGCAAAAGTGCGGAAAGCCCGCGTAGCTCAATAGCCACCCAGTTCGGCAAATCGGTTGCGATGGTAAGTCGAATCGCCAAGCAGCAGTTCGGATACGCGCGCACGCTTCATGAAGAAGCCGATGTCCGCTTCATCGGTCACCCCCATCCCGCCGTGCATCTGAATGCCTTCCTTGCCGCACAGTCGGTAGGTGTCCGACGCGCGAGCCTTGCAGGCACTGGCCAGCATGGCTTGTTGTTCGCGTTGCTCATCGATGGCCCGCAGCGCATCCATGACGATCGAACGCGTCAGTTCCACCTCGCAGAACCAGCGTGCGGCGCGATGCTTCAGCCCCTGGAAGGTGCCGATCTTGACGCCAAACTGATCGCGCTCCTTGAGGTATTCGACGGTACGATCAAAAGATTCCTGGATGCCGCCCAGCATCTCCGCGGAAAGCGCTACCGCGGCGCGTGCAAACACCTCGTCGAGCACATCGGCCCCGGTTCCCGGGGCACCCAGCACCGAGTTGGATTCCACCCGGACATTATCGAGTTCGATGTTCACCGCACAACGGCTGTCCAGCAGCACGTTCCGTTTCAGGGTCAGTCCGGGGACGTCAGAGGCCACCAGGAACAGAGTCAGGCCGTCCCGGTCGCCGGTCGAGCCGCCGGTCCGCGCGGCAACAACCAGCAAATCCGCCGACTCACCATCCAGCACCAGAACCTTGCGCCCGCTCAACAGATAGTCGTCCCCATCCAACCTCGCGGCCGTTGCGATAGCGTAGGGATCGTGGCGCGGACTTTCCTGGTAGGCCAGCGCCAACAGCCGGGTTCCGTCACACACGCCCGGCAGCAGCGATTTGCGCTGCGCATCGTTACCGCCGAGTGCAACCGCGCTGCCCGCCAGCACGATGCTGGACAGGAACGGCGCGACCACGAGCCCACGCCCAAGCTCCTCGAGAACCACGCCAAGCTCTGCATAGCCGAGCCCCAGGCCACCGTATTCCTCCGCGAATGGAATGCCCGTCCAGCCCAACTCGGCCATCTGCTTCCACAGGTCCTCGTCGTGACCGCGACCGGAACTCATGGAGCGCAGCTTGCGCAATCGATCGATGTTCCATTGATCCGCCACAAAGCCGCGCGCGCTGTCACGCAGCAATTCCTGTTCTTCCGTCAGCACCAGGGCCATCCTCGATCCTCAGTCCGGCAAGCCAAGCACCCGCTTGGCGATAATGTTCATCTGAATCTCGGAGGTACCACCGAGAATGGTCCCGGCCTTGCCATACAACCAGCCACGGGTCATCTCACGCTCCTCCGCGGGCACGTCTTCGCCGTCCCAGACCAGCGAAACGTGGCCCACGAGGCGTTGCCGCAGGTCGGACCCGCGTTGATTCATTTCGGACAGGTAGAGTTTGAACATGGAACTCTCCGGGCCCATCCCCTGGCCCGCTTTGGCCGCATCGGTGCTGCGTTGATACGTGGCGCCGTAGCAGAGCCTATCCATCTCATACTGCACGAGTTCGTCGCGCAGGCCGGCGTCCGGGAGCTGCCCTTCGGGGGTCGCCAACGACTCGCGAGCCACCTCGAGCAGCGATTGGCGGCGCGTCGATGCGCCGGATCCGACCCCCGTGCTCTCGGCGAGCATGGAGCGTTCGTACTGAAGCAGCCGCTTGGCGATGGTCCAGCCCTTGTTCTCCTCGCCAACACGATTCCCGATGGGCACCCGCACGTTATCGAAGAAGGTCTCACAGAACGGTGACGCACCACTGATCAACTCGATCGGTGACACCGACACACCTTCGGTTTCCATATCGACGAGCACGAAGCTGATGCCGTCGTGCTTCGGCACCTCGGTGTCGGTGCGTACCAGGGCGAAGATCCAATCGGAGACATCGGCGTCCGAGGTCCAGATCTTCTGGCCGTTGATGGTGTAGTGGTCGCCCTCCCGAACCGCGCGACACTGTAATCCCGCCAAATCCGAACCGGCACCCGGTTCGCTGTAACCCTGGCACCAGCGGATCTCGCCCCGAGCTATCTTAGGCAGGTGTTCGAGTTTCTGTTCTTCCGTGGCGTATTCCATCAGCACCGGGGCCAACATGGCCATGCCGAACGAAAACAGAGGCGAGCGCGTCCCGATGGCACGCATTTCCTCGCGCAGCACCTTGTCCTGCTCCTCCGTCAAGCCCGCGCCACCGTACTGCGTCGGCCATCTCGGAACCGTCCAACCGCGCTCGATCAATCGCTCCAGCCAGATTTTGACGTCGTCATGTGCGAAGGTTTGCCGCCGGCCGCCCCACACCACATCCGGGAGTACGCTGTCCGGGCCACGGGCGCCGGCGGGGCAGTTGGCCTCCAGCCAATCCCGGGCTTCGCTGCGAAAGGTCTCAATGTCGCTCATGTGTCCTTCCGGATCAGAATGCGCGCCGGATCAGAACGCCCTTCGGATCAGATGCCCTCTAAATCAGAATGAATAGTAACCGCCGTCGATGAGAAACGTCTCCGCGGTGTGATAGTCGCTCGCGGTGCTCATGATGTAGACCGCGATACCCGCGAAGTCAGCCGGATCCCCCCAGCGACGCATCGGCACCCGCTTCATCACATTGTCATAAAACCTGGGGGTGGCAAACGTCGCTTCGGTCATCGAGGTTTCGATCCAGCCCGGGAGAATCGTGTGCGCGGTCACGCCGTAGCGGGCATATTCTATGGCCAATGCCTTGATCATCGACACCAGCCCACCCTTGGTGGCCGCGTAGTGCTCGCCTCGTGCCTGACCCGAAATCGCGGCGAGGCTGGCCGTGCCGACCAAGCGACCAAAAGCATCGCCCTGGGTGGCGCGCTCCTTCATGTGCCGGGCAGCGCAGCGAAAGGTATAAAACACTCCAGTCTGATTCACCTCGACGACCCGATGCCACTCCTGACTGGTCATCTCGTCGAAGGCGGTGCCACGGCCGCCGATTCCCGCGTTGGCAAAGCAACCATCGACGCGTTGGTGCAGTTCCAGTGTGCGCGCGAAGCTTTCATTCACCTGGGTTTCATCGGCGACATCACAGATCAGCGCCGACACCCGTGGTCCGATGCCCGACAGCGTCTCCAATGCCCGGGCATTCTTCTCTTCATTGGTGCCCCAGATGCACACTTCGCAACCGGATTCGGCCAAACCGCGGGCCATGCCGAGCCCAATCCCACTATTGCCTCCGGTGATCAGCGCCACCCGGCCGGACAGATCAAAAGCTGCCAGGGTCACAGGCCGCTCAGTCTCGCTTCGCGCCGGTGAACGGCGTCATCTTCTTCAGCAATCGATGTTCATCGGCGCTGGCGCTATTGCGCATCGAGGCATCGATCATCTTTTCGTATCTGGGATCGAGCTTCGCGGTCTTGGCGTTGTTCGATGCGTGGTACGCACTACTGCCGATCACCCGGTAGGTGTCATCGCTCTGACAGTGCTCACAGCCGATCGCGGCGACCTGCTCAGCCACCGACAACAACCGATCGGTCAGCTCGCCGCATCTGCGGCAGCGGTACGAGTAAATCGGCATCTGAAACTGCGGCGACCTGCGGCCAACGTCAAGCGGCGCGAGCGCCCGCCTCGGCGCGCGCGCCTGCATCAATGAACGCCTGCACTGAGAGGTGATAACGCAGGAAGTCGAGCTTTTTGCGTGGATTGATCGCCTTCACCACGCCATCCACGTTGTCCAACTCCGCAAGTGTTGCGCCTGTGCCGGTGGTCCGCCCCTCGAGAAACGAATCCCAGCCGTCCTGACTCATCTCGACGACGAAATCGGCGTCCCGCAGCTGCGCGACCTTGATCTTGCGCACGTCGTGACAGGTGAAACCACCGAAGGTCACCAGGAACGCGGCACTGCCCACCTTGATCCCCATCTCTACATCGACGCTACCCAGCGCGCGGAACGCCGGATCACCATTGATCGCGTTCTGCGCCGTCTTCAACCACTTTGCGGTGAGTGCCACGAGCCGTCTCCCTAGTCGAACGTCGTTTCGACGCGCGAGCTCGCATCGAAAAAATCCTGAAAGTTCTGGTTGAAGCGATAGAACAGATCCTGCCGCGCCTGATCGTCTTCCGGCGAGTACGCAATACTGTCGTCCTGCCGCAGATCGATACTGTTCAGCGTTTGATCGTCGTGCGCAGCGCCGTGCTCCTGAATGTTCTCCACCATCGCCTTCCACAATTCCGGCGCCATCTCGATGATGAAGTCGGTCTCGGGGGATGCCAGCTCCGCTTCGCTGGCGGAGCGAATCTCCAGGCACTGGTGGCCTTCGAACACGATCCGGTAGCACTCGTCGCCGACCTTGAAGGCGGCCGTGGTTTCACACGCGCCACCGCCTCCCGTGTGCAAGCTGCTGTCAGAATTGTAAACCTCCTGGACTTCTTTGAACCAGGCTTCTGAAGGGAATCGTGCCATTGCGCTAATACACCAGGTACTTCTTCAACATCGGATTGAGGTTTTCTTCACGCGGCACACCGATCCATTCGCCCAGCGCGAGGTAGTCGCGGACAAAATCTCCGACGCCGTGCAGATAGGTTTCCATGCCGATGGTCCGCCCACCCTCGATGCCGCCGCCCAGCAGCACCGCCATGGCCGACCCCATGGTTCCCTCTTTGAGCTCGGTTCCCATGATGCTCTCGCCGATGGCCAGCAGGGTTTGCAGGATCCGATCCTGGCCGACATGGTGGGTGACGGCGTACTTCAGATGATCGTAGCCGTAGGTCAGATGACGGGCATGATCCTCGATGCAATGGCTGAAGATGAAACGTTCCGCATCGTTATGCGCCGCGTTCAACAGCATCCGGTACAGCGCCATCGTATAGGTGCCCCGCAGCAGGTACAGATAGGTAACCGACTCCGTCCAGCCGCCGCGGCTCTCCAGAATCATCCGATTCACCGATCCGCGCTGTTCGATCCCCAGCCCACCGCCATTGGCCAGTGCGCGCTTGCGGAAGGCCTCAATGTGTCGCGCACAGTCGAAGGTGGCCGTTGCGAGGAACTGCTTCACCTCGAAGTAGCCATAAGACATCTGACCCTGCCAGTAGGTGATTATCTCGAGTTCGGTATTGGCATACTGGCAGAACTCGGTGCAGATCTGGCAGATTGCCCGTTCCACTTCTTCGGGCAACGGCTCGAGGCTCCCCCACGGGACTTCGGTGGCCGGAATCCAGCGACGTTGGATGGCTTCCTCGTAGAGGTCGGCGGCGCAGTCTGCCCACATCTCGTGCTTGCGGCGCAGGTTGTAGGGTAGCGGCGGAATGCCGGGACGCGGCAAAGCGCCACGCGGCCGGCGCGTGTGATCGTTCCACTCTTCGGGGACCTCACCGTAGATACCCACGTTGAGATCGCCAAGGCGCAGACCGTGTTCACCGGGCTTGACCCGCACCCCCCATTCGTTCGACAAGCCCATCCATTCATAGGTGGGTTCAGGCACACCCTCCACCTGAGGGCCGTCGTCATCCCCAGCTGATACGGCAGCCGGCACCGCGGCGCCGGCGTCTTTGTCCGCCATAGTCTCCCCCAGCTTTTGTTGGTGCGCTCGGCCTGTGTTGCTACCGGCGGGCGCTACTAGTATGCGGCTGCGTATTGCTCCGGAATCGACGACCGCCCGTTCTCGAAGCGCTCGCCGAACCCGGCACTCTGCACCCGTTTCATGTACTCCTTGAGCTGTCGACGACGGATCACCAGCAGCATCTTATGACCTTCGTCGTAGTGCGCTTTGCCGCCCCCGAGCAGAATGGCCAGCGCCTCGGAGGTTTCCGCCTGGGTACCCGCCGGATTCTGCAATCCCGCCATGATCTGGGCTTCGGCCTCGTCGAGGTAACACTCTATTTCGGGGCGCCGCTCCGGCGCATGTTCGCAGAGAAAACGCAGATGCATGACGCCAAACGCGACGTGTCGTGCTTCGTCCTGAGCGCAGAGTCGATACATGCGCTTTTCGGCGTCGTTCTGACCCATCAATTCGCCCATGCGGAACATGGTCAGCACCGCGCCTTCACCCGAGATATGCAGCCGGGTCGACATTTCGGTGAAGTCGCGCGCCAGATCGATGCTGCCGATAAATCCGGACGTGGCCCCTGACATGCGCATCAAGCCGCCGCCGTTGGCCAGCGCCCGCTTGCGAAACACGTCCATGTGCCGTGCTTCGTCCATGACCTGAGCGATCAACACGTGGCGCGCCTCGAAAAAGTCCGGACTGGTCTTGGCAATCCAGCGTGCCGGTACGTCTCCCGCGACGAATTCCACCTCGTTGAAGAAGGTGCACAGCAGACATTCCGCCTCCTCGATATCGTCCGGCAGGGGCTCGATGGTGTGCCAGGGAATATCAGTCGCCGAGCTCCATTGGCGTTGCAGCGCTTCCTCGTAAAGGAAGGTCGCATTCTCGAGCCAGATCTCCGAAAGATTACGAACCCCGTAAGCACCGACCCGGTAGGCCTCGGGTCGTGGCGTCGCACCGCGGGGTCGCCCGGTCATGTTGTCAGTGGTCTCCGGCAACTCGCCGTACTCGCCGATCTGAATTTCAGCCAAAGTCAGGCCGCGCTTGCCCGGTTTCGCCTTGATACCCCACTCGCCCATCTGGTCCATCCAGCTGGTATCAAGCTCGTGCTCCTGCTCGCGAACCGGTGCCTCGCTCATATTCCCTCACCTTCGCCCATGGCAATTCGATCAACCGCTTCGTATACCACGATTGGGTCGATTTTTGTAGCACAGGCTCTCGGGCCCGTGTGGAAAACGCCTAGATGAGTTCGAGTACCCGCTCGACGCACTGCTCCACCGACAGATCCTTTGTCGACAGGATCAGCTCGGCGGTTTCCGGTTCCTCGTAGGCGCTGTCGATGCCGGTGAAGTGCGGCAATTCGCCCTTTCGGGCCTTCTTGTACAGACCCTTGGGATCCCGTTCCTCGGCCACGTCCAGCGACACGTCGAGATAAACCTCGACAAATTCATCCGCATCGAACAACGCCCGCGCCATGTCCCGCTCAGAACGAAACGGTGAGATGAACGCGGTCAGCACCACCAGCCCGGCGTCGACCATGAGCTTGGCCACCTCCGCGACACGGCGGATGTTTTCCACTCGGTCCGCGTCGGTGAACCCGAGATCCTTGTTGAGTCCGTGGCGAATATTGTCGCCGTCCAGAACATAGGTACAGATGCCGCGAGCGTGGAGCACCTGTTCGGTGGCGTTGGCGATGGTCGACTTGCCGGACCCGGAAAGACCGGTGAACCACAGCACCTTGCCCTCGTGACCATGCAGTTTGGCGCGCGCTTCCTTGTCCACAGTGAGCGCCTGACGATGCACGTTTTTAGCGCGTCGCAAGGCGAAGTTGATCATCCCGGCCGCCACCGTGGCGTGGCTGTACCGATCCACCAGGACGAACGAGCCCATGCCCGCACAATCCTTGTAGGCTTCGAACGGTACGGCTTTGTCGAAGCTCAGCGTCACGCGGCCGATTTCGTTCAGTTCGAACTCGTGCGACGACATCTCCTCGAGGGTGTTGATGTTGTACTTGTGTTTGATCTCGGTGAGCGTGGCATTGATCCGCGTGGTACCGAGCATCAGCCAGTAGGAGCGGCCGATGAAGCCATGCTCCTGATCCATCCACACCAGGGACGCATCGAACTGGTCCGATACCTCGCATGGATCATCCGCCGCCACCAGCACGTCACCGCGCGACACATCGACCTCCCGATCGAGGGTGATGGTCACCGCCTGATCGACGATCGCCGAATCCAGGTGGTCCTTGTACAGCACGATATCGGCCACCTTGGCAACTTCGCCCGAGGGCAGCACGCGCACCTCCTGACCCGTGCGGATGGCGCCGGCCACCACGGTACCCGCATAGCCCCGGAAGTCGGCGTGGGGCCGGTTCACCCACTGCACCGGAAAGCGGAAGGGGTGCTCCAATTGCGCGGTGCGCACCTCCACCGTTTCAAGGTACCCCAGCAGCGTCGGGCCGCTGTACCAGGCTGTACGTCGTGAACGCTCGATGACGTTGTCCCCCAGCAACGCGGACAGGGGAATCGCAGTGACCGTCTTAAAGTCGAGTTGGCGCGCGAATTCCATGTAATTGCTGAGAATGTCGTCGAACACGATCTTGTCGAAATCGACCAGATCCATTTTGTTGATGGCGAGCACCACGTGGCGAATGCCCAACAGGGAGGCGATGAACGAATGTCGCCGGGTTTGCGTCAGCACGCCTTGCGATGCATCGACCAGGATCACCGCTACATCGGCAGTCGATGCCCCGGTGACCATGTTGCGGGTGTACTGTTCATGTCCCGGCGTATCGGCGACGATGAATTTGCGGTGATCGGTGTTGAAGAAACGGTAGGCAACGTCGATGGTGATGCCTTGCTCGCGCTCGGCAGCAAGCCCATCGACCAGCAATGCGAAATCGATCTCTCCTCCCTGGGTCCCCTGCTTCTTCGAGTCGGCTCGCAGCGCCGTCACTTGATCCTCAAAGATCATCTGCGCTTCGTACAGCATACGGCCGATCAACGTGCTCTTACCGTCGTCGACGCTGCCGCAGGTAATGAAGCGCAGTAGGTCGAGACCCGATTGAGTTGCAATGTACTCGTCGACGCGTGCTTCGAGTTCCGCCTCGACCGAGAGTGCTTCGCTCATCAGAAGTACCCCTCCTGTTTCTTTTTCTCCATGGACCCGGATGAATCGCTATCGATCGCCCGGCCCTGGCGTTCGCTGGTGCGGCTCTGCAACAGCTCCAACACGATCGCCGGTAGATCGTCAGCCGTGGAATCGAATGCCCCGGTCAGCGGGTAGCAGCCCAGCGTTCTAAACCGAACGCGCCTGAGCTGTATCTGTTCGTCCTCGAACAACCGCATCCGATCGTCGTCAACCAGGATCAGCATGCCGTCGCGCTCTACCACCGGCCGTTCAGCGGCAAAGTACAACGGGACGATGGGGATCTGTTCGCGATAAATGTACTGCCAGATGTCCAGTTCGGTCCAATTGGACAGCGGGAAAACCCGGATGCTTTCGCCGGGATTCTTATAGCCATTGTAGAGGTTCCACAGTTCCGGGCGCTGATTCTTAGGGTCCCAGCGGTGTGTTTTCGTGCGAAACGAGAACACCCGCTCCTTGGCCCGGCTCTTCTCTTCGTCGCGCCGCGCACCACCGAAGGCAACGTCGAAACCGTGTAAATCCAGGGCCTGCTTCAGTCCCTGGGTTTTCATCACGTCGGTGTGCAGCGCGCTGCCGTGATCGAAGGGATTGATGTCTTTCTGCACCCCTTCCGGATTGATGTAGACGATCAGTTCCATGCCGCTTTCGCGCACCATCTCGTCGCGGAACTGATACATCGCCTGGAATTTCCAGCGGGTGTCGACATGCATCAGCGGAAACGGCGGCACGCTGGGGAAAAATGCCTTCTTTGCCAGATGAAGCATCACCGAGCTGTCTTTGCCTATCGAGTACAGCATCACGGGGTGCTCGGCCTGGGCCACGACCTCACGCATAATGTGCATGCTCTCGGCTTCGAGGCGGTCGAGGTGGGACAGGCCCTCCCCCGGTTCGGTCCTTGGAATGATCGACTCGTAGTCCATCGACGCCTGGGTCGCCTGGTGGGCAAAGGTCGCGATGCGCGCCAGGCCGCCACCGGGAAGTTCGAGGCTGTGGGTTTTCGCCGCCGAGACGAGTTCGCGGCAGAGCCGGGTTACCTCGCCGTGCGGCCAGACGATCAGCGACTTGCCTGCCGCCAGAACTTCGAGTCCCTGCAGCAGGGCGTCGCCTTCCGGCGCCGCGGCGTCGAGATAGACCCAGCGCCGTCCCAGTCGGCCGTCGTTGGCAAACAGCATCAAACCCGCCTCGTGTGTGCGATGCAGCTGTATCACCAGCGACAGCATACGTTTACGTCTGGCTTCGGCTTCAAAGTACTGGCACACCAGACGCAGGGGTGCACGGCCCTGTTCGTCGCGCAGCTGGTCCAGTTTCAGGGAGTCGGGCAGAAAGCCCGACTTTTCCAGCAACCGCTCGGTCGAGCGCAACGTCTGGTCGCTGCCGTCCTGCGTCAGCACTTCGTGTACCGATGCGGTGTCCCAGAACAGCGGGCGGTTCCCTTCTCCGATCCGATTCGAGTAGATGTCCTTCGGAAGATCCATGCAAATATACGGAGACGGGATGGTGTCGCAAAACGCGATTGTACCGATAAATAGTACATTCGCAAGGCCATAAATCGTCAAACTGTAATTTTCGGACGCGCATGACGTATTGCGACACCCTATCCAGGCCCGATTGCGTCACCGAAGCACGCAATGCGAGTCACGCAATGCGAGAATTGCAGCCACATCGCGCTGGGAGGACGCACGATGGACCGAATGAACGAACTCGGCTTCTACACGCTGGCCGGTGCGCCACGCTCGCCCCGGGATCTGATCGCCGAAGTTCAACAGGCCGAGGTGCTGGGACTGGGGTCGGCGTTCATCTCAGAACGCTTCAACATCAAAGAAGCCGCCACCCTGTCCGGCGCGGCGGGCGCTGTGTCCACGCATATCGGCATCGCAACGGCCGCGACCAACCACAACACCCGACATCCGATGGTGACCGCCGCCTATGCGATGACCATGCACAAACTCACCGAAGGCCGATTCTCGCTCGGTCTGGGACGAGGCATTGATCGGGTGTTCGATGCCTACGGGCTGGCCCACATCAAAACCGCGCAGATCGAAGACTTCGTCGGCCTGATGCGGCGCATCTGGCGCGGCGAAACGGTGATCGCTCACGACGGCCCGGCGGGGAAATACCCGCTCCTGTCCATGGGCCCCGAATATGACGAGCACATTCCAATGACCTTTACCGCATTCGGACCCAACTCGCTGGCTCTGGGGGGCCGAGCGTTCGACGCGGTGGTTCTGCATACGTTTTTCACCGACGAAACGACCACCCGTGCCGTCGCGACCGTCAAGCAGGCCGCCGAGCAAGCCGGCCGCGATCCCGCCTCGGTCAGAGTGTGGTCCTGCTTTGCGACCATCGGCGACCACCTGCCCGAGGCGCTACGCCTGAAAAAAACCGTTGGGCGCATGGGCACCTACCTGCAGGCCTACGGCGATCTGATGGTGCGCACCAACGACTGGGATCCCGCCGTGCTCGCACGCTTCAGGGCGGATTCCTTCGTGGCCGGGTTTCAAGGTGCGCTGGATGCCCTGGCCACGCCCGAGGAGCTCGAACACGTGGCCACCCTCATTCCGGAACAGTGGCTGGCCGCGGCCGCGACCGGGACGCGCGAGCAGTGCGTGAAGATGATCCGCGCCCAGTTCGATCTCGGCTGCGACGGCGTGATCCTGCACGGCGCCAGCCCTGCCGAACTGGAACCGATCATCAGCGGGTATCGGGATGCACGACCCGTTGGACGGTTCGATCGGCTCGCTGCCAACCCGGCGGGATACGCCGGCTAACTGCTGCTGACACCCGGATTTTCAGTCCCAACGAAATCACAACAGGCTCGCGATCAGCAGAGCCCCAGGATCCATCCTTCGAGTCTGGCTTCGCGTAATTCCGGAAGGCTGAGCGGCGGTTTGAAGTAGTAATCGAGCGTGCCGCGCCGGTCCATCTCGCTAAGCCACGCAGCGACAGACCAGGCGTCATGTTCGTCGGCGCTGCGATCATCCCTCGCGTACCGGCGACGAAAGAGAGACGGATACACCTCCGCGATCACCGACCTGCCGTGCGGAACGTCGAAGCCATCAAACGGCCAGAAGTGAATGCGGGATTCTGCGTCCGGCATCAGCCGCAGCCACAGCAACCATGGCAGACCTGCATGTGTCGACTTGGCGACCTGCCCCTGCACGTCGAAATGAAACACGCTCTTGGCGCCGGCTGTCCACTGCTCGCAGAGGCGCAGCTCGCTCGGGTCTCCCGAGCGTGGGTTGCCCTCACGCACGAAGTCGACGTAGATGTGCGGATCGGCAGTCGGCCAGTGGCGCATGAAGTCGTCGAGGAACTGATCCCAAGTCTGAATGCCGAAGCGGTCCATGTAGGTCATGGGAAACGAGAAACCGTGGTCGATGCCGATGATCAACGGTTCCTCGGTTTCAAGCGCGGCAGCGCAGAACTGAGCGACCTCGACCCGTGTCCAGTTCTTCGCTCCATCGGTGGGTGTGCTCACCTTGATCGGTAGTTGTTCGTCGCGCGCCTCGTAGACTTGCAGGGCTTTCAGCCGGCTTTCCGGCGTCTGTGCGCCGGAGTAGTCGATGCCAATGTAGCGAGTGAACCTCATTCGGACCCACTTGTTTCGGGGGTCGTGCAGGGTCTCGACAGGAAATACTCGTAGACGCGGCCGAGCACGTCCCTAGCCCACGCGGCCTCGTCGCCTACCTGGACGTTGTTGACCATGTCGAGAGATTTCAGGAAGATGACTCCGAGTACCACATGCTTGTACTCGGCCGCATGCATGGAACCGCGCAGCGCATCGGCCACACAGGCACTCTCCGCGAGTGGGCCACCCTCAGGTCACATGCTGGCCGGCTGCCTGCAAGTCGGCCTTCAACGTCCGGCCGGCCAGGTAGTAGTGCAAGGCACACCAGAGGTTGATGAAGCAAAGCACGAACAACGCCATGCGCAGCGACTCGTTGCCGAACCTGGGCGCAAAAAGGTCGCTCAGGATACCGACCATCTGGGGACCGAAGCCCATCCCGATGATGTTCAGTACGAACAAGGTGATGCTCGCCGCCAGGGCACGCATGCGCAGGCTAACCAGGCTCTGTATCAGGGCGAAGGTCGGGGCCAGGTAGAAGCCGCCGAAAAACGCCGGAATCAGGTAGACCAGCAACGCGGTCCACAGATCATCGATCAGGAAAAACGCAGCCAGAAACGGGACGTAACCTGCCTTGGCCAGGGCAACAACCCAGACACGCCAGCGAACGTCACGCTCCGCAAGATAGTCCGCGAGGCGGCCGGCCGTAAAAGTCCCCAGGCCACCGACTACGCCCGTCATCAGCGCGAGGGTGATACCAACTTCAGTCGGGCTGAGCCCGTGAGACCGAATCAGAAACGACGGCATCCACAGCACGAATCCATAGCCGACGAACCCGGCCAGGGTGGATCCGAACACGGTATGACGCACGCTGCGCACCCGCCACATATATGCAACGACGTGACGAAAGGACGGCGCCTTCGAGTCGCCCTCGGACCCGTCACCCTCGGACAGGCCGGTCACGCGCTCACTCGCCCCACGGTTCGGCTCTATGGTGGTCAGGTAAACCAGCAGCGCAATCAACACGCCCGGTAGACCAACCGCGATGAAGGTGGCACGCCAGCCCCAGTGTTCGCTCATCCAGCCACCGGCAAGATAGGCGATCAGCAACCCGAAATTGACCCCCAATGCGTACACGCCCATCGCAGTACCACGGGTCTGAGGCGGGAACAGGTCGGCCACCAAGGAGTGCGAGGGCGGCGACGAACCCGCCTCGCCGACGCCCACACCGATGCGCGTCAGCACCAGCTGCGCGAAGCTGCCGACGTACGCGCAGGCAACGGTCATGACGCTCCACATCGACACCGCGGCGGTAATGATGTTGCGCCGGTTGGAGCGGTCCGCCAGCATGGCGATCGGCATTCCGAGCGTCGCGTAGAACAACGCAAAGGTCAGGCCGATCAGGAAGCCCATCTGGGTATCACTGGCGCCGAGTTCGAGCTTAATCGGCTCGAGCAGTATCCCCATGATCTGTCGATCCACATGGCTCGACGTGTAGACCAGTGTCAGCACTCCCAGCGCGTACCAACGATAACGCGGTGTCGCGGCTATTCGTTCACGGAGCCGGTCGCGCATCCCGCCGAGACCGGAGCGATCATCGACCAATTCAGCGGCGCTCCGGTCCATCAGAAACGCTCCGGGCTGTTGATGCCATCCAGTGGAAAGATCGGCCGCCGTACGTTCTCGAAGGTCACCTCGGAATAATCCGAGGTGCATACACCCAGCCCCGCGCACTCCACCACTTCCTTGACCAGCGGCTTGAAGCCCGTGCGGTAGTGAATGCGGCTCTTGAGCATCAGAAACCGGCGCTCGGTCGGCTCGATGCCCAGCGAGCGGAAGCAGCCCGGATCGAAAGGCTCGATGTGCCGGGACACCACCACGATGTCGACGCTGCCGACGCTCAGCACGGCCGTTGTGCCCATGTTCATCGTCAGGCCCCGGGACATGGGCACCGTCGCTCTGAAGCGGCCCTCGGAGATGAGTTTCACCCTGCCGGCCAACTCGAGGGGCCGACTCTGACGTGCCAGCGCGGGCATTTCCAGCTTGCCGCCCAACGCGATGCAGACCTCATTGCCGACGCCCGCCGCAACCATCGTCGCGACCGCTTCGGGGTCGAAGAAACCGAACACCGCGACGTCTTCGAGGCCCTGGCGCAGGATCTCAGCCAGCACTTCAGTGGTATCCATCGTGCCGCCGGACGCCGTGTTGTCGTAGTGATCCAGCAGCAGTACGGGGCCACCCGCATCAGCCAGGGTATTCGCCCGCGCGACCGAATCCTCCAACGGCTCGACCTCGTAGACGAAGGCCTCGCGTTCGCCCCAGGCAAAGTCCAGCAGTTCGTCGCGATATCGTTCGGCCAGAGCTTCGTCGTCGTCAGTCACCACCACGACCGAGAGCCCCGCGTTGGCAATGTCCGCGTGGGGGAATCCGGTGAACACGCTGACCGCCAGCGCCCCCTGTGATTCCATTTCGCTCGCCCGCGCCTGCAATCGATCGTTGGGGAAGTCGTCCGTCCCCTGGCGCATGACGTGCGGAAGCATGGGCGCGTTACCCCAGACCATGGTCGGGTGCGCCTCCCCGCGCAAGGTTCTAAGGAGTAGCCGTCCGGCGTGCTCCGCGGTCACGTCCATGTCGATGTGAGGATAGGTGTGATAGCCATAGACCAAGGTCGCGAGTTCCACGATATCCGGATAGAGGTTGGCGTGCATATCCAACGCCACGGCAATCGGCACGCGCGGCGCCACCGCCCGAATGCGCCGAAGCAACTCGCCCTCGCCGTCGTCCACGGACCGGGTCACCATCGCGCCATGCAAATCGAGGAAGATCGCATCGCAACCCAACCCAGCGGCTTCGACGATCTTGCCGGTGATGTATTCGTACGCATCGTCCTCCACCGGTCCCGACGGCGGCGCGCCAGCCACGACCGGAATACTGATGTCAGCCCCGGCCTCCTCAGCAACCTTCAGATAACCGCCCATGCAGCTTGCGGTGCCCCGATAGACATCCCGCGCCACATCACCACTCATCGGCGCGTCACGCCCACCGGCGAATCGCGCGAGGTCGGTGAGGACCGGGGAAAAGGTATTTGTTTCGTGGCTCATCTGAGCGATGACGATATGCACGCTCGATCACCACTCCGGCGTCGTGGCGGCGCGATGGTTGTCGATGCGTCGTTTCAACGCCTCGACCTGTGGCTGCAGCATGTCGTGGGGGAAGCCCGAGCTGATCGCGCTCGCTTCGTTCAAGCGATTCAGCTGATCATCGCCGAGCTGCACCTCCAGAGCGCCGAGGTTTTCGACCAACTGGTCCCGCGTGCGCGCACCCAACAACGGGATGATATTGCCTTCTCCCGCCCGGACCCACGCGATCGCCACCTGAGACGGGGTCGCGTCGACCTCTTCGGCGACCGCGATCACCTCCTGCGCTATCGCCAGACCACGCTCCGTCGCCCCGCCACGCATCTGTACGCGACCTTCGGTATCCGGGTCTTTGTTGTACTTTCCTGTCAGGATGCCGGAGCCGACGACACCCCAGGGCGTAACCGCTAGATCCAGCGCCCGGGCCATCGGCAACAGCTCCCGCTCGACCGTGCGGTCCACGAGGCTGTAGCGAATCTGCAAGCCGACGAACGACGTCCAACCGCGCAGCTCAGCCAGCGTGTTGGCCTGTGACACCACCCACGCCGGCGTATCGGAGACGCCGACGTAAAGCACCTTACCCTGGCTGACCAGATCGTCAAGACCGCGCATGACCTCTTCGATCGGCGTCAGGTAGTCGCGCGCATGCACCCAGTAGAGATCGATGTAGTCGGTGTTCAGGCGTTTCAGACTGGCATGGATCGAATCCATCATGTTCTTGCGCGAATTGCCGACCGCATTGACGTCCCGGCTGCGCATGCCACCAGTGTACTTGGTGGCCAATACGATCCGTTCGCGCTCCTGCGCCATGAACTCGCCGAGAAAGGTCTCGCTCGTGCCGGCGGCGTACACGTTGGCGGTATCGATGAAGTTGCCGCCGGCTTCCCGGAACGCATCGTACACGGCACGGCTTTCGTCTTTGTCGACGCCGAATCCGGTCTCGGTGCCAAACGTCATCGCACCCAGGGCAAGTTCGGACACCCGCACCCCGCTCCGGCCCAGCAATCGATAGCGCATCACTCCCTCCCCAAGTAGTGGTCAATCGGCAAGACGTCTAGTATGCAGAATCGCGACGGATGCACCAATGCTAACCAGGGGCCAAAAAGGGGGCAAGGAATGAGAGTGGGTGTTTCGCTGCCGGTCCGGGAGCTCGAGAACGACATAGGCGCGATTAGAGCATTTGCCCAGCTCGCTGACGACCTTGGTCTGACGCATCTGCGTGTACCAGACCAGGTGCTGCGACCCGACAGCGGACATCTGCACGAACCAATGACACTGCTGGCCTACCTCGCCGCGGTAACCGACAGAATCGAGTTGGTTCCTTCGATCATCGTGCTGCCATCGCGACAGACCGCACTGTTCGCCAAGCAGGCCGCGGAGCTGGACGTTCTCTCCGGTGGCCGCCTGCGGCTGGGTATCGGTGTTGGGAACAGCGCCGACGAATACCGGGCACTGGGCGCGGACTTCTATACCCGCGGCGTCCGCTGCGACGAGCAGCTTGAGCTACTCAAACTGCTTTGGACCCGGGATGTGGTGGACTACCATGGCCGTTGGGACACGGTTTCGGGCGCAGGCTTGAACCCGCTGCCGGTGCAACGACCCATTCCCATCTGGATCGGCGCGAGACCCGTACCGGCCGCTTCGGTTGCGCGCCGCATCGGCCGACTGGCCGACGGCTGGTTCGTGTTGTGTTCGCCTGAACAATTCTGCGACATCAACGGCGCGATCCGCGGCGAAGCGGAGGCGGCGGGACGCAATCCCGATATGATCGGCACGGAAGCCGGTGTCGCGGTCGTCGGCCCTCGCCAGTCCGAGTGGAAGGATCGCGTCGCGGGCTGGCGCCGTACCGGGCTGACCCACCTCTGCCTGCGCACTCTCGGCGCCGGTCTCGAGGCCAAGCAACACCTCGACACCCTGAAGCAGGCCGTGGCCGAGCTCCCCGAAACGGAGCAGTAACCAAATGCCCCCGATTCCCGAATCACCCGCGCTCGACAACCTGCTGGTCGACCCGGCGACCTGGGCCGA
>SMVB01114410.1_pt1 | contig 36717 bp, 32 predicted proteins | sample 2456461 | NCBI WGS metagenome assembly SMVB01 (sample SAMN11095934, study PRJNA526329) | marine sediment metagenome | biome: Marine sediment; feature: Surficial sediment; material: Deep marine sediment; isolation source: Hadal surficial sediment | place: Pacific Ocean | collected 2014-05 | depth...
CCGCCCTTGTCGGTATCCGACGTCCCCATGATTTCGAACTTCCAGTTATGAAGGTCGGCGTAGCGCTGGTACATGCGGAACAGGTCGGCGGCGAACAACGCCGCCTCTTCGCCGCCGGTACCCGCGCGCACTTCAAGGATGGCGTTGCGCTCGTCGGCCTCGTCCTTGGGCAAGAGGGTGAGTTTGATGGCCCGTTCCAGTTCCGGGATGCGGGCCTTGAGCACGGCGAATTCGTCTTCCGCCATTCGACGCACTTCGTCGTCCTCGCCGGCGTCGGCGATCATGGCGGCGAGGTCGGCGATTTCGCCGCGCGCGGCTTTCCATTCGGCGATGCGGGCCACCACGCCGGACAGCTCGGCATATTCCTTGGACAACCGCGTGAGTTCCTTGGGCGTAAGCTCGGCTGAGGCCGCCAGCCGGTCGGAAAGCGCGCCGTGGCGGGCCACCAGCTGGTCGAGCTTGTCCTCGAACCCGGCCACCGCCGATCGTCCTTCGTTGCGTTCTTGGTTCACTCTCGACCTTCCTCGCCACTTGGCGTTTCGCCATCATCGGCGCCTTCGTTCAAACCGAATAGCCGGGCAATGAGATCGCCGTCAAGGGGAACCTCATGGGCCCCGCGCGCGCCGTCCGCGGCAAGCTCCCGCAAGGCCTCGGAGGGCCCATGGAGCAGCCGGTTGACCAGAAGGCGGGTTGCTTCATCCGCCGACATGGCCGGGTTCGAAGCCAGGATCTGTTGGCGGTGCGCGTCGAAAATTTGGCGCAGCGCCTTCACCATGGGGGCCGCCGCCCTATGGCCCTCGGCCAGGACGAAAGACGCGACCTCGTCGGCGACGATGGCCCTTGCATCGACGGCCGCATGGGACCGCTTTTCCTGGCCGCGGAGAGCGATGCGTTCGAGATCGTGCAGGGTGAAGAGGTAGGCCTCGTCCAACGCCGCGACGTCGGGCTCCACATCGGCGGGAACCGCCGCGTCGAGCAGGAAGATGGGCTTGTAGCGGCGCCGTTTCAAGGCCGCCGCGAGATCGTCGCGGGCGATCACCGGCACCGCGCCGCCCAGCCCGGTCAGCACCATGTCCATGCGCTCCAGCGATGGGCCGATCTCCTCCATGGCCAGCCTATGGGCGCCCAGGCGGGCCGCCATGGCTTCGGCCCTGGATTCCAGGGGGTCGGCCACCCAGATATCGGCGAGCCCCTGGGCTTTCAGCTTATCCGCCACCAGCACGCCGAGTTCACCGGCGCCGACCATGAGCGCCGTGGTCTCCTCGAACCGGCCCACCACCTCGCGCGCCACCTGGCACGCCGCCGCCGCCATGGAAATGGCGTGCTCCCCGATGGCGGTTTCATTGCGGACCCGCTTGGCGACCGAATAAGCGGCCTCGAAGATGGCGCCCAGCTCGCGGCCGACACCGGTGGCGCGCTCGGCCGCGCGGTGGGCCGTCTTGATCTGGCCGAGAACCTCGGGCTCGCCCAGAATCTGGCTCTCCAGCGACGCGGCGATGGAAAACAGATGGCCCAGCGCATCGGTCCCGGTGCGGATGAAGAAACTGTCCTCGATGTTTTTCTCGGCCATCCCGGCGGTCTCGGCGAGGGTCCGGCGGATCGCCGCGGCGGCCGCCTGGGGCGCGGCGCTCACGCCCACCACCACCACCCGGTCGCAGGTCGACAGCAGGACCCCTTGGTCGAACCCCGCTGCGCCGAGATGCCGGTAAAAATCCGCCAAGGCCGGCTCTTCGACAAAGAGCCGGTCCCGGAGCCCCTGGCCCGCGCTCCGGTGGTCGACGCCGGCGACGATCAGGCGGCCAAGCCGCGGCGCGGCGCTTGGATCGGGGCTTGAACCGGTGACGGCGGACATGGCGGCTCCGAAAAAACGGGACTAGCGGCTCTGGGCGAGCCGCTCCACAAGCTTATCCAGGGCCACTTCTTCCTGGGCGCCGGTTTCCATGTCGCGCAGGGTCGCGGCATGGCGGGCGAGCTCGTCCGGGCCGAGAATGACGGCGTAGGAGGCGCCCAGGCGATTGGCGCGCTTCATGCGCCGAGAGAGATTGCCGGAAAAACCGATATCGGCGGCGATGCCGGCCAGGCGCAGGCGCTGGGTGAGCCTGAAGGCCTCCGCTTCGGCGTCATCGCCGACCGGGATCACCACCACCGGCTTCACTGATGGCACTTGCTCGTCCAGCAGCATGGCCAGGCGCTCGATCCCCGCGGCCCAACCGACGCCCGGCGTCGGCGGCCCGCCCATGGTCTCGATGAGGCCGTCATAACGTCCCCCGGCGAGCACCGTGCCCTGGGCGCCGAGATGTTCGGTGGTGTACTCGAACGCGGTGTGACAATAGTAATCGAGACCCCGCACCAGCCGGGGATTGATCTCATAGGCAAGCCCCAGATCATCGAGGCCGGCGCGCACCCGGTCGAAGAACGCCCGCGCGCCGTCGGTGAGGTAATCGCTGAACAGCGGCGCGCCGGCCACCACCTCGCGGTCGCCCTTGTCCTTGGAATCGAGGATCCGAAGGGGGTTGCGCTCCAAGCGCGCCAAGCTGTCCTCGGACAATCGATCGCGGTGGGTGGTCAGGTACGCCACCAGCACTTTTCGGTAGGCCGCGCGGCTTTCCGTATCGCCCAGGGTGTTGAGCTCCAAACGGGTGCGGTCGCGAATGCCCAGCGCCTGGAGAATATGGTCGCCAAGGGCGATGACCTCGACATCGCCCATGGCCGGCGCCGCGCCCAAAAGCTCCACGCCGATCTGATGGAACTGGCGAAGCCGCCCCTTTTGCGGCCGTTCGTGACGGAACATCGGCCCCGAATAGAAGAACTTGAGCGGCAGGCTCTGGCCTAGGCCACCCGATATCAGCGCCCGGGCGATGCCGGCCGTGCCCTCGGGCCGGAGCGTGATCTCGGCCCCCGAACGGTCGGCGAAGGTGTACATCTCCTTGGTGACGATATCCGAGGTCGCGCCGAGGGTTCGCTTGAAGACCTCGGTGAATTCGAAGATCGGCGTCGACATCTCGGCATAGCCGTAGCGCTCCGCCAATTCCCGCGCGGTCTCGCGGATGCGGCGATGGGCGCGGCTTTGTTCCGGCAAAATGTCATGGGTGCCGCGCACCGGCTGAAGCTGATCCAAACCCGTCCCTTACTAGCCCGTCACGCCGGCCTTGCCGGGGAGCGCTCGGCCGCCGTCCGCGGGTGATTTCTCGTCATCGGCCTGGGCCGCGGCTTCGATCTCGGCTTCGATTTCTGCGGCACGGCGTTCCACCAATTCCACGATATGTTCGATCATGTCCGCGGTGCCGGTCTTATGGTCGGCCACCCCGGCCATGTAGACCAAGTGGGTGCCGTTGCCGCCGCCGGTCAGCCCGATATCGGTCTCGCGCGCCTCTCCCGGGCCATTGACCACGCAGCCGATGATCGAGATGGTCATGGGCGTGGTGACATGGGCGAGGCGTTCCTCGAGCCTGGCCACGGTTTCGATCACTTCGAACTGCTGGCGGGCGCAGGACGGGCAGGCGATGATGGTGACGCCCTTGTGGCGCAGATTGAGCGCCTTGAGAATCTCGAACCCGGCGTGGACTTCTTCCACCGGATCGGCGGCCAGGGACACACGGATGGTGTCGCCGATCCCCTCCCACAAAAGCATGCCGAGACCGATCGCCGATTTGACGGTGCCGGTCCGCAGGCCGCCCGCCTCGGTGATACCGAGATGCAGCGGATAATCGCAAACCTTGGCTAGGCCGCGATAGGCGGCGACGGCGAGAAACACGTCCGAGGCCTTGACCGACACCTTGAAGTCCAGGAAATCGTTGTCCTCGAGAACATGGATGTGCCGAAGCGCGCTTTCCACCAAGGCCTCGGGACAGGGTTCGGCATATTTCTCCAGGAGATCGCGCTCCAAGGACCCGGCGTTGACGCCGATCCGCATGGAACACCCGTGGTCCCGGGCCGCGGCGATGACCTCGCGGACCCGGTCCATGGAACCGATGTTGCCGGGATTGATGCGCAGGCAGGCCGCCCCCGCTTCGGCCGCTTCGATGGCGCGGCGGTAATGGAAATGGATATCGGCGACGATGGGCACCGTCACCGCGCCGATGATCTCCGCCAGCGCCCGGGTGGAATCCTCGTCGGGGCAGGAAATGCGGACGATATCGACGCCCGCTTGTTCCAGTTCGCGGACCTGGGCGATGGTCCCCTCGACGTCGGTGGTCGCGGTATTGGTCATGGACTGCACGGTTATCAGCGCATCGCCGCCCACGGCCACGGGGCCGACGCCGATTTGCCGGGTCGGATGCCGGGAAATGTCTCGAAAAGGCCGAATGCTCATGGTCACTCCTCGGACCGGGGCACCGGCGCCGCCAAGCGCCGGGGCACCAATCTTGTCCCCAATAACTGCGGCGGATTGCCCAAAAAATCAAGGCGCGCGTTGTTCAGCGCACCACGGCGGTCCCCGCCTTCAGGCGCTCGGCATCGAGAACCACGTCGCGGCGCACCGCGCCAAAGGGCCCGAGGGGGGGGACCGGTACCCCGTCGACGAGAATCTCCAGCCCCCCGGCGTTGCCGGTGGTGAGCCTCAGCCCCTTTTGCGGCGGCACCTCGTAGCTGGTGCCCTGGGCCAGGATTCGCGTCATCAACAAGGTTCCTTCGGCGGTGCGCACTTGGACCCAAGAATCCACCTTGGCGCGGATCTCGATGCGGGTCGAAACCATGGCCGGAGCGGCCTCGGCGGGCGCCGGCGAGACCACGGAAGCGGCCTCCACGGGGGCCGATTGCGGCGGCTGGGCGGCCTCCACGGGGGCCGATTTCGGCGGCTGGGCGGCCTCCGTGGGGGCCGGTGGCGGGCTCTCGGCAGCGGCTTCGGCCCCCGGCGCCGGCGCCGCCGCCTGGCGGTCCATGGTCCCCTCCGAGGGCGGCGGGGCGGCGGCGAACGCGGCCGGGCCGGAGCCCGTATTTTCACCCGCCGCACCCCTTTGAGGCGCGGGCGTGGCATCCCCATCCGCGGGCGCCGGCACGGCGGGCGCCTCGACCTTGCCGCCCAATAGCAGGGGAACCTTTGGGATAATGTCCGCGAAAGTCAGCTCGCGGGCGTTCATGTAATACCACACGCCGTAAATGGTGAGGGCAAGCAGCACCGTCACCAGAACGATGGCGCCCCGGGGAATTCGGCTTTCCTGCGCCGGGGTGGGGAATTCAAGCTTCGCGATCGGCGTTTCACCGGAAATTTCGATCTTGAATTGCCAGGCCAATTTATCGCCGTCCAGCCCCAAGTGGTTGGCATAGGTGCGCACGAAACCGACGGCATAAGCGGGGCCGGGAAGGACATCGTAATCGCCCGCTTCCAGGGCTTCGAGGAACTTGCGGCGGATGCAGAGCGTGTCCGCGATATCCACCAAATCGGCGCCCAGCGCCTCGCGCTGCTCGCGGAGATCCTGGCCGGTAGCCCCGGCGCCGCCGATCGAATCCGATTCAATGTCCCCGCGGGGAGGTTGTTCCGTCATTTTCGCCTCAGTGCCGGCGCCAGCGGAAAATCCCGGTCCCAGGGCCGGCGCGGCGCGCACCCGCACCACGATTCCGCCAAACCGGCCCTAGTGTTAGCAAATTAGACGGCCTCGGCCAATCAACATGTGGCCGTCGGGGCCGGCCCCTTACCCGGCCAAATGGTTCCCTTTGGCCGAATCGTGGTCCGAGATCCTAGATGGCGAAGTCATGATCCAGGGCGAAGGCCCGAAGGCGTTCACGAAGGCTGTGTTCCCGGCTGTCCAAGATGGTCTGCATATACGCCCTGAGCACCCCCAACCGCAAAGAACGCACCATGGTCTTGACCGGTCCAATGGAAGCCGCGGTGAGGGACAGCGACCGATAACCGAGGCCGATCAGGGCCATGGCCTCGAGCGGCCGGCTCGCCATTTCGCCGCAGAGAGACAGCGGCCGTCCCGCCCGGTCTGCGGCCTTGGCCACGTCAAGCAGCACCTTGAGCGCCGGCGGCGAAAGCGGGTCGTAGCGCTCGGATATGCGGGGATTACCGCGATCGGTGGCGAACAGGAATTGCAGCAGGTCGTTGGACCCCACGGAGAGAAAATCGGCCCGTTCGACCAGCGCCGGCAGTTGCCAGAGAAGCGCCGGCACCTCCACCATGCAGCCCACGGAGAGCTTCCTGGGCAATGTGCCGCCCTTGGCCTTTTCGCGCGCCAACTCCATATCCAGCACCTGACGGGCAAGATCGTATTCCGCCACCTCGGCGATCATCGGGAACATCACCGACAACGAGCGCCCGTCCGCCGCCCGCACCAGGGCGCGAACCTGCTGTCGCAACATCGCCGGCCGGTCCAAGGCGATGCGGATGGCGCGCCAACCGAGCGCCGGATTCTCCCCGGCCTCGCTTTCGAAATAGGGCAATTCCTTGTCGCCGCCCACGTCCAGGGTCCGGAACACCACCGGCTTGCCGTCGGCCTGGTCGAGCACCGCGCGATAGAGCGCCGTCTGGGCCTCCACGTCGGGATAGGCGGCGCGCACCATGAAGGGAATTTCCGTGCGGAACAGGCCGATCCCGTCGGCGCCGGTGGAATGGACCTGGGGCACGTCGAGCTCGAGCCCGGCGTTGATATTGAGCGACACCTGGGTGCCGTCCAGGGTGACCGCGGGTTGGTCGCGCAACTGGGCGAAGGCCTGCCTGCGGGCGGCCCTCAAGCGCAGGGTTTCCGCAAACCCCTGTTGCACGTCCTCCACCGGGCGCACGAAAACCTGCCGGTTTTCGGCATCGACGATCACCGTGTCGCCGGCATCGACCTTGGCGAACAGGTCCTTGACCTGGCCGATCACCGGGATATCCAGCGCCCGGGCGACGATCGACACATGGGCGGTGGCGGAGCCCCGTTCCATGATCAACCCGCGCAGCCGGGCGGGATCGTAGTCGAGAAGTTCCGCTGGGCCGACGGAACGCGCCACCAACACCACATCGTCGGGCAGATCACGCGCCTCGCCACCATTGGCGCCGCCGGTCAGCCGCTGGAGCAGGCGCAGGGACAGGTCTTCCATATCGTCGAGGCGTTCGCGCAAGTAGGAGTCGGTGAGTTGGCTCATGCGCATGCGGATATTTTCCCGCACCTGCTGGACCCCGGCCTCGGCGGTGAGACCGGAACGGATGGCGTCGCCGATGCGCCTGATCCAGCCGCTGTCCGACGCCACCATGCGGTAGGCCTCCAAGACATCGCGATGTTCGCCCGCGCCGGATAATTCGCCGCGCCCGAAAAGCCGGTCGAGGTTCTGGTGAACCTCCTCCACCGCTTCATCGAGGCGCCGGAGTTCGACCTCGGGATCCTCGGCCACGATCTGGCGGATGGAGATATCGGGACGGTGGAGCACCGCCGTTCCCATGGCCATGCCCCCGTTCAGCGCCACCCCGGCCAGGCGAACCGGCAAAAGCGCGTTGCCCTCGGCCGGCGCACGCTCATGGGGATTGACCAGATCGCCGCTGGCCACCAGTTCGGCCAACACCATGGCGGTGATCTGCATGGCCTCGATCTCTTCATCGCTGTAACTGCGCTCGATCTTGTTCTGCACCACCAGAACGCCGGCGACGCGACCCGACCGCAGGATCGGCACGCCCATGAGCGAGCGAAAAATTTCCTCTCCGGTTTCCGGCTTGTAGACGAAAGCGGGATGGGATTGGGCGTCGGACAGGGCCAGCGGCTGGGCGTGGGCGGCGATCTCACCGACCAGGCCCTCGCCCACCCGGAGCCGGGTCTGATGCACGGCCCGGCGCCTGAGACCCTTGGTGGCGAAAAGTTCGAGCACTTCGCCGGCGCGCAGGATATAGACCGAGCAGACCTCCGCGACCATGCCGGCGGCGATCACCTGCACCACCTTGTCCAGTTTCGCCTGGGCGGTGGCCTCGCCGGCCATAAGGTCCCTGATTCGTCCCAATAGCCGGCGCGGCCCCACCCCGGTCGGGACCGCCTGCATTATTCCGCAATCTCCATCCAGTGACGCTCCATCAACGACGTTACCCCAATGCTCGGCGGCCATGGCGTGGCAATGCCGGGTCGCCAAAGGGCGTCCCTATGTGTTGGTGCCGCCGCGCGCGCCATGGGATCATTCCACATCGAGGTTATAGGCGGAATGAAGGGACCGGACCGCGAGCTCGGTATAATCCTCGGCCACCAGCACGGAAATCTTGATCTCCGAGGTCGAGATGACCTGAATGTTGATGCCCTTTTCCGCCATGACCTGGAACATTTTCTGGGCCACACCGGCGTGGTTTCGCATGCCGACCCCGATGACGGATATCTTGACCACGTTGGGGTCGCCCACCAGGGCGGCGTAACCCAGCGTGTCGCGCGCCGCCTCCAGCACCCCCATGGCCGCCGCCAGGTCCCCCTTGGTCACCGTGAAGGTCAGGTCGGTGGCCTTGCCGTCCTCGGAGACGTTTTGCACGATCATGTCGACATTGATATCGGCATCGCAGAGCGGACCGAAAATCGCCGCCGCCACGCCGGGGCGGTCGGGGACCCGCGTCAGGGTAACCTTGGCTTCGTCCCGGGAATAGGTGATTCCACTGACCAGTTCCTGTTCCAGCATGTCATCCTCATTGACAACGAGAGTGCCCGGGCCGTCGGCGAAGCTGGACAGCACCTGCAGGCGCACGTCGTGCTTCATGGCCAGTTCGACGGACCGGATATGAAGAATCCTGGCGCCCAGCGAGGCCATTTCGAGCATCTCTTCGTAGGTGATCTTATCCAGCTTGCGGGCCTTGGAAACGATCCTGGGATCCGACGTGTAGATCCCGTCCACGTCGGTGAAGATGTCGCAACGCTCGGCGTCGATGGCCGCCGCCAGGGCGACCGCCGTGATATCCGATCCGCCGCGGCCCAGGGTGGCGATGCGGCCGTCCTCGGCGATGCCCTGGAATCCGGCCACCACCTGCACCTCTCCATCGTCGAGGCCGCGCCTCAGCGCCGCGGTCTCGACACCGGTGATCCGCGCCCGGCCATGGAGCCCGTCGGTATGGATCGGCAGCTGCCAACCAAGCCAGGAGCGGGCCTTCAACCCCCGGCCCTGGAGAACGCAAGCGAGAAGGCCCACGGTCACCTGCTCGCCGGTGGATACCACCGAATCGTATTCGCATCCGTCGCCATCGGCGCCGGCTTCGTTGACCCAGTCGATCAACCGATTGGTGACGCCGGCCATGGCCGAAAGCACCACGGCGACCTTGTCGCCCGCGGCAATGGCGGCTTCGACCCGATCGGCGACCGCCCTGATCCGATCGAGATCGGCCACCGACGTGCCACCGAATTTCTGTACGATGACTGCCATATGCCTTGTCCTACCTGCCCAATCGCTCGGCGCCGCGCCGCCGGGGCCGGCTCCCTGAAACGCATTCTCGCCGCGGGGAAGTACTGCGCCGGAGCAAGGCCCGATCAACGGCTTGCCCCGGCGAGGGCGCCAATTCATACTCTGGAACGTTGGCCCAGGCAAGCCCGGCCACCCCTTCAACGGCGAATATCATATTGAAATGCCTGCATCATCTGATCATCGCCCGGGGCCGGGCAAAGACACCGGGGACGGCGTCGAGGCGCCATCGGTCGACGCCGCGGAAATCGCCGGCTTCGAGGCCCTCGCCGCCCAGTGGTGGGACCCCGACGGCCCCTTCCGCCCGCTGCACCGCTTCAACCCGGCCCGGGTGGGCTTCATCCGTGACCGGGCCTCAGCCCATTACGGCCGCGCGGCGCACACACCCGTTCCCCTCGACGGTTTAACGCTGCTCGATATCGGCACCGGCGGCGGGCTTGTCGCCGAGCCCATGGCACGGCTGGGCGCCCGGGTGACCGGCATCGACCCGTCGGACAAGAATATCGCCATCGCCCGGACCCACGCCGCGGCCATGGGGTTGGAGATCACCTACCGCGCGGCGGCCGCCGAACGCCTCGCCGCCGAGGGCCAGACCTTCGACATCGTCCTCGCCCTGGAAGTCGTCGAACATGTCGCCGACCTCGGCGTCTTCCTGGACGCCAGCGCGGCCCTGGTCAAGGGGGGGGGGATTTTCATCGCCGCCACCCTCAATCGCACGGCGCGCGCCTATGCGCTGGCCATCATCGGCGCCGAATACATCATGGGCTGGCTGCCGCGCGGGACCCATGACTGGAACAAGTTCGTCACCCCGGCGGAGATCACCGCGGGGCTGCAAGCCAGCGGATTGCGGGTCGCTTTGATTTCCGGAATCGTCTTCAACCCGCTGACCTTCACCTGGCGGATCGCCACCGACACCGGGGTCAATTACATCGTCGTCGCGGAAAAAACTCCCTAGGGGACATTGGGCTGACAAGCCCCAAGAGGGGCCTTGATTTGGCCGTTAAGGAATTGTCTGCGTTGTGCCAAGACGCGACCGTTGGTATTTATGCCGGGTCAAACCTATTCCACGCGCTAATTTGAACTAAGGTGGAAACCGGAACGCGAACCGGGGAGCTTAAACATGTCAATGAAAATGCGCCACCATCTGACTCTGAAATGTGTTGTGGCTTTCACGATGATATTTTCGTTTGGTCAGGGGCATGCTGCTTCTCACGGGGCTAAGGCAACCGTTCAGCTACCCGCGCAGCTGGTGGGCACATGGGAAAGTGATGAGGGTTGGAGTGGCCCCTTTACTCTGAACATCAAGGCAGGAAAAGTGGGCACGTTTAGAGGTACGTTGCGATTTGGCGGGAGAGATTCTGCTTGTCCCTGGGATGCCCCATTCGAAGGTAGGTCAGAGGCCGAAAAGATCACTATCACTACAGACTTAGGTGGCAGTTGTGGCACCGTCGCTATCACAGCCACCTTCTCCAAAGGTCGAATGACTGGAAGGTATGACGCTGAAAAACCAGACACAGGGTCGATAGATGCTAAAGAGAAAAGATGATACTGCAATGACCTGAGCTCTGGAAGTGTCTGGAATTAACAAGGTAGATGGCTCCCGCGTCCGGCATTTAGGTGCCGAACTGTGGTTTCCATCAAGGACCACGCGCAAAAGGGGCCATCTGCGCCATATAATTTAGTCCCCCTGGTCGAAAGCCGCGGTTCAGCCGCCGGATCCCGCCGCGCCCATCAACTCGGCCTCGAGCGCCGCCATCATTTCCTGGTTGCAGCCCATGGCCTGCCACTGGGTCACCTCCAGGGTGCGTTCGATCAAGGCGATCTGGCGCTTGAAATTGTTTTCCAACTGGAACTCCTCGACCTCGGCAAGGAACCAGGTCATGTGCAAGGCGCCGTCCTTGACTTCGGCCTGGGGCTGGTTGGCGGAATAGACGGTGGGCCGGCAGGTGAAAAGGTGGGGGTCTCCGGAATAGGGAACGGCGATGGTGATGGATTTGTAATTTTCGCGGTCTTGGTCTTTCACCGCGATGGCCGCGCATTCCTCGTCAATGAGAGGGCGCTCGCCGGTGAAGTGCGCCCTGTCCACGTGCATCTTGGTATCACTGATGCGAAAACGTTCGTAGAGCGCGCGGACATGATCGCCAGGGGCCCCGGCGGCGCCATCCCCGCCGTCCTCCGCGCCACCGTCCGCGCCGCGCGCGGCGGCCACTGCCTCGGCCTTGCGGCCCTTGAGGTAAAGATCGAGTTCGTCCCCGGAAAACAGATACGGCCCAACGATATACAAGGCTCAGGCGTCCTTGGGCCGCCGTTTCGGGATGGCGGCGAAGGGCACGCCTTCGTCGGCCAAATCCTGGGCCTCGTCCTTGGTGGCCTCGCCGTAAATGCCGCGGCCCTCGGCATCGCCCTGGTGGATCGCCCGGGCTTCATCGGCGAAGCGGTCGCCGACGTAGTCGCAATTCTCCTCCATGTGCCGGTGCATCTGTTCCAGCGCGTTCATGAATTGCGCGCTGCGCGCCGTGGCATGATCCATGAGCACCGGACCGTCTGCCGCGCCGGTGGCGATGCGCGGCGCCGCGGGAACCTTTTCCACCTTGGCGGTGCCGCAGACCGGGCAGGCGACCTTGCGGCCGCGCCGCTGGCTATCATAGGCCTTGGCGTCCTTGAACCACGCCTCGAAGCCGTGGCCATCGCCGCATTGAAGATTGAAAACGATCATGGGGAGAGGGATACCCCGAAAGCTCCCCCACCATCAAGGGCGTCATGCATTCAAGCACGCCCCGGGCCGCTCGGGCGTTCCGCCGCCCGCAGCCCCGTCAGGGGCCGGTGATGTCGCGGTCATGGGTGAGGGACGGCACCTGGGCGCGGGCGCGGGCGCAGGCCGCGAGATCGATCTCGGCGGAAATCACGCCCGGTTGCTCCCCCGCCTCGGCGAGCACCGCGCCCCAGGGATCGACGATCAGGGAATGGCCAAAGGTCCTGCGCCCCCGGGGGTGGCTGCCGCATTGGGCGGGGGCGAAGACGAAAGCCCCGGTCTCGATCGCCCGGGCGCGCAGCAGCGTGTACCAGTGCGCCCGGCCGGTCGCCTGGGTGAAGGCCGAGGGCACGGCGATGATCTCCGCGCCGCCCTTGGCGAGGCGCCGGTAGAGATGGGGAAACCTGAGGTCGTAACAGATGGTCATGCCGAGCATCCCGAACGGGCTCTCGGCGACCACGGCTTCGCCGCCCGGACGAAAGATCGCCGATTCGCGGTAGTCTTCACCGCCGGCCAAGGACACGTCGAACATGTGAATCTTGTCGTAGGTGGCCTTGATCTCGCCACCCGCGTCCACCAGGAAAGAGCGGTTGGCGACACGGCCCTCCGGGTCGTCGGTGGTGATGGCCAGCGAACCGATCAGCAGCCACGCCTCGATCTCCCGGGCCAGTGCGGTGAACGCCGCCAGGCCCGGGTGTTCCGCCTCGGGCCTGGCGGCCTCGCGAACACCTTGCCCGTCGGGCGCCATGAAGCCGACGTTCTCGGGGAAGGCGATGAGTTGGGCGCCCGCCTCACGCGCCTGGCGGGCGAAATCGCATGCAGCGGCCAGGTTGGCCGCCACGTCGTCGCCGGCATTGACCTGGACGCAGGCGAGACGAAAAGTGCCGCCGCTGTTATCCGCCGGCATCTTCCGTGCTCCCGCCGGCATCGTCCGTGCTCCCGCTGCCCTCGGCGCCGTCCGGCGCGTCGTCCGGCGCGTCGCCCGGCGCAAGACCCAACATGGCGTCGAGCCGGCCCTCGGCTTCGAGGGCGAACAGCTCGGCGCAGCCACCGATGGGCGCGCCGTCCACGAAGATCTGCGGCACCGTGCGCCCGCCGCCCCGGCCGATCATCTCCTGGCGCGCGGCCGCCACCGTATCCACGTCATGGCCGGTCCACTGGGCCCCCTTCGCCTCCAGCAGCGCCCGGGCGCGATGGCAGAACCCGCACCACTCGGAATAATACATTTCGATCTTGGCCATGGCCGCGCCGGGTCCCCGAGGCTGTAAAAACCCCGCCGTCATGGCACGGGACGCACCACCCGCGCAAGGGTCAAGACATCCACCGCCCCGGCGCCGGCGCGAAGAAGGCAGCGCGCCGCCGAATTCACGGTGGCCCCGGTGGTCAACACGTCGTCCACCAGGATCACCCGCCGGCCGTCGATGGCCGGCGCCCGTCCCGACGCCACGGCGAAGGCGCCGCGCACGTTGATGCGGCGTCGGGCGCGGCTCATGCGGCCCTGGGACGGCGTCGCCCGCACCCGGGTGAGAAGGTCGGGCACGCAGGCAAGACCGGTGGCGGCGGCGAAGGCATGGGCCAACAACGCCGCCTGGTTATAGCGCCGGCGAAACAGGCGCAGGCGGTGGAGAGGCACCGGCACCACCAGGTCGGCATCGGCCGCGAGCGGGCCGGCGGCCCGGGCCAGCCAGGCGCCGTAGGCCGGCGCCGCATGGATGCGGTCGCCATGCTTGAAACCCAGCACCAGGTGGCGGGAAGCGGCATCGTAGCGGAACACGGCGCGGGCGCGGGCGAAGGGCGGCGGGTCGCGCAGGCAGGCGCCGCAAAGGGTTTCAGCGCCTCCGCACCCTTGGTCGAGCTCGAACGGCGCGCCGCAGCAGGCGCAAATCGGTGGCGCGATAAAGGCGATCTCGGCCCAACACCCGGCGCAGAGCGCGCCCTGACGGCCGATCACCATTCCGCATTTCAGGCATTGCTGGGGGAGCAGCAGGTCGAGCACGGCGCCCAAGGCGGCGCCAAGGGGCGATGAAAGCCGTCTGCCGATGCCGTCTCCTGCCGTCATGGGGGAATTCGACCCCAAGGCCGGTGCCCTGTCAATCGGCGCGGGGCGGCCCACGCGGCGGCCCACGCGGTGGATGGGGTGGCCGGCGCAACCGCCTTCCACAACCCCCTTTTTAAAGGCCGGCACCCGTGCCATAAGGCGCCCATGAGCGACGCCAAGATCCCCCCCCCGGCGCCCTTCGACCGGCGCGCCGTGCGCGCCCACAGGGACCGCGCCGCAAAGCGGTTTGCCGAGAGCGATTTCTTGTTCCGGGAAACCGCCGCGCGCCTGATCGAGCGCCTCGGCGATGTCCGCCGCGACTTCTCCCATGTCCTCGACCTCGGCTGCCACCGCGGTGAACTGGGGGCGCGGTTGGCCAGCCACGAGGCCGCCCGCCGCGTGGTCCAATGCGACCTCTCGCCGGTCATGGCCGGCCTGGCCCGGGCCGCCAACGGCGCGACCACCGTCTGCGCCGACGAGGAAGCCCTGCCGTTCGCCGCCGGCGCCTTCGATCTCATCGTCTCCAACCTCTCGCTGCATTGGGTCAACGACCTTCCCGGCACCCTGGTCCAAGTCAACCGCGCGCTCAAGCCCGACGGGCTTTTTCTCGCCTGCCTGTTGGGCGGCGCCACCCTGCACGAATTGCGCCGCGCATGGACGAACGCGGAGCTTGCGGTCGAGGGCGGCGCCTCGCCCCGGGTGTCGCCCTTCGCCGACGTGCGCGACGGCGGCGATCTGCTGACCCGGGCGGGATTCGCCCTTCCGGTGGCCGATCTCGACACCATCCGCGTGGGTTTCCCGGACGCGCTGGCACTCATGCGCGACCTCAAGGGGATGGGCGAGGCCAACGCCGTGGCCCAACGCCGCAAGTCCATGACCCGGCGCCAAACCTTGATGGAAGCGGCACGGCTTTATCCGCCGGCCACGGACGACGGCAACGGCGGCGGCGACGGCGGGCCGGCGGGCCGAATCGAGGCCACCTTCGACGTCATCTGGCTGGCCGGATGGGCGCCCGGCCCGGGCCAGCCGCGGCCGCTTGCCCCGGGCAGCGCCGCCACCCGGCTGGCCGACGCCCTCGGCACCGATGAGCATCCCGCCGGGGAAACCCCAGCCGGAGAAACCCCGCCCGGAGAAACCCCAAAAGGCCGGGAACCGCTGTGATGGGTGGTGACCCGGGGTCGGGCGGGGCTCAGAGGTAATCGCGCAGCGCCTGGACCAGGGGCGCGTCGGCGGGCGGCATGGCAAGGGCCGCGAGGGCGTTGGGATAGAGCCAGCGGATGCCCTGGCCTTCCTGGGGCGTTGGGATTCCCTGCCATTGCCGGCAGACGTAGAGCGGCATCAAGAGGTGGAAATCCTGGTAGGCGTGGGACGCGAAAGAGAGAGGATACAGGCAGGTCTCGCAAACCTCGATGGCCAGTTCCTCGGCCAATTCCCGCACCAGCGCGGCCTCGGGAGTCTCCCCCGGCGCGATCTTGCCGCCCGGGAACTCCCACAGCCCGGCCATGGTCTTGCCCTCGGGCCGCTGGGCCACCAAGACCCGGCCATCGGCATCGATCAACGCCGCGGCGGCGACTAAGACGATGGCGCCCCCGTTCATGGGCGTGCCCCCGCCCGGGACCGGGGCGGGCGCGCCAAGGCGGCCCGGAAATCCGCGCCGGCCACCGGCCGCGGGGTCGGGCGCCTCGTGGCGCGTGCGCACGCGCGCTCAGCTTCGGTAATCGGCATTGATGGAAATGTATCCATGGGTCAGGTCGCAGGTCCACACCGTCGCCCGGCCCCGGGCCCCCTTGATGCCGGCGCCGATATCGATGCGGATGCGGCGCCCCTTCATGTGCCGCGCCACCGGCGCTTCCCGGTAAGATGGGCGGGCCGCCCCCCGTTCGGTGATGCGCACGCCACCGAGCTTTATGGCGAGGCGCTGGGGATCGACACGTTCGCCCGCCTTGCCCACCGCCATGACGATCCGGCCCCAGTTGGCGTCCTCGCCGGCGACCGCCGTCTTCACCAGCGGCGAATTGGCCACCGACAAGGCGATCGCCTTGGCCGCTCGGTCGCTGGCGGCGCCGGTGACGGTGATGGTGATGAACTTGGACAGCCCTTCGCCGTCGCCGACGATCTGGTGGGCAAGGTCGGTCATCACCGCGCCCAGCTTGGCGCGGAAATCAGCCAGCGCCGGGTCTCCGGCGCGGGTGATCCGCCGGTGCCCCCTGCCCGCCCCCGTCGCCACCAGCAAGACCGTGTCGCTGGTGGACGTGTCGCCGTCCACGGTGATGGCGTTGAACGACGCCTGGCAGGCCTCGGCCAAGAGCACCCGCAACGCCGGGGCGGGGATTTTCGCGTCGGTGAAGACATAGGCCAGCATGGTCGCCATGTCGGGCGCGATCATGCCCGAGCCCTTGGCGATGCCGGCGATATTCACCGCCACGCCGCCGATGCGCGCCCGCGCGCCGGCGGCCTTGGGGAAGGTGTCCGTGGTGCGGATGGCCTCGGCCGCCGCTTGCCAAGCGCCCGCCTCGGCCGCCGCCACCAGGCCCGGCAGGGCGGCAGTCAGCTTGGAGATCGGCAACCGTTCGCCGATGACGCCGGTGGACGACACCATGATTTCGCCGGGCCCGCAACCCAGAGCCCGGGCCGCCGTCACCGCGGTCGCCGCCACGTCCCGCGCCCCGGCCCTGCCGGTGAACACGTTGGCATTGCCCGAATTGACGACGATGGCGCGGACCGCGCCGTCCCGGACGGCGTCGCGGCACCAGCGCACGGTGGGACCAGCCGTCGCCGAGCGGGTGAACATTCCGGCCACCCGGGCGCTTGGATCGAGCACGCAAACCATCAGGTCGGACCGCATGTTAGCCTTGATCCCGCAGGCGACGCCGCCAAGGCGCAGCCCGGCGATCTTGGGCAGCCGGGGGAACCGCTTGGGCGCGAAGGGTGAGATATCGGCCATTATCACGACTCTTGGGGTTGGGCTTCGAAGCCAAGGACCAGGGGCAAATTGCCAAAGCCGGGCGCATGCAATAGCCCAGGCGGTGGAATTTTCCAACTTTTCCTTGCCGAGGCCGGCACCTTGGGGGCTATCCGCCGGCACTTTGCCGGCTATTTGGGCGCCGCCGGCAGGAACCGTTCGATTTTCGCGCCCTTACGCAGGCTCTGCATCTCTTTGTCGATCACCTCGTCGGTCATTTTCCGCTCCAGTTCCGCGCGCACCTCCTCGAAGGGCGGCGGCGCCGCGGCCTTGATGTCCTCGACCTTGATGACGTGCCAGCCGAACTTGGTCTGGACCGGCGCCCTGGAATACTCTCCCTTGCGAAGGGCGAAGGCGGCCTTGGAAAACGCCGGTGCCATCTGGTCCCTCTTGAAAAAGCCGAGATCGCCGCCCTGGGTCTTGGAAGGCCCGGTGGAATACGTCCGCGCCAATTCGGCGAAATCCTGCCCCCGGCGCAATTCGTCGATGACGGCGAGCGCCCTTTGCCGGGTCTTCAGCAGGATGTGCCGGGCCCGGACCCGCTTGCCGCGGACCAGGGATTTGCGATCGCGCTGGTAGCGCCGCAGCACCGCCCTCTTGGTGATCTTCCGCTCCACCAGCCGCTGGATGAAAAGCTGCTCTAGAAGCTGCGATTCGGCGCGGGACCGGGCGAGGAGATAGGCCGGGTCCTTATGCAGGCCGGCGGCGCGCGCCCGATTCGCCGCCAGGGTACCGTCGATGATCTTTTCCATGACCGCCTTGATCAAGGTTTCGCGCGGCAGATCGGCATATTGAGGAGGCAGATTCTCGAGCCCCGCCAGCACGTCGGACTGGCGGATGGCGGTGCCATCGACCCGGGCCACCACCGGATCGGCGCCTTCGGCCCCCCTATCCTGGGCCGAAGGCGCGGACACGATGGCGAAGAACGCCAGCATCACAAACGCGGCCAAGCGTCCTGCCGACGCCGGGATTTGGCTGAAAATTGAACCCATGACGGTATCCTCAAGACAAAAAACGTTGATAAAGGGTATCATGGCACGGCCACCGGCGGCCATGGAAAGCGCACGGCCGGCCCGCCCCGGTCATTGACATGGCACCACCGCGACACTATTTCTTTTTTCGATTTTCAAGGCGGGCGCCGGAACCCGCCGCCCCGGCCACCAAGGACACATCATGTTCGCCGCCATCGCCAAACGATTCATGGGCTCTCATAACGATCGCTTCCTCAGGCGGTTAGAGCCCGATGTCGAGGCCATCAATGCCCTTGAAGCCGAGCTCGAGGCGCTGAGCGCGGACCAGATCAAGGCGCGGACGGCGGCCTTCCAGGAACGGCTCCTGGCGGGGGAAACCATCGACGATATCCTGGTGGAGGCCTTCGCCACGGTGCGCGAGGCGTCCAAACGCACCCTCGGCCAGCGGCATTTCGACGTGCAGTTGTTGGGCGGCATGGTTCTTCATTCGGGCACCATCGCCGAAATGGTCACCGGCGAGGGCAAGACCTTGGTGGCGACCCTGCCGGTTTATCTCAACGCACTGGAGGGCAAGGGCGTCCACGTGATCACCGTGAACGACTACCTGGCCCACCGCGATTCCGAATGGATGGGGCAAATCTACAGCTACCTGGGCCTGAGCGTCGGCTGCATCGTCCATGGGCTGGAAGATGACGAGCGCAAGCAGGCCTACGGTGCCGACGTCACCTACGGCACCAACAACGAATTCGGCTTCGACTATCTGCGCGACAACATGAAGTTCACCCTCGACGAGATGGTCCAGCGCCCCTTCAACTACGCCATCGTCGACGAGGTCGATTCGATCCTCATCGATGAGGCGCGCACGCCCCTGATCATCTCCGGCGCGGTCGAAGATTCGTCCGAACTCTACGTCGAGGCCGATGCCCTGATCCCCAAGCTCGACCCCGCCCATTTCGAGATGGACGAAAAGGTCAAGGCGGTCACCCTCACCGAATCCGGCGCCGAGCGCATGGAGGAAATCCTCCGCGAAGAAGGGCTGCTTCGCAGCGGCGGCATGTATGATATCGAGAACATTTCCCTGGTGCATCACGTCAACCAGGCGCTGCGCGCCCACAAGCTGTACCTGCGTGACCGCGATTACATCGTCAAGGACGACAAGATCATCATCATCGACGAATTCACCGGCCGCATGATGGAAGGACGGCGCTATTCCGAGGGCCTCCACCAGGCGTTGGAGGCCAAGGAGAAGTGCTCCATCGAAAGCGAGAACCAGACCCTCGCCTCGATCACCTTCCAGAATTATTTCCGCATGTATCCCAAGCTGGCGGGGATGACCGGCACGGCGCTGACCGAAGCTTCGGAATTCGAAGACATCTACAAGCTCGGCGTCATCACCGTGCCCACCAACCTGCCTTGCGTGCGGATCGATCACGAAGACGAGGTGTACCGCACGGCGAATGAGAAATTTAATGCCATCCTCGACCAGATCGAGGTTTGCCATGAACGCAAACAGCCCATGCTGGTGGGCACCATCTCCATCGAAAAATCCGAACACCTTTCGGGGTTGCTGAAAAAGCGCAAGGTTCCCCATAACGTGCTCAACGCGCGCTATCACGAGCAGGAAGCCCAGATCATCGCCCAGGCCGGCAAGCCCGGCGCCATCACCATCGCCACCAACATGGCCGGCCGCGGCACCGACATTCAACTGGGCGGCAACCTGGACATGCGCATCAAGAACGAGCTCGGCGAAATAACCGACCAGGCGGAGCGCGAAAAGGGCGCCGCCGCCATCGCCGCGGAAATCGAAGCCGGCCGCCAGATCGCGCTGGACGCCGGCGGCCTGTTCGTGCTGGCCACCGAGCGCCACGAGGCCAGGCGCATCGACAATCAGCTGCGGGGACGCTGCGGCCGCCAGGGCGACCCCGGGGCGTCGAAGTTCTTCCTGTCCCTGGAAGACGACCTGATGCGTATTTTCGGCTCCGAACGCATGGACACCATGCTCCAGCGCCTGGGCCTGGAAGAAGGCGAGGCCATCACCCACCCCTGGGTCTCCAAAGCCCTGCAGAAGGCCCAGGAAAAAGTGGAGGTGCACAATTTCGACATCCGTAAGAACCTGCTGAAATTCGACGACGTCATGAACGACCAGCGCAAGGTGATCTACGAACAGCGCATCGAACTGATGCGCGGCGACGATGTTTCGGAAACCGTCAACGACATGCGCCACGAGGTGACCGAGGACATGGTCGCCCGCGCCATCCCCGAGAAGGCCTACCCCGAGGAATGGGACGTCAACCTGCTTCATGAGGAGGCGCTCAGGGTGCTGGCGCTCGACCTGCCGGTCGCCGACTGGGCCGAGGAAGAGGGCATCGCCGATGAGGAAATCCTCGAGCGCCTGATCGACGCCGGCGACCGGAAAATGGCGGAAAAGGCCGCGCGTTATACGCCGGAACTGCTGCGCAGCGTGGAAAAGGACCAACTCCTGATCAAGTTGGACCAGACCTGGATGGATCACCTCCTGAGCCTGGATCACCTGCGCCAGGGCATCGGCCTGCGCGCCTACGCCCAGCGCGACCCGCTCAACGAATACAAGACCGAGGCCTTCGCCTTGTTCGAAACCATGCTCGACCAACTCCGGGTAAACGTGACGCAGATGCTGTGCCACATGGAGATCCAGTTCGAATCTCCGGAAGACGCCAATCTCCAGCCCTTGCCGGGGCTCCACATGGATACCTACGAAACGCGCTTGGATCCGGCCCTGATGGGCGCCGACGCCGCCTACGCCGAAGCCGATGCCCATGGCGAGCCGCCCATGGCGCCGGGCACGGTGCGCTATGCCAGCGGCGAGAACATGGATCCCAGCGATCCCACCACCTGGGGCAAGGTTTCGCGCAACGCGCCGTGCCCGTGCGGATCGGAAAAGAAATACAAGTTCTGCCACGGCCGGCTGAATTGACCGGCGCCGGCCGCCGCAAAGTTATTCCAGCGGGGTCTTGCCCATTTCCAGGAATTTCTCCCGGCGCAGGGCGCGCAGCGTCCCGCCGTCGATGCCGATAATCTCGTCCAGGGCCTGGCCAATGGCGTCGCCGAGCGCATCCATGGCGGCATTGCGATTGCGGTGGGCCCCGCCCATGGGTTCATCGATAATGCGGTCGATGATCTTCATTTTCAAGAGATCCTGGGCCGTCAGCCGAAGCGCTTCCGCCGCCTGTTTGGCGGCATCGCCGTTGCGCCACAGGATCGAGGCGCAGCCTTCCGGCGAAATCACCGAATAGACGGCATGTTCCATCATCAGGACGCGGTCGGCGCCGGCAAGGGCGATGGCGCCACCGGATCCCCCTTCACCGACGATGGCGGAAACGATGGGAACCCGCAGCGTCATGCAGGCTTCGATGGACCGGGCGATGGCCTCGGCCTGGCCGCGCTCTTCGGCGCCAATGCCGGGATAGGCGCCGGCGGTGTCCACCAGGGTGATCACCGGCAGTCGGAAATGGTCGGCCAGATTCATCAGGCGCCGCGCCTTGCGGTAGCCTTCGGGACGGGCCATGCCGAAATTGCGGTACACCCGGGATTCGGTGTCGGACCCCTTTTCATTGCCGATCACCATCACCGAACGGCGCCGGAAGCGGCCCAGGCCGCCGACGATGGCGGCATCCTCTGAAAACGCGCGGTCGCCCGCCAGGGGCGTGAAATCCTCGATCAGGTGGTCGATGCAGTCGATGACATGGGGACGTTCGGGATGGCGCGCCACCTGAACCTTGTCCCAGGGCGAGAGCTTGGCGTAGGTCTGGTTAAGCAGCTTGTCCGCCTTGGCCTGGAGCTTGGCCACTTCCTCGGCGATGTTGATGTCGCCACTGGTATCGAGATGCCGCAACTCCTCGATCTTGCCCTCAAGCTCGGCGATGGGTTTTTCAAAATCCAGATAGGTTGGCATGGAACAGCCAGGGCTCAGCCGTGAAAACGGGCTTCTAAATGCCCCCGCGGTGAGCAAAAGTCAATTCGCGCGCTCACCGCGCCGGGGCCGGGCCGGCGCGGCGGGGACGGTGGCCGCCGGCGAGCGGATGGTGCTGGGCCACCAGCCGCCGCAAGCGGTCTTCCAAGACGTGGGTATAGATTTGGGTGGTGGAAATATCGGCATGGCCCAGCAACCGCTGGACGCTGCGCAGGTCCGCCCCGTGGGCCAGCAGATGACTGGCGAAGGCGTGGCGCAGGACGTGGGGCGAGACCTTGGCCGGGTCGAGACCGGCCTCCGCGGCCAGCGCCTTGAGCATCTGCGCGAAGCGCTGACGGGTCAGGTGGCCCGCCTGGGAACGGGAGGGAAACAGCCAGCGCGCGCCGGGCCCCTCCACCGCCGCGCGCCGCGCCGTCCACGCCGCCAGTGCCGCCCGGGCGGGATCCGAAAGCGGGACCAGGCGCTCTTTGCCGCCCTTGCCCGCCACCAGCAGGAAGGCGCCGTCGCCGGTCGGCGCCGCGCGCGGCAGCCCCACCAGTTCACTGACCCTGAGCCCGGTCGCGTAAAGAATCTCGAGGAGCACCGTGAGGCGCAACCCCGCCAGGCCGCCATGGCGCCCGGCCGCCGCGAACAGCGCCTCGACCTCGTCCTCGCTGAGGGTCTTGGGCAGGGGCCGCCCCCGGGCCGGGCTGTCGATGGCGGCCGTGGGATCGTCGTCGCGCATGCCTTCGGCGGCGAGAAAACGGTAAAACTGGCGCAACGCCGACAACTTGCGGGCCGAAGTTCCGGTGGCCAGCCCGGCCGCCCCAAGCCCCTGGATATAGGCGCGAACCGCGTCGCCATCGGCCGCCGCCAGGGTCGCGCCGCGCCGCGCCAAGTGGGCCGCGAAACCGGCCAGGTCGCCGCGATACGCGGCGATGGTGTTGACGGCGGAACCGCGCTCGGCGGCCAGCATGTCGAAAAAGGCGTCGAGCCCGGGCTCTTCGGGCAGGGATCGTGGGGATATTGCCTTGCGACCAGCCATTGCGTGTTTCCGTCGACCGCGAAGAAGGGCCTAAAGGCCCGCCCCGAACGCCACCTCCAGAGCCAGGGCGCGGGCCTCCCGGCCAAGGCCGATGCCGACCAGCGCCCGCAGCACGGGACCGATCGCCGAGGGGTGGAGTTTTTCGGGCGCATCCGCGCCCAACACGGTGAGCGCCAAAAGAACCGTTTCCCCCACGCGGCCCTCTTTGGCGCTGCGGTCCAGGGCCGCCACCAGGCCGGGCGGCGGCACGGCGGCCATTTCACGTCCCGGGCCAACGGTCTCCAACCATCCCTCGGGCGGCACCGCGACGCCCAAGGCATCGAGAAGGGTCAAGAGGAGGGCCCCACGAGCCGGGGCGGCGGGCTCGGGGCCGGCGGCCTGGGCCTTGCGCCAACGGGCGAACATGGCACGATCGAAGGTCGGCTTGGACGCCGCCTTGGCTTTCGCCGCCAGCCTTTCGCGAACCACCGCGGGGCCGCCGCCGGTCACCAGATCGACCACCGGACCGGGGCCGACGGTTCGCACTTCGGCAAGGGCATCGGCGGCCGTGGGGGCCTCAGGTGGGGCTTGGACCGGGGCCGCGACCGAACCCGGCGGCAACCCCAATTTCACTTCCCCGGTCCCGCCCGCACCGGCCGGGGCGGCCGGCTGGCCGGCCGGGGCGGCGGCGATGGCCATGAACGGCCACAGCCTTACTTCCGCCGATGCCGAATCGGGCGCGCGCGGGCGGCCCCTGGCATCGGCCGCGGGGGCATCGGCCGCGGCTTGCGGGAGCCCGGCGGCGGCCGGCGAAGACGGCGGGGACGGCGGGCCGGCGGGCACGGTTTTGGGCCCCGGCGGGACAAGCGGCGCGCGCAGGGCGAGCGAAGCCCAGCGCCCCGCCAGTTCCAAGCGCCCCGCGAAATAGAGCGCCCGCGCCGCCGCGGTGGCGAACCAGGCCAGATCCGCCGTCGGATCGATGCCCTCCAGCAGCGGCAGGAAGGCGCGGACCGCCGTCGCCAGCCGGCCCTGTGCCCGGGCCACGACGAAGGTCTTGGCCAGCACCTCCGCCCGGGCCGCGGGCACCTTCTGGGCACGGACGGCATGGTAGAGAAGGGCCCGGCCGCGGGGCCCCGACAGCGCATCGGCGTTGCTCAGCGCGGTGGTGATGTCACCGGGGGCGAAGGTCACGGCATCATAAATTTGCGTCAGGCTCTGGGCTTTCAGGGCGCCGAGCGCTTCGGCGCGTTCGGCGGCTTCCAGCCGGGTGTCCAGGGCGGCATTGGGAGAGAAGGCAATGGTCCGCAGCACCACCGCTTCGGCGCCCTCGGCGAGGCGGTCGGAAATCTGCACCCGGGCCACGCGCATCATCGCGACATGCAGGGGTTCGAGCTTGGCCGGCGCCGTGAACGACGCCTCCTTGTCGCCGCCGAGCATGGCGGCCAGGGCGAAAAAGGCGTCGTCTCCCACCCCTTGTTCGCGCAGCAGTTCCGCGCCGATGGAAGCGCCCGCCCCCGCCCCCGCCAGGTACCGGCAGAACACCATGGCCTTGCGCCACGGCGTGCCGTTGTATTTGACGATGCCGGTCCGCGCCTCGGCGCAGGCGCCGTTGGTGTCGTTCATCAAGAATGCGATATTCAACCGGACCAGGCCCACCGCCGGCTCATCCACGCTGGGCGGGACCACGCGAAGCAGCGCATTGGCCGACACCACATCGCCCAGGGTCAGCAGCGATTGGAGGCGCAGCGCGAGCAGGCTGGGCGGCGGGCGATCCCCCGATGGGGCCGCTTTTCCCCGGGGCGGACGGGCGGCGCTGAGGAGAAGGCGGCGGGCCAGCGCGCGCGCGCCGGGCAATGCCGCCGGCCGGCCGATACGGACGAGCAGGCGCGCCACCATGTCGGCGGTGCTCCCCGCCCACATATCGACACCGAACCCGCCCGAATTGGCGTCAAGGACGCCCACCGAATTGGGGTCGATCTCACCCAAGGGGTCGACTCTGATGCCGCGCGCCTTAGGGCCCCACGTGGGACGGTTGGCGGCATCGCCCGGCGCGGGATCCTGGGGCCCTGGACGGGACCGTGGCGCCTCCTGTTCCTGGGCCGGTCCCAAGGGGCGCGGCGCCAGCGACTTCGGCGGGGCAAGCTTCACCGGCGCGCCGGGCGCCGATGGCGGCCTGTCCTGGGCCATGGCGCCGGAACCCAGCACCATCAAGGCCGTGAGCGCCGCCATGAGGCCGCCCGGGCGGGCCGTTTTAGGTTCAGCGCAGGATTTTCTCATTGGAGATGACTTTCTCGACCTTTTGCGAAGGCGGCGGCATGTCCCAGGTCGCCAGGAATATCGCCACCCCACCCAAAATCAGGAAGATCGCTACGGTCAGAACTTTGGCAGTGGTGCTCATCGATGGAAAAGACCCAGATGGCCGACAATCAGGAGCGTGTTCACAACCACGCCGGTCTCGGTATGCTATTCTATTTACACTAAATTTCGACTGTGGCTAATTTTTGGCAACCTAACTGCTCTCCCCGGCCCTGGCAACAATGGGCGGCCGGGCCGAGGCCCGAGGATTCCGGCATGCGCCGCCCGAAGTCCAGAAAGTCCCGATCCCACGCCGTCGGCGCGCTGAAAAGGCCGATCGTCCTGGTGGGATTGATGGGCGCGGGAAAAAGCAGCATCGGCCGCCTGGTGGCGGCGCGGCTCGGCCTCGAATTCGTCGACGCCGACGCGGAGATCGAGAACGCGGCCCATTCCAGCATCGAGGAAATTTTCGAAATCCACGGCGTGGCCGCCTTCCGGTCGGGCGAACGCCGGGTCATCGAGCGGCTGCTCGCCGGCCCGGTCCGCGTCGTCGCCACCGGCGGCGGCGCCTTCATGGACGATGATACGCGGCGACAGATCAAAACCTTGGCCCATTCGGTGTGGCTCAAGGCGGACTTGGAGACCCTGCTCAAGCGGGTCGCCCGGCGGGGCGGGCGGCCGTTGTTGAAAAACAAGGATCCGCGCACGGTCTTGGCCGCCCTGATGGCGGCGCGCGATCCGGTCTACGCCAAGGCCGACATCACCGTCGAAACATCGGAAAATCCGCCGGCGGAGGTGGCCGAGCGCATGATCAAGGCGTTGGAAAGCCATCTCGGGGTGGGGCTGCTGGCCCCGGCGGGGAAACGCGGCGAGTCCCACGGCCGGGCCATGGGCGGCCCAGGCCGCCGCGACAGGCGCGCCGGCGCGCGCCACGGTGGCGGCCAGCCGGCAAAACCGCAACCCGGCGATCGCGGCTGAGACAGGGGATGGGCCCGGCCCACGGGACGATGACGGCATTCAGCACCATTGTGGTCGCCCTTGGCGAACGGTCTTACGAAATTCGCATCGGCCGGGGTTTGATCGCCGAGGCCGGCACCCATCTGGCGCCGTTGCTGGGCGCGCGCGGCACCGGTGCCGAAATGATCGTGGTAACCGACCGGAACGTGGCCGAGCACCACCTCGGCGGCCTCGAAGATTCGTTGCGGGCGTCGGGAATCAGCTCACGCACCATCATTTTGCAACCGGGCGAGCAGTCCAAGGACTTCGCCCACCTCGCCCGGCTGATGGACGACCTGATCGGGGCCGGCCTCACCCGGGATTCCATGGTCGTCGCCTTGGGCGGCGGCGTGGTCGGCGACCTCGCCGGATTCGCGGCGGCCATTGCCTTGCGCGGCGTCGATTTGGTCCAGATCCCGACCACCCTCTTGGCCCAGGTGGATTCTTCGGTGGGCGGCAAGACCGGAATCAATACCGCCCACGGCAAGAACCTGGTCGGCGCGTTTTACCAGCCGCGCATGGTGCTGGCCGACGTGACCGCCCTTGAAACCCTTCCCCGGCGGGAATTGCTGGCGGGCTATGCCGAGATCCTCAAATACGGGTTGATCGGCGACGCCGGGTTCTTCGCCTGGCTGGAGGAGCACGGCGCCGCCCTGATCGAGGGCGACGCGGCCGCACGCATGGAAGCGGTGGCCCGGAGCTGCCGTGCCAAGGCCCAAGTGGTGGCCGCCGACGAGGTTGAGCACGGAGAGCGCGCGCTGCTCAACCTGGGCCATACCTTCGGCCACGCCATGGAGGCCGAAACCGGGTTCTCGGACCGGCTGCTGCACGGCGAGGCGGTGGCCATGGGCATGGTGCTGGCCTTCGAGCTCTCGGCCCAGATGGGCCTGTGCCCGGAGGCCGACGCCAAGCGCCTACGCGCCCATCTCGAAGCCGTCGGCCTGGCCGCGGACGCCGCCGGATACGGCTTTACCGCCGATGCCTTGATCGGCCATATGCGCCATGACAAGAAAATGCGCGGCGGCCGGATCACCTTCATCCTTGCCCACGGTATCGGCGAGGCGGTGATCGCACCGGATGTCGAGCCCGCCCAGGTCGAACGGCTGCTCACCCGCGCCCTCGCCGCCCATGGGGCGGGCTGACCCCGCCACCAACATCAACGGATATCTAAAATGGATCCTTCTCTAGCTGCCACCCTTGGGGCCATCGCCCTTCTTTTACTGTTGTCGGCGTTCTTCTCTGGATCGGAAACCGCCCTGACCGCGGCCTCCCGACCGCTGTTCCACCAACTCGGCCGGTCCGGCAACGAACGTGCCATGCTGGTCAACCGCCTGCGCCGCGACCGCGGGCGCCTTCTCGGCTCGATCCTGATCGGCAACAACCTGGTGAATATTTTGGCTTCGGTGCTGGCCACCAGCCTGCTGATCGACATTAGCGGCGAGGCTGGGTTGATCTATGCGACGGTCATCATGACCGTCTTGATCGTCATTTTCTCCGAGGTCTTGCCGAAAACCTACGCCATCATCCATGCCGACCGCATGGCCCTGGCGGTGGCGCCGGTGGTCCGCGCCATCGTCGCCCTGTTTTCGCCCTTCTCCCGCGCCGTCGCGGTGCTGGTCGGGCTGATCTTCCGCGCCTTCGGCATTGGCACCAGCCCCCAGGGGGCGACTATGGCCGAGCAGGAATTGCGCGGCGCCATCGACCTGCATCGCGGCACCGATTCCGAAGCCCAGCACGAAGGGGTGATGCTGCATTCCATCCTCGACCTCGGCGAAGTGGAGGTCGACGAGGTCATGACCCACCGTTCCGACGTCGGCTCGGTCAACGCCGACCTGCCGGCCGAGGAAATCATCCGCCAAGCGGTCATCAGCCCATACACCCGGATTCCGCTGTGGCGGGACAAGCCGGAAAACATCATTGGCGTGCTCCATGCCAAGGTGCTCTTGAAAGCGGTGGAGGAACACACCGGGGGCAGCCGGGACCTCGATGTCGCCGGCCTCGCGGCGAAACCGTGGTTCATTCCGGAATCGACCAGCCTGCTGGCCCAGCTTCACGCCTTCCGCAGGCGCAAAGAGCATTTCGCCGTGGTCGTCGACGAGTATGGCGACCTCATGGGCATCGTCACCCTGGAAGACATCCTCGAGGAAATCGTCGGCGATATCGCCGATGAACACGATATCCCGCGGCGCGGCATCCGCCTGCAGTCCAACGGCATCGTCATGGTCGACGGCGACGTCACCATCCGCGATCTCAACCGGCGCTTCGACTGGCAATTGCCCGATGAGGCGGCGGCCACGGTGGCCGGGCTGGTCCTGCACGAATCGCGGCTGATCCCGGAACCGGGGCAGGTGTTCACCTTTTACGGGTTCCGCTTTGAAATCCTGGGCCGCAGCGGCAACCGTCTGACGGCGTTGGCGATCACCCCGCCCGACCAAGAGAATTCCGCCACCTGATCCCGCCGGCCGGCCTTGCAAGGTTGTAAGGGGGCGGCGCGTGGTTCTATAGTGCGCGCGATCCGCGCCCGGCCACCATCGCCCGGAGCGCCGGGCGGCACCATTCAGTGCCCGGGCCGGGTCGAATGGTTCATCATGCCCGGGGAACGGAGAGATCGGCCATGGCACTCAGCGAAGCAGCGCCGCGCAGCAAACGCCACAACCGCACCCTCGAAATGGCGGGATACCAGCGCGAGGACGGCTTGTGGGACATCGAAGGCCACCTGCGGGACATCAAGGACTATTCCTTCGACAGCACCTGGCGGGGCAAGATCGAGGCGGGAACGCCGGTCCACGACATGTGGATCCGCCTGACCGTGGACGATACCCTGACCATCCGCGCGGTGGAGGCGTCGCTCGACGCCGGGCCCCATCCCATCTGCGCCGATATCACGCCCAACTTCAAGGTCCTGGAAGGCCAACGCATCGCGCCGGGCTGGTTTCTCAACGTCAAGAAACTGCTGGGCGGGGCCAAGGGCTGCGTGCATATGGTGGAAATGTTGGGCCCCATGGGTACGGTGGCGTACCAGACGCTCGGCCCAAACCGGGTGACCGAGTCCCAGGACAGCGCCGATGGGCGAACCCAACCCAAGCCCGCGCGCTTGGATACCTGCCACGTGTTCGCCTCGGACGGTGAACTGGTCAAGCAACGTTGGCCGGATTTCTATACCGGCAAGTGACCGTCGGCGGCGGACACGCGCGCGCCTTCCCCCCAACGCGGGCCCTGGAATCCCATGATTCGCAACATCGGGCCGGGACAGGCGTCCCCTAGGACGCCGCGGCTCAATTGCCGGCGAATATCTGCGCGACGAACGGACGCCACCGGTCGGCGGGCCGTCCGTGGTCGCGGATCGTCCCATGACCGGCCTCGGCATGGCCGGGCTCCGACGCCGCGAGACGGTAGTAGACGATCAAAAACACCCGCAGCGCCGCCGTCAGGCCGCTCATGCCCCGGTATTGGTCGATGAGGGTGCAGAGTTCGTGGAGGGTCATCCCCTCGCGCATGCACAACTCGTCCGCCGCCGCCCACAACTCTTCTTCAATGCGGATACTGGTCCGCCGACCCGACACATTGACGTTCTTACAACACAACATGGGAGAATCCTCCGGCAGTCCTGATATCAGAACGTGTGCTTCCATATTCCTGCACATCATAATGATTATCTTTATAATATAGGTATAATAAACTAGTCAATTTATTTTATGTGTTTTTCGTTATCCTCGGCGGCCTCGGCCGGTGTCCGTGTGGTCATGGAAAGCGCATGAACCGGACCCGCCAGTTCTTCGGAAAGGATTTGGTAAACTAGACGCTGGCGTTCCAGACGCGACCGGCCGTCGAATCCCGCGGACACGATTTCGACCCGAAAATGCGTTTGCCCACCCGGGCGGGCACCGGCGTGGCCGCCATGGCGGTCGGATTCGTCGACCACCGCCAGATGGTCAGGCGCCAAGGCCTGTTCCAGCTTCCGTTCCATCGCCGCCGCGACCGTTCCCGCCGTCATATTCCGATCTCCCATTGGTTTCCGCTCCGGAGCCGGATCTCCGGAACCGGATGGTTTTGGCCGCTTTGATTCGGCCGCGGACAGGGTAACCCGTTCCGCCGACCGCGGCTATGCCCGGGGAGGCGGCGGCCAGGACAACCAGGGCGGTGAATTCACCAGCGGAAACCGAGCGCCCTGGCCCGCCCGCCGGCCGCCGTCGGGACCCAAAAGCTCCAGGCGCGGCGGCGGCCCCCTTTTGATCGCCGCCGGGTTCTTGGCGATCATCATCGGCACCGCGCGGCAGGGAAGCGAGGCGCCGTGATCCAGCGGCGGCCCGCCCCGCCGTCCCCCGCCAGGGCCATTTAGGCGAAGCGAATCTATTTGACCGAGGCGCGTCGGTGCCGCCATAAATGAAGCATGCCAAGACGCTCATCACGTAAAGCGCCCAGGACCACCCTGCAAGGCGACGGCGAGCAGGGCGCGCAGAGGCCCTGCGATGCCAAGGGATGTGCCGGCACAGGGCTTTACCGCGCCCCCCTTGCCCCCGACCGACTGCGGACCTACATTTGGTTCTGCCTCGACCACGTGCGGAAATACAACAAGGCATGGAATTATTGCGCCGGTAAATCCGAAGCCGAGATCGAGGCCTTGATCCGGGAAGACGTCGTCGGTTGGCGGCCCACCTGGCCTCTGGGCCAGTTGGGGGGCCGCTTCGCGCGGATACGTTTCGACCGGCTGCGCGACGAGTTCGGGCTATTCGAGGACCATGGCGACGGCGGACAGGATAAACATTCCGGACGCCGCCGGGGCTTTGGGACATTGCAGAAAACGCAAACCGCCGTTGACGACGCGCTCGATATCCTCGATCTTTCGACGCCGGTCACCGCGGCAAGTGTCAAGGCCCAGTACATCACCCTTGTCAAACGGCACCACCCCGACGCCAATGGGGGCGACAAAGCCGCCGAAGAGCGGTTAAAATTAATCAATCGGGCCTATGAGACCCTGAAGGAAACGCTTAGCGCCTGACCCGGACAGCCACCGGCCCGAGCGGCCCCAATAAACGGAATAGAAAACAATATGGCAACCATCATTACCGCAGGTTCGGGTTCGGGTTCATCGGCCTATCCTCTCGACGCGCCGGACCTCGAAGTTTCCGTGCGCCAAGTCTTCGGCATCGATTCGGACATGAAGGTCCCGGCCTTCAGCGAGGGCTGCGAATACGTTCCCGACCTCGACGAAGCGTATCATTTCGATCCCGATACGACGCTCGCCATCGTCGCCGGTTTCGCCCACAACCGGCGGGTCATGATTCAGGGCTATCACGGCACCGGCAAGTCCACCCATATCGAACAGGTGGCGGCCCGCCTCAACTGGCCCTGCGTGCGCATCAACCTGGACAGCCATATCAGCCGCATCGACCTCTTGGGCAAGGACGCCATCGTGCTGCGCGACGGCCAGCAGGTCACCGAATACCGCGAAGGCATCCTCCCCTGGGCGCTGCAGTCGCCGACGGCGCTGGTGTTCGACGAATACGACGCCGGGCGGCCCGACGTCATGTTCGTGATCCAGCGGGTGCTGGAGGTGGACGGCCGGTTGACCCTGATCGACCAGAACAAGGTGATCCGTCCCCATCCCTGGTTCCGCCTATTTTGCACCGCCAATACCGTTGGGCTCGGCGATACCACCGGCCTCTACCACGGCACCCAGCAGCTCAACCAGGGGCAGTTGGACCGTTGGCACATCATCGCCACGCTCAATTACCTGCCCCATGAGGATGAGATCAAGATCGTGCTCGCCAAGGCGCCCTGGCTCGACAACAAGAAGGGCCGGGCGCTGATTTCCAACATGATTTCGCTCGCCGATCTCACCCGGGCCGGATTCATGGCGGGCGACCTTTCCACCGTGATGTCGCCCCGCACCGTCATCACCTGGGCCGAAAACGCCAAGATCTTCAAGGATGTGGCCCATGCCTTCAGGGTCAGCTTCCTCAACAAGTGCGACGAGATGGAGCGCTCGACGGTGGCGGAATACTACCAGCGCTGTTTCGGCGAGGAACTGCCCGAATCGGTCCGCGCCGAGCAACAACGGGAGGCGAAGGCGTAACGGCCTTCAGTCCCTAGGGCACATCCCGGTCAAATGGTTCGATTTGGCCGGGGGACGCCCTAGCGCCGCTAATCATGACTAAAGACAACCCGGTCGAAGAATTCAGACGCGTCACCGCCGCCGCCATGCGCGCGGTCTCCCGCGACCGCGAACTGGAGGTGGAATTCACGCCCGATCCGCCGCGCATCCGCGGTCACACCGCACGCCTTCAAACGCCGCCCCGGAGCCTGCCCGATCATGAGGTCTCCAAAATTCGCGGCCATGCCGATTCCATGGCGCTGAAACTGCGCTACCACGACGACAAGTTGCACGCCGCGAAAAAACCGGCCGGCGAAACCGCGCGCAAGATCTTCGACGAGGTCGAACAGGCCCGCTTCGAGGCGATCGGCGCGCTGCGCATGCAAGGTGTCTCTGAAAACCTCGACGCCTCCCTCGCCGACCGCTGCAAGGCGCTCAACTACGACCGGGTCAACGAATTCGAAAACGTCCCCGTGCCCGAAGTGATCGGCCTCGTCGTGCGCGAGCAGTTGACCGGCAAGAAAGCGCCGGAAAACATCAAGCCCCTCGTCGATATGTGGCGCAACTGGGTGATCGACCGGGCCGGCCAGGATTTCGACGCGCTCCAGCAAAATATCGGCGACCAGGAGGAATTCGCCCTGGCGCTCAACAAGTTCATCACCGACCTGGCGCTTGCCGACGTCGATGCCGAAGACGACCTCGAGGCCAACGCCGAGGGTGAGGGCGAAGAGGATGAAAACGCCGACACCGAGGGCCTGGAAAGCGAGGACGCGGATTCCATGGAGACCGATGGGGAACAATCCGTGGACGACAGCGAGGACGGCGAACGGGGGATGAGCGACGAGGCCCTGGAGGACACCTCGGAAGGCATGGGCGACGGCGATTCCCTGCCGCCCGACATCCGCTGGGCGCCCCAGGGGCCGCTGGGCAACAAGAGACCGAGATACACCGCCTTCACCACCAATTTCGACGAGGAGGTGGATGCCACCGACCTTTGCGACGAGCAGGAGCTCACCCGCCTGCGCGCCCATCTCGACAACCAGTTGAGCCACCTCCAGGGTGTCATCAGCCGGCTCGCCAACCGCCTCCAGCGGCGGCTCATGGCAAAGCAGACCCGCACCTGGGAATTCGATCTCGACGAAGGGATTTTAGATGCGGCGCGGTTGCACCGGGTGGTCACCAATCCGCTGTTCCCGCTTACCTTCAAGCAGGAAAAGGAGATGGAGTTCCGCGACACGGTGGTCACCCTTCTGATCGACAATTCCGGGTCCATGCGCGGGCGGCCCATTACCCTCGCCGCCATGAGCGCCGATGTCCTCGCCCGGACGCTCGAGCGCTGCGCGGTCAAGGTGGAGATCCTGGGCTTCACCACCCGCGCCTGGAAGGGCGGCCAATCGCGGGAGAAATGGCTGTCGGCGGGCAAGCCGTCGCGGCCCGGACGGCTCAACGATCTGCGCCACATCGTCTACAAGGCCGCCGATTTGCCCTGGCGCCGGGCCCGCAAGAATCTCGGCCTGATGCTGCGCGAGGGGCTGCTCAAGGAAAATATCGACGGCGAGGCCCTGATGTGGGCCCACAACCGGCTGATCGGCCGGCCCGAACAGCGGCGCATCCTGATGGTCATTTCCGACGGCGCGCCGGTCGACGATTCCACCCTTTCGGTCAATCCCGGCAATTACCTGGAACAGCACCTGCGCGCGGTGATCGATTGGATCGAGGCCTATTCCCCGGTAGAGCTGGTGGCCATCGGCATCGGCCACGACGTCACCCGCTATTACAAGCGGGCGGTGACCATCGTCGATGCCGAGCAGTTGGGCGGCACCATGATGGACAAGCTTTCCGAACTGTTCGACGAGAATTTCCACCCGCCCGGCCAGACCAAACACCGGCGTCGGGCGGCCCGGCGCTAAGACCTTACGGGCCCCCGAAGGCTCCATCCGGAGCCGTTTCGAACACAATCTCGACACATTCCTCAACGACTATTGGCGCAACGGCGGGGGGAAATTGCGGGGGCGCTGTTACGCCGACGCGACATTCTAATCCGAGCCGCAGACACCGGGGCCATTTGAGCCGATGGGACGCCGTGGCAAACGGCGCGCTCCGGTGCCAACGCAGGAGGCACCTCAGTGAGCGACAAATTCATCGATCTTTACGATTGCTACATCCACAGCGCCGAACCGAGGCGCGTGTTCCTCGAAAAACTGGTCAAGGCGGCGGGCGGCGTCGCCGCGGCGGCGGCCATCCTGCCCTGGCTCGAAGGCACCGGCGCCGAGGCCGCGATCATCGCCCCCGGCGACAAGCGCCTTGTCACCGGCACCGAGACATACCAGGGCGCAACCGGCGAGATGACCGCCTATGTCGCACGGCCCCGAAATGCCAGGGGCAGGCTGCCCGCCATCGTCATCATCCATGCCAACCGGGGCATCAACGACCATTTCCGCGACATCGCCCGGCGCCTTGCCGTCGAGGGCTACCTGGCGATCGCGCCGGACATGATCTCGCCCGTCGGCGGCACGCCCAAGGACCGCGACAAGGCCCGCGAAATGCTCCGCAGCATCAATCGGAACGAGATCAGCATGAACCTCATCGCCACCGCCGAATTCGCCGCCAAGCACGGCCGGTCCAACGGCAAGGTCGGATGCATCGGTTTCTGCTGGGGCGGCGGCAAGGTCAACGACCTCGCGGTCAATTATTCCAAGCTCAAGGCCGCGGTCGCCTATTACGGGAGCCAGCCCAAGAAAGGGATAGAGAAAATCAATGCCGCGTTGCTGCTGCACTATGCCGGCAATGACAAGCGCATCAACCGGGGCGTCGATGCCTATGTCAAGGCACTCAAGGCCGCCGGCAAGGCTTTTACCATCCACAAATATCCCGGCACGCGGCACGCCTTCAACGAAGACACCCGCGCCGGGCGCTATAACAAGAAAGCGGCCACGTTATCGTGGAAGCGAACTCTCGCCCATTTCAACAAGCAACTACGCTAACCATAATCATAACCAGCAGGAGGCATTGGGATGAACAAGACCGACAACAAGGGTGATCTCTATATCGATCTCTTCGATCATTACGTCCACAGCAGTGAGCCGCGCCGCGTATTCCTGCAGAAGCTGGTCAAGGCGGCCGGCGGCGTCGCCGCGGCGGCGGCCGTCCTGCCCTGGCTGGAAGGCACCGGCGCCGAGGCGGCCATGGTCGCCCCCAACGATGGACGCCTTACCGCCAGCGATGAGAAGTTCGGAAAATTGACCGCCTATGTCGCCCGGCCCAAGGGCGCGGGGAAATTACCGGCGGTGGTGGTCATCCATGAGAACCGGGGCCTCACGCCGCATATCCGCGACGTCGCCCGGCGCATGGCCCTGGAAGGCTTCCTGGCGGTGGCGCCCGACATGCTCTCGCCCCATGGCGGCACCCCCAAGGACCGGGATCTCGCCCGCAAGAACCTTTATGCCGTGGCCAAGAAGGAGATCGCCGCCGACATGGTGCGGGTCTCCAAATATGCCCGCGCCCACGCCAATTCAACCGGCAAGGTGGGCGTCGTCGGCTTCTGCTGGGGCGGCGGCCAGTCGCTGAGTCTCGCCGTCAACGATCCCGCCGTCAACGCCGCCGTGGCCTATTACGGCAACCCGCCCAAGAAGAACCTGGACAGGATCAACGCGCCGATTCTGTTGAACTATGCCGAGAAAGACCCCAAGCGGACCAAGCGGGTCAAACCCTTCGTCGCCGCGCTCAAGAAGATGGGCAAGGCGCATCAGCTTTATTTTTATCCGGGCACCAAGCACGCCTTCAACAACGACGCGCGGCCCGCCCGCTACCACAAGGTCGCGGCGGCGCTGGCCTGGAAGCGGACCATCACCCATTTCAAGAAATATCTCTAAGCCCAAGCCTGTGCACGGCGCCGCCGCGCGGCGCCGGCGAAACAATGACCAAGGGGCCGGAATTCTCCGGCCCCTTTTTTCCGCCGTCAAGTGGTCTTAGCGTCCGTTGACCCCATGCGTTTTGGGTCAAAGGCGGTCATCAGGTCAACGGCCAAGACGGTGCGATAATTCTACCCTGCCGATGGCTTCGGATTGGGCAGCGGCTGGCGTCCGGTCAGGGACGGGGGTTCCAGCCCCGAGGCCTCAAAGGCCCAGACTCCGACTTGATCCGCCCACATCCGGGTCATGGCCTGCCACTCGCGCATGGCCGCAAGGCAGGCATCCTGGCGGTCCTGCGTCGTCACGTATTTCTTAAGCAGTTCGTAAGGCATATCGCCATGGCCGCCCTCGCCGCAGTCGGCCTCCTCGGCCGCGTCCCAATGGGCGAGATCCTTCTCCGCCAAATTTAACGG
>SMVB01052048.1_pt1 | contig 36706 bp, 29 predicted proteins | sample 2456461 | NCBI WGS metagenome assembly SMVB01 (sample SAMN11095934, study PRJNA526329) | marine sediment metagenome | biome: Marine sediment; feature: Surficial sediment; material: Deep marine sediment; isolation source: Hadal surficial sediment | place: Pacific Ocean | collected 2014-05 | depth...
CCACGGCCAGGCCGGTGACGGCTCCGGGAACCGTGTTGTTGAGGTTGGTGGCGTTGATCTCCGCGGATGAGACGCTGGTGTTTCCGCTGCCGTCGGAGGCAGCGACGGCGAAGTAGTAGGTGCCGGTGGGGGAGAGGCCGTCCACCAAGACGGATGTGCCTCCCGTGGTGCGCACCTGGTTCAGGTTCCCGGTGGAGCTGCCGAATTCGACCCGGTACTGGGTGACCAGCTCGGCCGGAGGGTTGGCATTCCAGGTGAGCAGGACACCGCCGCAGTGGCCGACGCAGGCGGAGAGTCCCGTGGGGGTGGACGGGGGCAGCAGGTCGATGTCCTGGATTCCCTTGCGTCCCAGGTTGCGGGGGGTCACGCTGGCATCCAGGTTGAACTTGCGCTTGTTCTGGGTGGCCGGAGTGGCGTCAGTGGGATCGGTCCAGAGCATGTCGGGATTGGGAGCGACGCCTTCCAGTTCCACCTCCACCCGGGAGATGAGGGTGCGGATGTCCCGGGTGGCGTCGCCGCCGCCGATGTCGTCGCTGGCATCGGCCGGGGTATCAGGGTTGAGCAGGTTGCCCGAGAAATCGTAGTAGCGGATCGTCAGGGACTTGATATTGTCGGCAATGGTCTCGATGGTGTACTCGGCCAGACCGTCAAAGGTGCCGTCGAAGCCGCCCATGCTGCTGACATTGCGCAGGGAAATCCGGTAGAGATCATAGGGCGGGTCGTTCTGCACCAGGATCACGCCGGGCACGTCCACGGTCTCTTCGTCACCATCCCTGGTGACCTCGACCACGTCGGCCACAAAGCTCAACACCGAGGCACCCGACAGGCTCGGCTTGCCCAGGGCATAGGTCACGATCTCATCGTTGCCGATTGTGACAATATTGAACGTGCCGGCCAGGGCCACCTCGGGAGTGGTGCTGGCCACCGGGTCATTGGCATCAAAGTCGGCCCGGAAGGTGATGGCCGTGTCCCAGGCGCCTTCGATCTGTTCATCGGGGCGCGCAGGAGCGCCATCGGCGTTGTGATTGAAGCCGGCCAGGCGCAACTCACGGATCATGCGGTCGAATCCCGCGCGGGTCGTCTGCTGCAGCGCGGTGGCATTCTCGGCCTTCTTGAACGACCTCGTGCCCATGGCGAAGAGGCCGTAAGCGGCCAGGGAGGCCACCAGAAAGATGGTAAAGGCCATGGTCATCTCGATCAGGCTGAATCCCCGGCTGTGCAAGTCCCGGGGGTGGCGGCGGCAGCGTTTGTCCGTGGGATGCTGCATTGTGTCCTCCCTGTCTGCCGGCGGGGCTAAAATCGGACCGTCTCCAGAGTGATATTGCGGGTTCTGTTGAGGTCATCCCAGAAAATGGTGGTGGTCACCCGCAGAGCGCGGGCGGAGCGAAAGTTGGTGCCGGCGATGCGGGTGAGGGTCACCGTCACGTAGCTGCCTTCCAGCTTGCTGTCGATCATGTTCTGCCAGCCCAGGCCCAGGGCCACGTTGTTGGTGCGGCTGTCGATGACCAGCGGGCCGGTCGCAGCGCCCGGGTCAGAGGCGGTGGTGAAGTTGGTGTAGAGTCCGCGATAGGACATCTGGTCCAGGCTCTCCATGACGTGGATTCCCACCGACAAAGCCTCTGTTCGTTCCCGGCCCTGGGCGATGCGCTTGCCACCGAGGATGAAAAGAGAGCTGATGGAGATGAGGACGGCGGAGAGCAGGCCCAGGGCCAGCATGACCTCCACAAGACTGAAGCCTGCGCTGGATGTGCGGCGCTGCGAGCGGTGCATCATATAGTCACCCTGGTAAAAGTGGTTGTGATCTTGCCGGCGGTGGAGATGGTGATGTCATAGCGGGCGGTGAGCTGCCCATCCAGGGTGAGTTCCATGCGCATGGTGGTGGCGCCGGTGGAGATGGTGCCATCGGTCCGGAACGTGATGGTGCCGGTGCCACTGACGATGGTGCAGCCGCGGGGCAGCCTGAAATCACGGGTTCCGGCGGTGGTGATGTCCTTGTCGGTCCAGTCCGGCAGCGAGTACTCCTCAGTGCCGACCAGCATATCGATGGGCTGGTGGCGAGCGATGGCCAGGTGCCGGGCCAGGCGCATGTGCGACACAAACTCATCCGCCCCGACCCGTGCCGAGTAGGAACGCATGTACGAGCTGAGGGCAGGTATGGAGATGGCGAGGAAGATTCCCATGATGGCAAGAACCAGGAGCACCTCGACCAGGGAGTAGCCCTTCTGCTGACGACGTATCACCATTCACCTCCTGGCCAATGCGCCAGGCATGCCACTGCCTCGACACCAGAGCCATCTGCATAATTCAATTGAAGCATGGGCTGAATATACTTAAGAAGTATGTAAATGCAAGATGAATATATATTCAAAAACGTATTATCGAATTACGATTAGGTTATTTATGGATATTGTAATGGCGAGTGCAAGCTGTTAGGTTGCCCGCATGCTCGAGCACGATGAGGCGCCCGGTGAGCCCCGGCTCACCCCCCGCCATGGCCTCAACCTTGTCCTCTTGATCCTGGTCCTGCTCCTCACGGTGGGAATGCAGGTTCAAATGGTGGCGGTCTACCCGGGGCTGATCCTCACTGAACTGGGCCTGTTGCTCCTCCCGACCTGGGTGTTCTGCCGCAGGCTGGGCCTGGACCCTGGACCCACGCTGCTTCTGGCCCCCGGGCGCCTCAACCCGCCTCTCGCGGCGGTGGCGATGGGCCTGCTGGCCTTTGCCATGGCGCTCGCCCTCGCGTTTCCGGTTCTCCTGCTGGTCTTCCTGGCAGGCGGATCCTATTCCGGTCCGGTCCTTCCTCTGGAGACCTGGGGACAGTTTCTCATGGCTCTGGCGGCCGGGGCACTCGCTGCCCCCATCTGCGAGGAGATTCTTTTCCGTGGTTTCCTGTTGCGTTCCCTGGCGCCCATGGGTCCCCATGTGGCCGTCTGGGGCAGCGCCCTGTTATTCGGCTTGTTTCACATGGATCCCGTACGCTTCGTGCCGACCCTGGCCTTGGGCGTGGTGTTCGGCTACATGACCGCCGGTACCGGCTCGGTGCGCAGTTCCATGGTGGCCCACGCCGTCAACAACGGCCTGGCGCTGACACTGGCGTTCATGGGCGGCGGGGGGGACAAGGGCGAAACTCTGGATCTAGAAAGTCTGCGTCTTGGAGTCGCGAGGACCGTGGCGAAATCAGGCACCGGGCTCAACGGGGCCGTTTCTCCGGATCTGATCCTGGCGGGTGCGGCGGTCGGCCTGAGCCTGCTGGGGCTCATTCTGGCGGCCCTCGTGGCCATGGGCCTGCGTGGCCTGGCCGGGCGGCGCCCCCATCGCTTCTGCCTGCCGGACATGTCAGGTGTGACGCGGTTGCCGATGACCAGTCTGCTCCGCTTGCCGTCTCTCTGGGCCATCCTGGGACTTGGGGCGCTCATCTGGGGTCGAGGCCTGTGGCAGCTCTTTTCAGGTCACGGCGCCTGATTTTCACGAAAAAATGACGCCGGAACAGGAGCCAGGGTCATTACTGGGGGGAAGGTTACCGAATGCATGGTCGGTTCCCGGGCTCCAATTCCGGCGCTCGAAATCGGTTTCGCTGTCATCTTTATATACGGGCCGGTTGCGCGAAGCGTTCATACTTTTTCGCCCTGGCCAAGACTTTGACTCTCCCGTGGGCGCGTGGCTAAAATCACCGGTCCACAGGGGCCGGAGGGGTTGATGAGCCAAGATTTCGGGTTGCCGTCTGAAGAGGCGCAGCGGGCGCGGGAGATTCTGGGCCGAGAGCCCAATGCCACAGAGGCTGGTATTTTTGCCGTGATGTGGTCGGAGCACTGCTCCTACAAGTCCAGCCGGGTGCACCTGAGAACTTTCCCGACAGAGGGGCCTCGAGTTGTTCATGGCCCGGGCGAGAACGCCGGCGTGGTCGATCTGGGTGACGGCCTTGTGGCTGTCTTCAAGATGGAATCCCACAACCATCCCTCTTTCATCGAACCCTACCAGGGGGCCGCCACGGGCGTGGGGGGCATCCTGCGGGACATCTTCACCATGGGGGCTCGCCCCGTGGCCTCTCTGAACTCACTGCGCTTCGGGGATATCGGCGCGCCTCGCATGCGTTACCTGGTGAACGGCGTGGTCGCCGGAATCGGCGGCTACGGAAATTGCATGGGCGTGCCCACCGTGGGTGGAGAATTGACCTTTCACCCCTCCTACAATGGCAACATCCTGGTCAACGCGTTCAATCTCGGCATCGCCCGGGGAGATCGGATTTTTCTCGGCAAGGCCAGCGGCGTGGGCAATCCGGTGATGTACGTCGGTTCCAAGACCGGCCGGGACGGCATCCATGGTGCCACCATGGCTTCGGAGGAGTTCGACGACTCATCTGAAAGTCGCAGGCCCACCGTTCAGGTCGGCGATCCCTTCACCGAGAAGCTTCTTCTGGAAGCCTGCCTGGAGTTGTTCAAGACCGATGCCGTGGTGGGCATCCAGGACATGGGAGCCGCCGGGTTGACCTGTTCGAGCTTCGAGATGGCCTCACGAGGCGGCGCAGGGGTGGTCCTGAACCTGGATAAGGTGCCCCGCCGGGAGAGCGGCATGACGCCCTACGAACTCATGCTCTCCGAATCACAGGAACGCATGCTCCTGGTGACACGCCCGGGGCGGGAGAAGGAGATCGCCCGCATCTTCGCCAAGTGGGGGCTGGATGCCGAGGTGGTCGGCAAGGTCACCGACAGTGGGCGGGTCCAGGTGAGCCATAAGGGAGAGATGGTGGTGGATATGCCGGCCCGCCCCCTGGCCGAGGAAGCGCCGGTCTATGACCGTCCCCGGCGTGAGCCGGCGGACCTGGCGGCCCTCCGGGAACTGGATCTGGAGCAGGTGCCTGAACCGGGTGACTTGGGCGAGGTGCTTGGGCGCATGCTGGCCGATCTGAATCTCTGTTCCCGCGGCTGGGTGACGCGCCAGTACGACACCACGGTGCGCACCAACACGGTGCTGGGCCCCGGTGCCGATGCCGCCATCATTCGCATCAAGGGAACGCAGAAGGCCGTCGCCCTGACCACCGACTGCAACCCCCGTGCCTGCTTGCTGGACCCGTACGAAGGCGCCGCCATGGCCGTCGCGGAGGCAGTGCGCAACGTCTCGTGCGTCGGGGCCGAGCCCCTGGCGATCACCGATTGTCTCAACTTCGGCAGCCCGGAGCGCCCCGAGATCATGTGGCAATTTGCCCAGGCTGTGGCCGGCCTGGGTGCCGCTTGTCGCGCGTTCGAGACGCCGGTGGTTTCCGGGAATGTGTCGTTCTACAACGAAACCGGGGCGCAGGCCGTGGCGCCCACACCCACGGTCGGCATGGTCGGGCTGCTGGAGAATGTCAGGCAGCATGTCGGGCCCTGGGTTGCCGCCGCGGAGGATCGGGTGATCCTGCTGGGCGGGACGGGCGGCAGTCTGGGTGCCAGCGAGTATCTGGCTCATATCCATGGGCAGGAACGTGGGCGGCCGCCATCTGTCGATCTGGATCTGGAGAAAGCCGTGTCCCGGGTGGTACGCGGGGCGGTGCAGGCCGGGGAGCTGCGGTCGGCGCATGATCTGTCCGAGGGGGGGCTGGCGGTGGCCCTGGCAGAGATCGTCTTCGGCCCGGGTGGCCGTCTCGGTCTGGATCTGACGCTGGCGGTCCCGGCCGGCCGCCTGGATGCCCTCCTGTTCGGTGAGGTGGGGGCGCGCTTCGTTGTGACGCTGCCGGCGGCGTCGCTGGCGGCCCTGGAACGGCGTGCATCTCGAGCTGGCGTGGACCTCCTTGACCTGGGCCGGGTCGGCACGGATCGCCTGCGCCTCAAGATCGGGCAGGAGGCGGTTCTGGATCATGACCTGACGGCCCTGCGCCGCATCTGGACGGAGGCATTGCCCGCGGCCATGAGTGCCACTGGTGTGGGGGCGGGGAGCCGCTGAACCGCAACCCGCCGGCCCTGACGGGCTTCAGGCCGTCCCGGTGTCTCCGTCGACCACACGGAGAGCGTAATTGGGAAGACTGAACGCCGCTGTGTGGGCCGGGGCGTTGTAATAGCGGCAGACGGCGGCCATCTGAGCCGACGGCCGGGGGCGGGGCCGGGAAGGGTCATGAGCTTCGCGGCTGGCGTAGGACCAGCACCAGGTACCGCTCTGATAGGTGGGGAGTTGACCCAGGTAACCCCGCACGTTGGGAAACGCCTGGCGCTGCTGGTCGAAGACGGCACTCACCAGGTCGGGTTCCCAGTGGGGTGAGCCGACCTGGGAGGTGAGGACGCCGTGGGGACGCAGGGCGGTTGCCGCATCCCGGTAGAACTCGGCCAGGAAGAGAGCCGTGGCCGGTCCCCCCGGGTCGGTGCTGTCCACGATGATCAGATCCCAGGCCGATGGCCGCTCCCGGATATAGGCGCAGCCGTCTCCGTAGACCGTTTCCACGCGCGGATCGGCCAGGGCAGGAGCCACCCAGGGGAACCACTCCTGGCAGACCTCGGTGACCCGCCGGTCCAGCTCACACTGCACCACTCGCCGGATGCTGTTGTGGCGCAGGACCTCACGCAGGCAGCCGCAATCACCCCCGCCGATGATCAGCACCGACTCCGCTGCCGCCAGGTTGCAGAGAGGGACATGCACCAGCATCTCGTGGTAGACGTACTCGTCACGCTGGGTGAACATCATGATGTCATCCAGCGTGAGAAAGCGGCCGAAGAAATGGCTGTCGTAGATGCTGATGCGCTGGTAGGGTGATTCTTCATGGTGGAGGCGGGCGCGGACCCGGATGGCCAGGCGCACGATGTCGAGATCTTCCTCGGTGTACCAGCCGTCGTGGTACCGGCCCCGGGTCTGCCCGGCGCTCAGGTAGGCGGTGGGAACGCCTGCGGGGATTCCGGCTTCAGCAGCCATGCGCGTCTTTCCCCCGCCCACGTCAGGCGTCAGAGATGAGCTCGTTGAGAGTGCCCATACGGGTGATCACCTGGATATCAGCAGATACCGGCTGCGCCGCTCCGGCCAGCTCTTCAGGCAAGCCCCGCAGGATTTCCTGGACCCTGCTTTCCCGGGCCCCCAGCTGTTGTTCCAGATGGCGGAACCCCAGGCGCGGGTCCAGACCGCCGCAGGTGTAGATATCCACCGAGACGTAGCTGTATTCGGGCCAGGTGTGGACCGAGAGATGGCTTTCGGAGATGACAACCGTGCCGCTGACACCCTGCGGTGTGAACCGGTGAAAGGTTGCGCCCATCACCGTGGCCCCGATGACCTCGGCTGTTTCCAGCATGACCCGGCGGATTCCCTCCAGATCGTCCAGAAGCGCATCCTGGCAGCGATAAAACTCGACGATGAGGTGACGACCAATGGTCTTCATGGCTCTGTCCCCAGCATGGCTGAAGCGATATTACGCTTTCAGGTTGATGCCCTGGCGGCGCTGCCTGCGCGCCGTCACCACCTTCTCATTATTGACGCAGGAAGACGCGAAAAAATAGACCGTGCGCGCGTTCTTGTCAACGGGATGTACGGAATGGGTGCATTGAGAGGCGGTCCCTCCGGGCCGCGGTATTGCGGTGGTGGAGGATGGTGCTGCTCACCCGGCCGGGGTGGTCGGCGTGCCACCTGCGCCTCGGCCCCTCATTGCGGGGCCGCCGATGTCTTGCTGTGCTCCCCGGGTTGCTGTATAAGGGGGTATCAGCGCCCGTAGCTCAATGGTCAGAGGTGGTTCGCGCGCGTGGGCGCGTTTGATGCGTTATGGACTCCCGTGGAACGGCCTGGTTCACCGGCACCCACGTCGAACCTGGAGAGCGCCGTCGTGTCAACGTGCTCCGGGCACAGCGTCGCCCATGCGACCGGGATTTGCCCAAGAGCGCCGGTTTGTTAACCCGGAGGAGCGGGTTCGATTCCCGTCGGGCGCACCAGTTTCCCACCGCAGAGTTCCTGGCCGGTGAGCCGTACCCGGGATTTTCGGGCCATGGAATCGCGCTGGCGTGATGCCTGGGAGAAAGCCGGCTGCTTCCGTGCTCCGGACCATCCACGTGGCGAGAAGTACTTCAACTACGACAGCGGCCCGTTCCCCAGCGGCCCGTTGCACATGGGGCACGTGCGCACTTATGTGCTCGGGGACATGACGGCCCGCTATCAGCGTCTCCTGGGGAAATCGGTTCTCTATTGTACGGAATTTGATAGCTTCGGACTGCCCAGCGAGATGGCTGCCATTGCCTCCGGTACCGATCCGGGTAGCTATAACGAGCGCTGCATCGCCCTGATGACGAACCAGCTCCGGTTGCTGGGCATCAGCTACGACTGGGAGCGCGTATCTACCACATCCGATCCGGCATACTACCGCTGGACCCAGTGGCTGTTCCTGAAGCTCCTGGGCCTGGGTCTCGTGGAGAGGCGTCAGGCCGATCTGAACTGGTGTGACACATGCCGGACGACTCTGGCACGCATCCAGTGCGAGGGAGGGCGTTGCTGGCGGTGCCACAAGCCCACCGGTACGCGATCCATGCTGCAGTGGTTCGTCAAGCTCTCCGTCTACTCCCACCATCTCCGCGAGGGCCTCGATGAGCTCGAGGCCTGGAGCACCATGTCAAAAAAGTTGCTCACCTCGTTCATCGGCAAGGGGCTGCCGCCCACGGAATCCGGCCGCTCCCAGGTTCACGACGACTGGCTGGTCTCGCGCCAGCGCAGCTGGGGCACGCCCATCCCCCTGGTGTACTGCAGCGCCTGCGGTTGGGTGCCGGTGCCGGAGGACGAATTGCCCGTGCGCCTTCCTGACGGACTCGACTGGTCCCAGGGGGCCGGCTCACTGGCCTCATGTGCCGAATTCATCGAGACAATCTGCCCCGTGTGCGGCGCACCGGCTCGCCGCGAGACCGACACCCTCGACTGCTACTTCGACGACATCTGGTGCTTCATGGCCTGCCTGGTCCCCATGGAGCGGTTCTCTTTCACACGCGCCGATCTTGCGTCCTGGATGCCCATGGATCGATTCCACAGTGGCCTGGATACTTTTTTCTATCTGCACCTGCACCGCTTTTTAGGCGCGGTGCTCTGCGAGGAGGGGATCCTGGGCAGTCGCGAGCCGATCAGCAGCTATCTGGGGCACGAGATGGTCGTCCTCAACGGGCGCAAGATGAGCAAGCACCTGGGCAACACCATCTCCCCCAGGGCGATACTGCGGAAGTATGGAGCGGATACCCTGCGCGTCGGCATCCTGTGGGCGGCCAGCCCCCAGCGGCGCATTGCGTGGGATCGGGAGCTTCCCGAGCGGGCCAACGCATTTCTCGACGGCGTGTGGGATCTGTATCGACGCTGCGCGGAACCGGTCGCCGGGCCGGCCGGCATCAACCCGGGTGCGCCGGAGAGGACAGGTGAGCCGGCTGCGGGCACGCAGGCACCCTCGCGCGCAGTGCGCGCGCTCCGTGGGGCAGCCACGGGGGTCGTGGCGCGGGTCGGCCAATACATCGACGATTACAGGCCCAACGCCGCCATCCAGGAGCTGTTCCTGCTGTTTCGCCGCATCGACCGGTTCGTGACGCCTCGCATCGAGAGCCGGCGGCTCAGCGATGTGGATGCCGGCGAACTTCGCGCGGTGCTTATGGATTCCATTGTCGCGCTGTGTCCCTTTGCACCGCACCTGGCCGAGGAGATCTGGTGCCTGCTGGGCCGGGAGCCGTTCGTCTGTATGGCTTCGTGGCCGGTCGGCCACAACCGGTGACAGGCTTGCGGGTGCCACCGGGTGGTACACTTCTCTCATGACCCGGCCCGCCAAGTCCCCAGGCGATGGCTTCCATGATGAATGCGGCGTTTTTGGCATTTTTGATCATGGGGAGGCCGCCAATATGGCTTACCTGGGTCTCCACGCCCTGCAGCACCGAGGCCAGGAGTCGGCGGGAATTGTTGCAGCCAACACCCGAGGCATGACCCAGGAACGGGACATGGGGCTGGTGGCCGATATCTTCACCGAGGATCGGCTCGCGCGGCTCAAAGGCAGGCATGCCATCGGGCATACCCGTTACTCCACCGCCGGCTCCAGCCAATTGATCAACGCCCAGCCGTTTCTCATCGATTGTCATCGCGGCAAGATGGCCGTAGCCCACAACGGCAACCTGCTCAATGCCGCCGCCTTGCGGCTCGAATTGGAGCGGCAGGGGTCCATCTTCTCCACCTCGTCAGATTCCGAGGTCATACTCCACCTGGTTGCCCGCTCGTCGGCACGCACCCTGGAAGGAGCGCTCGTTGACGCTCTCTCCCGGGTGGAAGGTGCCTACTCGCTGGTCTTTCTCATGCGCGATCGCCTCATCGCTGTGCGGGATCCCCATGGCTTCAGGCCCCTGTCTCTGGGCAAGCTGGATGGCGCCATGGTGGTGGCGTCCGAGACCTGTGCTTTCGATCTCATCGGTGCGCGTTTTGTGAGAGATGTGGCGCCCGGTGAATTTCTGATCATCGACTCCTCCGGTCTGCGTTCCGAACAGCCATTCCCGCCGCAGCCCACGCGCCAGTGCATCTTCGAACATGTTTACTTCTCCAGGCCGGATTCCATGGTCTTCGGGCGTTCGGTCAACCAGGTCCGGCGCAAGATGGGGGTCGCCCTTGCGCGGGAACATCCTGTCCCCGCCGATATTGTGGTGCCTGTTCCCGATTCTGGCCTGGTGGCAGCGCTGGGTTTTGCGGGTGAGTCGGGAATCCCGTTCGAGTTCGGGCTGGTTCGCAATCACTATGTGGGCCGTACCTTCATCGAACCCAAGCAGGAGATCCGGCATTTCGGCGTCAAGCTCAAGCTGAACGCCGTGGCTACGCTTATCAAAGGGAAGAGGGTCATCCTGGTGGATGATTCCATCGTGCGGGGGACGACCAGCCGCAAGATCGTCACCATGGTGCGCGATCTCGGTGCTCGCGAAGTGCATATGCGTATTTCCAGCCCGCCCACCACCGGTCCCTGTTATTACGGCGTGGACACGCCCAAGCGCGATGACCTCATCGCCTCTGCCCACTCGGTGGAGGAGATCCGGGCTTTCATCCGGGCCGACAGCCTGGAGTACCTGTCCCTGGAGGGACTGCGGCAGGCGGTGGACGACAGAGACACCTTTTGCGCTGCCTGCTTCGATGACAACTATCCCATAGCGGTGAATCAGCGCGCCGGCACCCAGGCCAATCTGTTCGACATCCCGCGCTGAGAAACCTCAGGCCCGGTGCCGGGACTCCAGACGTGCCATGAGGCCGCCTGTCAGGATGATGACGAGAGGCGCAACCTGCAGCAGGAGCCTGTCCAGGGCCACTCCCAGATGCCAGCTGATGTTCGAGCCCGTCACCGTGAAGGCCAGGAGATCGGCAGCCAGTGGGAGAGCGATGAGGAGGGCCAGGAGGTGGGACCCCGTTGGCCTGAGACGCAGGGCGAGAGCTGTGAGCAGGGCTGCCAGGGGCAGGACGCCGTAGAACGCCCAGCGGCCCGTGAAAGGTGCCGTGGCCATGGCCGCCAGTGCCTCCGGCAAGTTGTTCCTCACCCCGCTGGCCAGCGCCTGTGGCGCCAGCCGGGCCAGGTAATTCTCATCGCCACTGTAACCCACCGTTCCCACGGTGGGGACGGCGACGTGAAGGGCCACAACTGGAAGGATCAGCAACGTCAGGAGAACAGCTGCCGCGCTGCCGCGCCGCCATCCCGGTCGTGATCCCGGCCGCAGAATTGTCGCGGCAGCCACCAGCAGGGCGGCCACGAGGAAGACCACACCCTCGGGCTTCACGGCGAACGCGAGACCGGCGAACAGGGCCCCCGCGAGCCAGGCCGGAGAGGCCTTTCCCCCGGCGGCGCCGGTGCCGGGAACCAGGCAGAGAGCCAGTGCCGCGGCCAGAGCCGCCAGCGGCAGATCCGCGAACCCTGTATGGATCGGCCCTCCCTGGATGCGTGTGGCCAGGTGCAACGGTGGCAGCGCGGCCAGCAGGGCCGTCAGGAGCGCGGCCGGACCGGAGCCCAGTCGCTGGCGCAGGGCACCGTGCACGGTCAGCACCAGGCCGAGGAAGAAGACGGGGAAGAGGCCCTTGACTGCGCGCTCCTGGGAAAAACCGCCGGCCAGCCGCGCCAGTTGCGCCTCCAGGGCCGGGAGGGCAAGAGGATAGCGGCGGTGCAGGTGGGGGCGATCCAGATCCTGAAACGATGGCCCGTTGATCCCGCCCTCGTGGAGAAGAATTTTCGCCTTGTAGGCCCACTGGAAGCGCTCGTCCCAGTGATGCATGGGTTCGCCCATGGCCCTCATCATGCCGGCGGCAAAGAGAATGGCGATGAGTCCGGCGACCAGGTACGGGACGAGTCGAGAGGCCCCGGTCTGGCCCCTGGAGGGACGGCTCTCGCCACGCCTGAACCAGCGGCGGGCCGGCCACAGGGCCGCCAGACCTCCCAGGGTCATGGACAGGGTCAACCACCAGGAGGCGGTGGCGCCGGCGAAAGCGGCCATGAATCCGACCGTTCCCATTCCGCCGAGGCCGGACAGGAGAGCGAGGCCGGTGCGCCCTGTCCCGTGGACCGTGAGGAGAAGCCCGGGGGCGATGAGGAGCAGGATCCACCCGCCCCAACCGAGTGCGGCGGCCGCGGTCAGGAGGAGAGCCATGACGCCGCGGCCAGATGGCCTTTCCGGGGGCAGGACGGGCGAATGGTTCACATCCTCAGGCACGGGTTTCAACTCAGGCCAGGTCAGAAGGTGTCCATCCCGGAGCAGGAAGCCGGCCTCAGGAAGGGGCGGGCCGCCGGCGCGGTCCCGCAGGGCACGTGAGGAGATCACATGCACGGCCCGGGGATAGAGGTAGTACGCCGTCAGCCAGTCGGGGTCGGCCAGTTCATCGGCGACCATCAGAATCGATGCACTCTCGGGAGTTGCCGCCAGGACTCCGGGGAGCCATGGAGAAGTGGGGCCGGCCACCTGTCGCAGTTGCTGCTGCGGCGCAGCGGCAAGGCGGGCGAAGGCCCAGCGGCCATAAGCCTGCAGGTCATGAACGAGAGCACCTGCAGCCAGGATCATGATCACCAGCAGCAGCATGCGCCGTGCATGGAGGGCAAGCTGTTGGCGCTGGAACAGTGTCATGGCTGTTGACCTGCCCGGTGCAGGCCTGCCACGGCGGGGGCGTACCCGGGCTGGAGGCGCAGGGCCTGTCCATAGGCGGTCGCCGCGTCACCTCGGAGTCCCTGCGCGAGAAGGACATCGCCCAGAGCGGTGGCGCTGTCCAGGCGATCAGGATCGATGTTCAAGGCGCGACGGAACATGGTTGCCGCCCTGTCCATCTCGCCCACCCGGCGGTAAAGAACGCCCAGGACATGGTGGGGGCGGGAACGTCCCGGCTCCAGGCTGATGACGGTGGTGAAGGCGGCAATGGCGCGGCGGTCCTCACCCAGTCGAGCCAGGGCCTTGCCCATCTCAGCGTAGGGCTGGGGGCGGGCCGGGGCCTCCCTGGTCGCCTGCTCGAACTGGGCCAGCGCCTGTCTGAGCATGGGCTCTGCGTCCTGGCTTTCGTCGGCATAGCGGGCGAACGCCAATCCCAGGTTGTAATGGCCCTCCACCGCCGATTCAGCCCGGCGGGGGAGGCCCGCCACCGCTGCCAGGCGATAGGCCCAGCTCTCGGGGTGGGCGTGCACGGGCAGGTGGACGCCTGCCGTGAAGGTCATCAGGATCAGCAGCCGGAGCAGGAGGGCGCGCCGCAGGCCGGGCCGGCGGAGGTGCCGCGCCAGGTCCGCCAGAGCGTACCCCGCAAGGGGGTAAAGGGCCGGCATCATGGCCAGGCGATAGCGGGAGAAGACGAAGAAGAGAACGACGCTGCCTGCATAGACCGCCACGAACAGCAGCAGCCCTCGTGGCCAGCCGCCGCGTCCCGACAGAAGGATGGCGCCCAGGAGCGCCAGGGGTACCACCAGTCCGTAGCCGGGTAAGGGCAGGCGCAGCACCGGGGCGTCGCTCCTGTACATGCCGTAGTCCAGGTTGTCGGGAACTTCAAACGCGTTCCAGTAGGTTGTGAACTTCTTCCAGGTCAGGCTCAACCAGTCGCCCGGATGAGTCTGCATCCAGGTCCATGACTGCGTGTACCAGTAGCGTGAGATCTCTGTGGGGCGCATGGAGCGACCGGTGCGTCTCCGGGCCTCGGCGGTGAATCCTTTTTCTTCGAACTTGGGGTTGGCGCCCACGAACGGCAGGGTGGCATAACGGCCGGTGGTGTTGACAGGGTTGTTGCCCAGGTAGAAGTTCTGCCCGCCCTGAGCGGTTGTCATGACCCACTCGCCGCCGACCACCCGGTTGCGCAGGGCGGTGGGAAACAGGATCAGACTTGCCCCCAGGGCCAAGGCGAGGGCGTCGGCAAGGTTCAGCCTGCGCGCAATAGAGAGGTGGCGTCCCGGTGGTGGTGATTCGCTTTTCATGAAGGGGATCGCAAGGCGCCAGATGATGAGCACCGGCAGGACCAGCAGAAGGTTGCCGCGGACCAGGCAGCCCAGTCCCAATGTGATGCCGGTGCACAGCCACCCGAGACGGCGCCAGCCGGGGACGGTGAGAGCACAGGCCATGCACCAGAGGGCCAGAGCCACCAGCGCCGCACCCAGCCAGGTCTTGAGGATCAGGCCCTCGAAGTAGATGGCGGGCAGGTACGCGGCTGCCAGCAGGCCGGCGGCGGGAGCGGCGGCCCTGCCCAGTCCCCGTCGAGTGGCGTCGTAGACCAGGAGGGGGACCAGGGCACCGAGAGCGAGTTGCACGAGGGTGACCGTGACCCTGTGATCGCCCACGAGGGTGTAGAGGAGACCCAGGAAGTAGGGATAGAGCGGGTCCTGGTAGAAGACTCTCTGACCCAGCCAATCACCGGCGGCGATGCGCAGGGCCCACTCATGGTAGGCGAGCGGGTCGAGCCCCAGGTAGAGGAAGAGAGGGGATCTGCGGATGGTGGAAAGGTGGACCAGACGCAGACCGAGACCGCCGAGAAAGAGCCCCAGAAGCCAGCGTCGATCCTGCCTGGTCATGCCGGTCGCCCCTTCCTGCAGCAAGGCGCCGCCAGTGGGCACGGCCGACCGGGAAGAGGCGGAAGCACGGTCCTCTGGGGCCTTTGCCCGCTTCGCCACGCCGGCAGTCTAGCACCAGAGGGCAGGTTGTCTGATAAGGTTGCCCGGTGCCACGAGGAAGATCACGGCTCAGGCGCATACTCTTCGCCGCTACCGCGGTCCTTCTCGGTCTGGTGGCCGTGGAGGGTGGCTTGCGCCTTGCCGGATATGGACCCCTGCCGACCCGTCCGGCCACCGGCAACAGCGAGATCCTCTACCAGTACACCAAGTTCCGTCCTTCAACCACCTTGACCTGGGAACTCACACCGGGCTGGAGCGGCATGGAGGGCGGCGCCCTGGTGATCATCAATGAAGATGGACTGCGGGAGAGGGATCTGCCACGAGAGAAACCGGCCGGCACGAGGCGCATCCTCTGCCTCGGTGATTCCGTCACCTTCGGCCACTGGGTCACGGCGGAACAGGCCTTCCCGCGGCAACTGGAGCACGCCCTCTCCGGTCGGGTCGGCGGCAGGCTGGAGGTCATCAACGCCGGTGTGCCCGGCTATTCTCCCTTTCAGGAACTCCTCTGGATGGAGGAGAAAGGCTGGAGTTACCAGCCCGATCTCATCATTGTCGGCTTCGTTCTCAACGATGTGGTGGAGCGCTACCTGACCATGGCCGCTTATGGCGGTGCCCAGACCATCCTGGGTGTTGACACCACGGTGACCATGAATCCCCTGGCGCGCTTGCTGCGACGCACGGCGTTCCACCGCCTGGTGGCGGGACTCATGCAGGGGCAGGCTCGTCGCCGGGAGGTTTACTCGGTGAGGCAACTCTTTGTTGAGCCGTTGTCGCCGGAGATCGCTGCGGCATGGGATCGGACCGAAGATGAGCTGGCTGAAATTGTTGCCTCGGCCCGTCGCCATGACGTTCCGGTCTGGCTGGCCATCTTCCCCTTCCGCTTCCAGGTCGCTGAAGATCTTCCGCCGCACCCCCAGAAGCGCCTGGCGCGCTGGGCGGCCGGCCAGGGGATCCCCGTGGTCGACCTGCTGCCGGCATCCATCAGGCTGGGAGCGCGGGCCGCCTTTCTGGACCACGATCACCCCACACCGGCCGGGCATGAGGCTGCGGCCCGTGCCCTGGCGGAAGCTCTTCTCGCGGAGCGTCCGCCGGCTCTGTTCACCCCATTGCCACAGGAGGCGAGCCGTGTCCCTTGAAACCTGGCAGGATTTTGATGACCACTGGATTCATCATGGCGACCTGGGCTTCAGTCTGGATGTGAGCCGGATAGCTGGCCTGGCGGAGACCATCACCGCCATGGGGCCTGCCATGAACCTGGCGCTGGCTGCCATGGCGGATCTGGAAGCGGGCGCCTGTGCCAACCCCGATGAAGAGCGGCAGGTCGGGCATTACTGGCTCCGGGATCCGGACCTGGCGCCCGACGAGTCGGCGGCGAACCTGATTCGCGAGACCGTGGCCCGGATCAAGAGTTTCGCCACGGAGGTCCACGCCGGTCGCCTGGCGCCAGCAGGCGGCGGGCGCTTTCGTCATGTTCTGCACATCGGTATCGGCGGGTCGGCTCTGGGGCCTCAGCTCATCTCGCAGGTCCTGGGGCGAGGTGGGGGCGGGTGCCGGCTGCATTTTCTCGACAACACGGACCCGGACGGCTTCCAGCAGGTTCTGGCCGCAATTGGCAGTGAACTGGGGTCGACCCTCACGGTGGTGGTCTCAAAATCAGGTGGCACCCGGGAGACACACAACGGCATGCTGGTGGTCGCTGCCGCCTGCCGGGCGGCCGGCCTTGATTTTGCCCATCACGCCGTGGCCATCACCGGCAAGGGTTCCATCCTGGATCAGCAGGCCAGGGAAGAAGACTGGCGGCTGATCCTGCCGTTGCCGGACTGGGTGGGCGGGCGCACATCTCTGACGGCCGCGGTAGGGATATTGCCACTGGCTCTGGCAGGTGGGGATGTGGACGCCTTTCTGGAGGGAGCCCGCCGCATGGATGCCCACACCCGGCGTGCCGCCGGCTGTGGCAACCCGGCGGTGGCCATGGCCCTGGCCTGGCACGCCATGACCGCAGGCGCTGCCCGTCGGTCTATGGTGGTTCTGCCCTACAAGGATCGCCTGAGCCTTCTGGCGCGCTACCTGCAACAACTGATCATGGAGTCCCTGGGCAAGGAGATGGATATGGCGGGAAACAAGGTGAACCAGGGCCTCACCGTCTATGGCAACAAGGGCACGACGGATCAGCATGCCTATGTGCAGCAGTTGCGGGAAGGCCCCGATGATTTCTTCGTCACCTTCGTGCAGGTGCTGGAGGATGCCGCCATGCCCGTGCCCGAGGTAGCACCGGGGGCCACGCCGGGCGACTTCCTGCTGGGATTTCTTCTGGGCACGCGCCAGGCTTTAGGCGACAAGGGCAGGTCCTCTCTGCTCATCACCCTGCGCCGCCTGAATGAGAGGAGCCTGGGGGCGCTCATCGCGTTGTTCGAGCGCGCGGTCGGGTTGTACGCGTCTCTCGTCAACGTCAATGCCTACAATCAGCCCGGCGTGGAAGCAGGCAAGCAGGCGGCCGGCGGCGTCATGGGCTTGCAGGAAAGCATCCAGAAGGCTCTGGTCCGGCGGGCAGGCATCTGGTTGAGCCCCGGGGAAATTGCGGCGGACGCCGGCGAGGCAGGATCCGTCGAGATGGCATTTCACATCCTCCGCCACCTGGCCGCCAATCCCCGACGGGGCGTGGACGAGGAGGAAGGGGACCGGCCCGCAACCTGGCGTTTTCGCGGGACGACCGAGGAGAGCCGATGAAATCGCTGGTATCACCTGAACTGGAAGACTATGCGGCACGCCACACCACCCCTGAACCGGAGCTTCTGGCCGAACTCTGCGCGGCGACCCAGGCCGGCATGGCTCTGCCCCAGATGCAGGTCGGTCTGGTGGAAGGGAACTTCCTGAAGATGCTGGTGGCTCTGACCTCGGCCCGCACTGTGGTCGAGATCGGGATGTTCACCGGCTATTCGGCTCTCATGATGGCGTCCGCATTACCACCCGACGGCCGCCTCTTCACCTGCGACGTGGATCCCGAAGCCTGTGCCATGGCCCGCTCGTTCTTTGCGCGCAGCCCCCATGGGGAGAAGATTGAAATCCTCATGGGCCCGGCGAGGGAGACCTTGCCCCGGATCCCCGGGCCCGTGGACCTGGTGTTCATCGATGCGGACAAGACCGGCTATCCGCATTACTACGACCTGATGGTGGAGAAGGTGCGGCCCGGTGGTCTTCTGGTCTTTGACAACATGCTCTGGAGCGGGGAAGTCCTGAACCCGGCCGATGAGGAGACGCGCGCCCTGGTGGCCACGGCCCGGCGTGTGCAGGACGACCCGCGAGTCGAGAATGTTCTGTTGACCATCCGGGATGGGATGCTTCTGGCCCGGCGTCTCTGACCCGTCGCTCCGACCTACTGCCACCTGATGAAGCGGCTCACCTCAAGCTCCCGGAAGTAGGTCGACATGCGGTCATGGATCTCGTCACTCCCGGCCTGAAGATCAGGAGCGACCTGTTCGGCAATCTGGGCCACGTTGCGTGTTCCGTCGCAGGCTTTCCAGACCAGGCTCCCGGTTTGGTCCAGACGGACTCTGATGGGACCCCGGTCCACCCGGGCGGCCAGCCAGCGGCCGAAACGGTGGGACCCGTAGCGCGGGACCAGGACGCGCACCCGGCCATCCTCCCCGACGTTCCAGTCTCTGGCCCGCAGCGGCGTCATGGCCAGAAAATTACGCTTCCTTTTCACTCCGGTGGCCGTCCCGGTTATTCGCCGGTAGTGGCCGGCAGCGGCTTGCTCTTCATGGCCCGCAGGGGAGCCCAGATGAGCAGGAAGCCGACCACCAGAAAGATGATCAGTCCGGGCCAGGCACTGGGCGCGCTCACCAGGGTCGGGAGCTCGAACTCGATGATCACCAGCAGCGCCATGAACACGGCCATGAGGGATTCGCCGGCGATGAAGCCGGAGGAGAGGAGCACTCCGACATTCTCGGCCCGGGTTCGTTCAGCCGGCGTGGCCTTCTTGCGGTCCATGAAGAACTCCAGGCCCCAGCGCATGAGCCCGCCCACGAAGATGGCCGAGGTGGAATAGAAGGGGAGGTACATGCCCACGGCGATGAGCATGGGTGACGGCGCGCCGATGAGAATCAGGCCGAAGGCCAGGAACATGCCCACGATGACCAGTCCCCAGGCCATCTCCCCGCCCACGATCCCCTGGGCCAGGAGGGCCATGAGACCCGCCTGGGGAGCCGGCAACTGGGCACTGCCGATGCCGTAGGCCTTGTCCATCCACTGGAGGGGAAAGGTGAGAACCGCGGCGGCGGCGATGACACCGATGATCTCGGAGATTTCCATCCGCCAGGGAGTGCCGCCGAGAAGATGTCCGACCTTGAGGTCCTGCATCATGTCTCCGGCCACGCCGGCGGCGCAGCAGACGACGCCGGCGATGGCCAGCACGGCGGCCACGCCGCCCACTCCGGTGACGCCGATCCAGACCATGAGGAGGGCGGAGATGATCAGCGCAGAGAGGGTCAGGCCCGAGATGGGGTTATTGGAACTGCCGATCAATCCGACCAGGTAGCCGGCCACGGCGGCAAAGAGAAAGCCGAGGACGATCATGACCACTGTCAGCAGGAGGGCCCCCCCGATGGAGTGGGAGAAGTATTTGTACAGGAAGAACATGGGAATGGACAGGAGGCCGATGGCGATGAAGATCTTCTTGAAGCTGAGATCCACCTGGGTGCGGTCGCTGCTCTCGCCGGCATGGCTGTCGAACTGGCGGAAGGCCCCGGTGATGGCGGTGATGAGGGACTTGCGCAGGTTCCAGAGCGTGTAGAAGGCGGCGACGATCATGGTGCCCACGGCCAGGGGGCGGACCTGCTTGGTCCAGACCTCCATGGCCATATCCAGCATGCTGCTGCCGGCCGGGAGGCTCGCCTCCAGGTTGGGATTGAAGAAGAGACCCAGGGGCACCAGGAACAGCCAGCCTATGAGGGCGCCGGCAAAAAGGATTGCCGAGATGCGGGTGCCGATGATGTAGCCCACGCCGAAGAGGATGGGGGATGCCGCCGGCGTCTGGATCAGCATGCCGCCGCCATAGGTCACCTTGGTGCCCAGCATTTCAATGGACGACGGTTTGAACGGAATGAAGCTCTGGGCGTAGTCCTTGAGGGCCACCAGTCCGTTGGGATTTTTCAGAACCTCCCAGACCGCAGCCATGCCCAGTCCGCCGAACAGGTAGGCGGCGCCAGACTGGCCGCCCTGGCCGGCCTTGACGATCTCGGCCGTGGCCACCGATTCGGGAAAAACAAGGTCCGATTCAACCACCAGGGTGCGCCGCAGGATGATGACGAACAGAACCCCCAGGATGCCGCCGATCATCATGATCATGGTGCTGGGCCAGTACTCCAGCTCGCTCCAGGCACCGGTGATGATGAAAGCCGGCAGGGTGAAGATGGCGCCGGCCACCAGCGCTTCACCCACCGAGGCGGTGGTCCGGGCCAGGTTTTCCTCCAGGATGCTTCCGCCCAGCATGCGCATGAGGGCCATGGCCACCACGGCGGCGGGGAAGGTGGCTGCCACGGTGAGCCCGGCCTTCATGCCCACGTAAGCATTGGCCGAACCCAGGACGATGGCCATGCCGACACCCAGAACAACCGCCTTGACGGTCATCTCGGGCAGGTTGGCTGTCGCGGAGACGTACGGTTTGAACGGCTTACTGCTCATCGGCTCCTCCCGGCGCAAGGTCGCGGCATTCTACGGGCCGGTCTGATGTCGTGTCAACCGGGCGGCTTCAGGAGCGGAATCTCTCCCGGATCAGAACCCAGAAGGCTGCGAAGCCATCGGTCCATGAGATCTTCTTGTCCAGATGCCGGGCCCGGTACGCGTGTAGGGGGACTTCAACAATGGTGTGCCCCTTTTTGAGGATCTTGGCGGTGACCTCGGGACAGAACTCGAATCGGCGGCAGGTGAGTTCCAGGCCATCCAGAACATCCCGCCGGAACAGCTTGTACCCGGTCGCCTCATCGGTGAGACGGCTGCCGTAAAGGATGTTGGTGGTCTGTGTGAGAATGCGGTTGGCCAGCCAGTGGCTCCACCACATGTCGCGAGTGGAGCCCAGGAAACGCGAACCGTAAACCACCTGGGCCTCTCCCCGGGCAAGGGGCGCCAGAAGGGCCGGGATCTCGGCCGGGTCGTATTCCAGGTCGGCATCCTGGATGATCACCGCGTCTCCCTCCACATGCTGAAGGGCGGTGAGAATGGCCGAGCCTTTCCCGCGGTTTCGGGCGTGGAAGAGAACCATGAGCCGATGGCCCGCCGGCTCCCCCCTGGCCGCGCGCTCCTCGAGATACTGGCGTGAGCCGTCGGTGGAACCGTCATCCACGACGATCACCTCCTTGTCGCCAGGGAGGGCGGCCAGGCGATCCAGCACCGTCTCGATGGTGGAGCGCTCATTGTAGATGGGCACGATGACCGAGAGTTTCACTGCGACGGGTCTTCCACACGGAAAAGGAGGATGCTTCCCCCCACCACCATGTCCGGCGTGCGCTTGCGAAACCAGGCAAAGATCTCCTGGGGCTCGTTGAGGGTGTGGCCGGCCGGCACCCAGCGTCCATGGTCCATCACCTGGTAGGGCAGACCCACCAGGAGGTTGGCGGAGATGGCGTACAGGCCCGGGCGGAAGGTATAGGGAATGCGACCTTGCCCTGGGATCAGGGCATCGGCGCCGGAGCCGCCGGGCAGGGGAACGGTGTAGTTGACGCCGTAGGCCGCCGGTTCGGCGTGGCCGAAGTAGGCCAGACGGACCTCCGTCTCGCCCCGTCGCTCGAGCTCCTGTGCCAGGGCCGGCAGATCCTGTCCCCAGTCGTTGTTGGAGTTGGAGAGCACCCTCCAGCCGCCCTTCATCCCTCCGGCGAGAAGGTTGGCGTAACCAAGGTAATGAGGATAGACGGAGACCGTTGCCACCGCGGTGAGCAGAATGGCGCCCATCACCAGGGCGGCCGCCACCGGTTCCCGGCGCCGGCAGAGACGGCCCAATCCTGCCAGGCTCAGGAAGAGAAACGGGTAGACGGGCAGGATATAGCGCACGCCGATGTCCAGGCGGTTGAAGAAGCAGGCGGCGATCATGGGGATGGCCACCCCGAGCCCCACGGCCCAGGCCGAGAGTCTGCGCAGGGAATCTTTCGGGGGCAGGCCGACATGGATGGTGTGGTGGTGGCGGCGCCATTCCAGGGCCTGCGCGGCGGCCAGGCCCGCGGTGGCCAGGAGAAGAGCCACGAGGGGAAGCGGCGTCTTCAGGAGCCAGGCCACCGGGTAGTAGTACCACCAGCCCTGACGGGACCAGCGACCGTTGAAGTAGTTGGGGAAGTCGCCTGTCTCCAGATCGACCTGCTGGGCATCAAACCCCCTGACGAAATCCGCCGGCAGGGGCACCGGCAGCCAGGCCAACCATGGCTGCTGCACAAGATTGAGGGCCTGGCTGCGAAAGCGGTAGTCCCCGAGCAGCTTCATGCTGTCGCCGAAGAGGTAGGCCGCATTGACGACCAGGAGAACCGTGACGGTCATGATCATCAAACCGCCCGCCAGGTGCCGGGCCAGAGCTCGGCGCCGGGCCGGTGGCGCCAGCAGCAGGGTCACCAGAGCCAGTCCCACCCCGATGGGTGCCAGGAGCACGGCGGTGAATTTTGTGGCCAGAGCGGCCCCGCAGGCCAGGCCGGCCAGAGCCAGGCGCAAGCGGGTGGGTGCATGGAACCAGGCGACCATGGCCGCCACCGCCAGAAAAAAGAAGAGTGTCTCTGCCATATCCACCGTGGCCAGGCGACTGTGCGCCAGGATGTTGGGATCCAGGGTGAAGAGGGTCAGGGCGATGATGCCGCCGGCGGCTCCATGCAGGCGGCGGCCCCAGATGAAGAGAACGGCGCCGAGAACCACCGTCATCGCCACCACCATGAGGCGGGCGTCGCGGTAGACACGCTGCACGAAGTCCACGCCGTGGTGGCGCACATTGGCGTGAAAGAAACCCGTGGCATAGGTCCACGGATACCACCCGGCCATGCGGTTGCCCGGAGGCGGCTCCGGGAGATCGGGTTGGGAGAGCAGGAGGGGCAGCGTGAAGAGGCTGCGTGCCAGGGGTGGGGTCTTGCCGTAGAGGTCGAAGCGGGCGCTCTTGAGGCCCATGTAGCCGGCTGGAACATGGGCGAATTCATCCACGGTGGGGCTCTTCGATCTCTGGGAGAGGCCTGCGTTGAGAGCGAAGATGACGAGGATCACCCCGGCGATCCACCAGGAGACGGCGGGCGGTGGCGAGGACGGCTGGCTCGGCTGACGCTTGATATCCGTCTCCCGCGGGTTGCCCCGGGCCAGGTCCACCAGGCCAGCGACAGGATCCCGTGCCGGGACAATAACAGGCGTCGCCAGCCCGGGCAACGCCCGAACTTGACACCAGGGAGGGCCTGTGGAAAACTGGCTTCTCCGTTATCTGATTGTGTTTCCGCCGATCCCTATACGCCGTCGAACCTCTCCCGACGCCACGGAATGCCGACATGACTGATCATCACGACACGCCTGACACAGGCGGTCTCTCCTACCGCGACGCGGGCGTCGATATCGACGCCATGAACAGCGCCCTGGGTGAAATCCGCCATCTTGCCGCTGCCACCCGCACTCCCGGTGTCCTTTCCGGGATTGGTGGTTTCGGCGGGCTCTTTCGCACAGAGGGTTATCGCGACCCTGTCCTGGTGGCCAGTGTCGACGGCGTGGGCACGAAGCTGCGCGTGGCCCTGGACGCCGGCATCCACGACACCATCGGCGCCGATCTGGTGAATCACTGTATCGACGATATCCTGGTGCAGGGAGCCACGCCGCTGTTCTTCATGGATTACTTCTCGACCGGGAAGCTGGAACCGGCCATCCTGGTGGATGTGGTCCGCGGCATGAGTCGCGCCTGTTCTGCGGCGGGGTGTGCGTTGCTGGGTGGCGAGACGGCCGAGATGCCCGGCTTCTACCCGCCCGGTGATTACGATGTGGCCGGCTTCATCGTCGGCGTCGTGGAACGGGACCGGCTGCTCACCGGTGAGAGCATCCGGCCCGGAGATCGTCTCCTGGGCCTGGAGTCCAGTGGCCTGCACACAAACGGCTATTCGCTGGCGCGCAAGATCCTGTTCGAGATACGCGGGGTCGGTCTCAAGGACTCGTTGCCCGGGGTCGGTGCCACGGCGGTGGAAGCTCTGCTGGCGACCCATCGCTGCTACCTGCCTCTCCTTCGTGATCTGGTCGCGGCGGGCAGGCTGCAGGGTATGGCGCACATCACCGGCGGGGGCTTCGTGGACAACGTGCCGCGCATTCTGCCCGGCGATTGCGACGCCCGTATCCAGAGGGGAAGCTGGAAGGTCCCCGAACTGTTCAAATTGCTGGCCCGGTGGGGTGATGTGGCCCAGGCCGAGATGGAACGCACCTTCAATATGGGGATTGGCATGATCCTGGTGGTGCGCCCCCATGAGGCCGGCGAAGTGATGGCGGCCTTGCAGCGCCAGGGTGAAGCTGTTCATGAGATCGGCGAGATCGTTGCAGGCCAGGGCCGGGTCGAGATGCTCGGCGAGGCGCCGTGACGAGGGACCCGGTCACCGATGCCGGGCGCTTCGCGGTCCTGATCTCAGGACGGGGGAGCAACATGCTGTCGCTGGTGAATGCCGCGCGTGCCGGACGAATCCCTGCCCTGCCTGCCGTGGTGATAGCCAACGTGGCCGGAGCTCAGGGTCTGCATGCGGCCCGGGATCTGGGAGTCCCCACGGCAGTGGTTGAGCATCAGGCGTCGGCGAATCGCCGGGAGCACGACGGCAAGGTTCTGGAGGTCCTGAGGGAACACGATGCCGACCTGGTCTGCCTGGCCGGATACATGCGCCTGCTGTCGCCGGCCTTCATCGCGGCCTATCCGGGGCGCATTCTCAATATCCACCCGTCCCTGCTGCCTGCGTTCCCCGGTCCTGATGCCCAGCGCCAGGCCCTGGAACATGGGGTGAAGATAAGCGGCTGCACCGTGCATTTCGTGGATGAGCAGCTCGATCACGGGCCCGTCGTGGCCCAGGCTGCCGTCCCGGTGAAGGATGATGACGACGAAGATCTGCTCTCGGCACGCATCCTCGAGGCGGAGCACCGCCTTTACGCGGAGGTGCTCCGCCGCTATTACCTGGGGCACCTGGTGGTGTCGGGACGGCGGGTCCGTATCCAGGAGCCCGCTGACGAATGACTCGGCGCCGTGGGTCTGGCGCTTTCAACGATTCATCGTCTCTTTTGCCGGTTCCACGATCAAGGAGCACCCGCGGGCCGCGCCTGGCGGATCTGCCACCGGCTTCGCGGCCGCGGGAGAAACTGGTGGCAAGGGGTGTGGGCGCCCTCTCCCAGGCCGAACTTCTTGCCCTGCTGCTGGGGGGCGGGACACACCGGGAGCATGTCCTGGCCCTGGCCACGCGGCTGATCCGCCAGCATTCCCTGGACGGGTTGTGCCGCCTTGATCTGCCGGGGTGGGTTGCCATCGATGGGATCGGGACGGCGAGAGCCGGCAGAGTTCTGGCCGGGCTGGAACTGGGCCGCAGGGCGGTGGCCGCGGCCGAGAAGGATCAAGCCAGCATCTCCACCCCGGCCGCCGCATGGCAGCAGGTGCGGGATCTGGGTAGCGAGCGCCGGGAACACCTGGTGGGCCTCTATCTGGATGGGCGCAACCGGCTCCTGGCCCGCGAAACTCTCTCCGTGGGCAGCCTCAATACCACGCGTACCCATCCCAGGGAGATCCTGGAACCTGCCCTGCGCCATCTGGCGCTGGGTTTCATCCTCGCGCACAACCACCCGGGTGGCAGTTGTGAACCCTCCTCTGAAGACCTGGAATTCACCCGGGGGATAGGGCGCGCGGCCATGCTGCTGGACATCGGCTTCTACGATCACCTGGTGGTCACCCGGCGGGGGTTCACCAGCCTGCGGGAACGGGGTCTCATGCCTGCCGGCGGCACATGGTAGATTGATGCGCTGCGGCATGGGAGGCACGGAGGCGCATTGCCATGGGTGCTGGGTCGGAGAAGAAAAAACAATTCCCGCCGGTTGAGGAGCAGCTCGCCTACCTGAAGAAGGGGATTGTCGATCTCTTCACCGAAGAAGAGTTGCGCGATCGGCTTCAGGCCTCGAGGCGCAGCGGGCGGCCTCTCCGGGTCAAGGTGGGTTTCGACCCGTCGGCGCCTGATATCCATCTTGGGCATACGGTTCTTTTGCGCAAGATGAAGCACTTCCAGGATATGGGTCATGAGGTCACCTTTCTCATCGGCGATTTCACCGGCCTCATCGGCGACCCCACCGGCCGCTCCCGGACGCGCCCCCAGTTGACGCGCCAGGAGGTTCTTGCCAACGCGGAGACCTACAAGGAACAGGCCTTCCGCATCCTCTCGCCCACGGAAACGAAGATTCGCTTCAACTCGGAATGGCTGGGCGAGCTCGGCGCGGAAGGGTTCATCCGCCTGGCGGCCAAATACAACGTGGCCCGCATGCTGGAGCGTCGTGATTTTCGCAAGCGCTACGCAGCCGGGGAGTCGATCCGGATGCATGAGTTTCTCTACCCCCTGGTCCAGGCCTACGATTCCGTGGAACTGCGAGTGGATGTGGAACTGGGAGGGACGGACCAGCTGTTCAATCTGAACGTGGGCAGGGACATCATGCCTGACTACAACCTGCCTCCCCAGGTGGTGATGACGACGCCGCTTCTGGAAGGTATCGATGGCAGCGAAAAGATGTCCAAGTCCATGGGGAACACCATCGGCATCAGCGAATCCCCCGGAGAGATCTTCGGCAAGGTGATGTCCATCTCCGATGACCTCATGTGGCGGTACTATCTTCTCTGCACGGACTTCTCGAAGGCGGCCATCGAGAGCATGCAGGAGGAGGTCGGGAAGGGGACGCTGCATCCCCGGGATGCCAAGGTCCGGCTGGCTCGCGAACTGGTCTCGGGTTTTCATGGCGAGACCGCTGCGCGCGAGGCCGAGGAGGAGTTCCAGCGCATTTTTACCCGTGGCGGAGTCCCCGAGGACGTGCCGGAGGCTTGCCTGGTGGAAGGCCCCGTCCTGGAGTCCGGCCAGGGCGGCCATGGCTGGGTGATTCACCTTCCTGTCCTTCTCGCCGCGGAAGGCCTGGCGGCTTCCCGCAGTGCGGCCCGCCGCCTGCTGGCCCAGGGGGCTGTCTCCTTGGACGGCCGGCGCGTGCAGGAAGAGCATCTCGAGATGGAGGCCGGGCGGCTGCGCCAGGGGATCCTGCTCAAGGTGGGCAAGCGCCGCTACCTGCGCATCAGGAAGGCATGACCCCTCTCCCGGCCAGCACCCTGTCGCGTCTGGAGTGCAGCAACTGTGGCCGGGTCCATGAAGCCCTGAAGCTGCAGGGGTTATGCGGCCATTGTGACCGCCCTCTCCTGGCGCGCTACGACCTGGGGAAGGCCGGAGCCACCCTGAAGCTCCATGAGATGGCCGGACGCCGATCCGACATGTGGCGTTATGGCGAAGTCCTGCCGGTGGCCGGCGAGCCGGTGAGTCTGGGGGAGGGCTTCACCCCGCTTCTCCGGGCGCCTCGCCTGGGTGCGAACCTGGGAGTGGATGATCTCCGGGTCAAGGATGAATCTCTCAATCCCACCGGGTCATTCAAGGCCAGGGGACTCAGCGCCGCCATCAGCATGGCCAGGGAGCGGGGTGTGGCGAAGGTGGTCTTGCCCACCGCCGGCAACGCGGGGGTGGCCACGGCGGCCTATGCGGCCGCCGCCAACCTGGAGGCGGAGATCTTCTGCCCGGCCGACACGCCTGTGGCGTTCGTTCAGGCCATGAAATTACTGGGAGCCCGGGTTCATCTGGTGGACGGCCTCATTGATCGATGTGGCGCGGCAGCGCGCGAGGCCGCGGCCGCAGGGGACGCGTTCGACCTCTCCACCCTGAAGGAGCCCTACCGCCTGGAAGGCAAGAAGACCATGGGCTACGAACTGGTGGAGCAGATGGGCGGCTGCCTCCCCGATGTCATCTTCTATCCCACCGGCGGCGGCACCGGGCTCATAGGCATGTGGAAGGCCTTCCAGGAGATGGAGGAGATGGGCTGGATCGGGAGCGCGAGGCCGCGCATGGTCAGCGTACAGGCTGCCGGGTGCGCTCCCATGGTGCGCGCCTTCGCAGCCGGTGCGACCCGTGCTGTGCCGTGGGAGAACGCCAGCACCCTGGCCGCGGGCTTGCGGGTTCCCGGGGCGGTGGGGGATATGCTGATCCTGTCCTGCCTGCGGGACTCGGGAGGCACGGCCGTGGCGGTGACCGACGAGGAGATGCTGGCTGGCGTCCGGCTTCTGGGCCGCCTCGCCGGGATCCTGGCCGCGCCGGAAGGGGGGGCCACGGTGGCCGCGGCCCGTCGCCTGCGCGAGGAAGGTTACCTGGCCGCCAGCGACACGGTGGTTCTGTTCAATACAGGCACAGCCCTGTCCTACATGGATGTCCTGGCCGGGGTGCCACATTGACGGCCCCCGCACGCCGGACCTAGACTCCTTCTCCCATGACGGATCGAATCATCGTGAGTGGCATCCGGTTCCACGCCCGTCACGGCGCCACGCGCCTCGAGCGGGAAATCGGTGTGCGCTATTTCGTCAGCGTGGAGATGGAGAAGGATCTCCACACTTCCATGGCCAGCGATTCTCTCGAGGATACCGTCGATTACGCCAAGGTTCACCAGGTTGTCCTGGAGGTGGCCAGAAGCGAGCCTTTCTATCTCCTGGAGACACTGGCCGGCGAAGTGGCCGGCCGTCTGCTGGCGAATTTCCCGATCCTCGCGGTCCACGTCGAGATTCGCAAGGAAACGCCCGTCCTGGATGGGATTGTGGACTGGGTGGGAGTGAAGATCGAGCGCCGGCAGGGCGACAAGATACCACTGCGAGGTGACCCTTCCTGATGGTTCGAGGCCGGGCCACCGGTTGGCTGCAGGCGGCGGGTGTTCTTCTCCTCGCGGTCAGCCAGAGCATGGCGGGGTTCCCGCCACCAGCGGTGGCGGCGCCTGCCATGCGCATCGGCCTGGGCAGCGGCGAGGATCGACTGGTGGTGCTGGAAGCGGCCGGCGGACTGCGCCTGGTGGATGCCGCCACCGGGAATGCGCCCTGGAAAGATCTCTTTCAGGGTCCCACACGGGTGGTTCTGCTGGGGGCCGGGGAGGTCCGCACGATCTTCCGGGTGCAGGTCGGGACCTTCACCAGCGAAGAGGTGGCAGAAACCCTGGCGGCCCGGCTGGGGCGTGAATTGCATGAGCAGACCGATGTCCACCATGACAGCCAGAGACGTCTTTACCGCGTGCGCGTGGGGACTCTGGACCAGCGCACCGCGGCGGCGGCACTGGCATCCCGCCTGGTGGCCATGGGCTATGCCGATGCCTGGGTGGCCCGTGAAACCGTGGGCTACAGCGACGATGGCCGGCTGCGGATCGTGGATCAGAACTACCTGGAGCAGACCCTGGAATTGCGCCGGCTGGTGGCCTTCCCTGCCGGCCGTGGTCTGGTGAAGGTGAACCAGCGCCACTACCGTGGCATCATCGAGATTTTCATAGATGACGGCGGTCGCCTGCGGGTCGTGAACGTCGTGAACCTTGAAGACTACCTGAAGGGCGTGGTTCCTGACGAGATGGGGCCCGGTGTCTACCCCGAACCGGAGGCCCTCATGGCCCAGGCTGTGGCGGCGCGGACCTATGCCGTTCGCAACCGCGGCCAGTATGCCGACAACGGCTTCGATATCTGCGACTCACCCCGCTGCCAGGTCTATGGGGGGGCCGACAGCGAACACTCAATGAGCGATCAAGCCGTGGCCGGCACCCGGGGAATGGTGGTCACCTCGGAGGGGGAACTGGCCAATACCCTGTTCACCTCCACGTGCGGCGGCCACACCGAAGATGTAGAGAATGTCTTCCCCGAGGATTCCGAGCCATATCTGAAAGGTGTGGTCTGCACGCCCGAGCGGGATGAGCGGCGCCAGGTTGTGAGCTATCTGGATGGGCGCCATGATCTGGCGTACCTGAGTCGGGCCCCGGATCTGGCCCGGGGTATCGCCCGCCTGGTAGTGCAGGGCGTTGTGGAATCCGCGTTCATCACCGCGGAGGGCATGGACCAGGCGTTGGGGGCGGAGCGCTGGCAGGACTGGCTGCAGCGGCTGGCGCCCCACCTGGGCCGGGAGCCGCTGCCCCGGAAGGACCTCTCAGGAGGGGTACGCCGGGGCCGTATGGCCAGGGACCTGGTGGATCTCATGGGCTGGCAGGAGCGCCTGGAACGCCTCTTCCAGATGGCCGACGCCGCGGTGGTGCTGGGTCTGGCACCCGGAGATCCTCTGCCGCGCAAGGTCAGAGAGGGCGGTGGCCCCCAGCTGGCCCTGCTCACCAGAGACAGTCTGATCCCCTTCACCATGGTCGTGGGACCTGCGGTCTGGAGTGATGAGGTGCGCGCAGTGGAGGCCCTCACCGTCCTGGCCCGGCTCGCCGAGAGGTATGTCGATGAACCGGTCACGCGGCTGCGCGTGGCCACCACCTCCGGCGGGAAGCTGGAGAGCGAAGAAGGCGAGAGCCTGGAACTGGCCGAGGATCTTTTTCTGTTCGGGGCCACCGAGAGAGGCCCCGTGCCGGTGGGGCGTTTGGCTCTCACGCGTCATGAGCCGGTTCTGGTCCACCTGAATTCTGCGGGCCGGATCGATTACCTGGAGGCCACGCGGCCGTTTCGCAGTCTCAGTGATGATCGTTTTTCCACCCGCCATCACTGGGAGACGAGCATCTCGCGCAAGGACCTGTCCAGGAAACTCGGCCGCGGTCTGGATTTCGGAGACCTTCTCGATCTGGAAGTGGTCCGCCGGGGCGTCTCGGGGAGGGTGGCGGAGATGAAGGTCATGGGCAGCAAAGGGACCGCCACCCTGAGAGGGTTTGATATCCGGGTCGCTCTCGGTCTCATGGAGACCCTCTTCACGGTGGATCGCCAGCATGGCCCGGATGGCAGGGTGCGCACCTTCACCTTCGCCGGGAAGGGCTGGGGACACGGTGTGGGACTCTGCCAGGTGGGAGCTTTCGGCATGGCCGTCCGGGGGTTGAATCACCGGGAGATCCTGCACCACTATTACACCGGAGTGGATCTGGTACTGCTGGCGGAACACCCGGAACTCCTGGCAGCCAAGGCCGAGCCGTGACACCGGCGTCGCCGGCCGCCGGCCGCAGCAGGGCCGGATCGCCTGCGCCACTGGTTGTGATTCTCGGCCCCACAGGTGCGGGGAAGAGTGCCCTGGCGCTGGACCTGGCGCTGGCACTGAAGGGTGGTCTCATCAGTGCCGATGCCATGCAGGTCTACCGGGGGTTCGATCTGGGAACGGCCAAACCCGATGCTGCGACGCGGGCGCGAGTTCGACATGAACTGGTGGATATGGCGGATCCCAGGCATGACTTTTCCGCTGGTGATTTTGTGCGCGCCGCTGACCGCGCCGTGTCCCGGCTGCGGGAGGAAGGCCTGCGACCCATCATGGTGGGCGGAACCGGTTTCTATATCCGGGCTTTTCTCAGGGGGCTGTTCCCTGGCCCGCGGCGGTCCGAATCCCTGCGTGAGCGCCTGCGGGCGCGAGCCGGCAGCCATGGGCCTGCCTACCTGCTGCGCATGCTGGCTCGCCTGGATCCGGACAGCGCGGATCGCCTGGGGGCGGGCGATACCCAGCGGGTAATCCGGGCCCTGGAGGTGGTTCTTCTCTCCGGTGAGACCCTCTCACGACAGCTGGCCAGGGATGGTGGCGGGATCTGGGAGCGGCCGGAACGGTATGATGCGGTGAAGATCGGGGTGCACGTGGAGAAGGCACGCTTGGTGGCCCGTCTTGAGGTCCGGGCGCAGGTTTTTTTTGACGCCGGTCTTGTGGAGGAAGTGCGCAGATTGCTGGCTGCCGGGATCCCGCCAACGGCCAATGCTTTCAAGGGGATCGGTTATCGGGAGAGTCTGGCGGTGGTCCGCGGGGAGTACAGCGAGGCAGAGGCAAGGCGGCGTACCGTGATAGCTACGCGCCAGTACGCCAAGAGGCAGATGACGTGGTTCAGACGGGAATCGAACCTGCACTGGCTGGCCGGCGATGAGCCGGGCGAGAACATGACGAGGGCGGCACTGGCTATCATCAGTCAGGCCGGATGAGGCGACGGAGGGGTCATGGACGAGGGAGCATCACCGAACATCCAGAATGAGTTCTTCAATCAGGCCCGGCGGGAAAAACGCCGGCTGGCTGTCTTTCTCAATACCGGGAGGCGTCTCACGGGCCGCATCCGTTCATTCGACAAGTTCACGATCCTGCTGGAGACGGCCCAGGGCGAGCAGATCGTCTTCAAGCATGCCATTTCCACCGTCGGGCCGGTGGTGGTGCCGGCGCGTCCCCGCCCTCGGGAAGCCTTCAACAACCGCATGGAGTTTGCCAGGGGGCGCAAGGGAGAGTCGTCGGCCCCCGCGGTCAAGCCGGCTCCAGGCACCCCGGACGAGGAACCCGGCGGATCCGAGGAGAGCGGTGAAGGATCCGCGCCAACATCCTGACCCCCCCTGTCTCAAGGGATATAATTGCTCGACACGACCTCAGTGTTGAAAGGAATCACGTGAAACGCATTCTGTCTGTCATCTTCCTGGCGGCTCTGATCCTCCCGGCCTGCCACTCTCCGGCCATGGCCCAGGAAGCACCGGATTTGGCCGGATTGGAGGTCTATACCGAGCGGGTGAAGACCGGCTTTGTCAACTGGGGTGCGGGATACGCCGAGGTCGTCGTCGAGGCGCCCTACCAGACGGAGCGGTTCGGTGCCAGCCATGCCAAGATTCGCGCCATCGAAGCGGCCAAGAAACAGGCCCAGCAGTCCCTCTACCGTCTCCTGCGCGGCATCAACCTGACCGGGGAGAAGCGCCTCGCCGGGGACACCGGACTGGAAGAAATCCTCCGCAAGCTGGCAGGCAAGCAGTCCTCTCTGGAGAATCAGAGGACGGTCGATGTCACCATGACGGCCACTTATCGCATGCCCATTTATGGCCGTAAGGCCTTGAGCGGCTCGATTCAGAGAGCCGCGTTCGCTGACTCACCCAAGGGTACGCTGGCAGGAACATCGGGTGGTTCTTTCACCAGCGTGGTGTTCGATGCAGCCGGCACAACTCTGCAGGCAGCCTTCTTCCCGCGTATCCTTGCCGAGGACGGAACTCTTCTGTTCGGCCCTGCGGATCTGGACGCCAAGGTTTCGGCGCCGGCTCGTTATGTGGTGCGAGGCGATGGCAGCCGGAAGAAGCTGCGCCTCCCCAAGAGCGTGGCCAGGAACCTGGGAGACAACCCCCTCATCCTGAAGGTGAAAAAGGTGGGTGGTGAGTTCTTCTCCGACGTGGTCTTGCGACCGGACCAGGTCGAGACGTTGCGCCAGGCCCAGCCCGGCGACCTGCTCTCCATGGGGAAGTTCTTCATCATCCAGACCCGATCCATCGACGTCAGTGAATCCTGAGGCCAGCCCTGGCCATCGCCGACGGAGGTATCTGTTGGGACTGACCCTGCCCAATCAGTTGACCCTGTTCCGCATGATTCTCGTCCCGTTCTTCGTGGTGGCGACTCTCTACGGTCATATGGGGTGGGCCTTGGGAATCTTCATCCTGGCCGGTGTGACCGATGGCCTGGACGGACTGGTGGCCCGCATGACCGGCCAGCGCTCCGCCCTCGGGGCTTTCCTGGACCCGGCCGCCGATAAACTTCTGATGACGGCGGCCTTCGTGGTTCTCTCGCTGCCAGCCATGCAGTCCCTGCCGCAGTTCTACCTGCAGAACCGGCTGCCTGTCTGGCTCACCGTCATGGTCATCAGCCGGGATTTTCTCATCGTGCTGGTGGCTGTTCTCTTCAACATGGCCCTGGGTCTGAAGCGGTTCCCGCCGACCCTTCCGGGAAAGATCACGACGGGAGTGCAGATCACCACGATTTCCGTCTTCCTCCTCATCAATGCTCTTCAGGTGCAATGGGTCTGGGTGGCCAATGTGTGTGTCGCCGCCTGTCTCCTGGCCACGGTGGGGTCCGGACTGCACTACGCCACCTATGCCGTGCGCAAGCTGGCTGGTGATGGTGAGCCGGACTCCTGAAGCGGGTTCCGGAGGCCTCATCTCTCCGGAGCATCGGTTTGCCCTGGACGACCTGGGGTTCCCGCAGGTCAGGGAGCTACTGGCAGCGCGGGCGGCGACGCCCATGGGCAGGGAACGGGCGGCGCGGCTGACGCCCAGCCCGGAGCAGGAGGAGGTCCGGGAGCGCCTGGAGTTGCTCCGGGAAGGCTTGGCCCTGGCGGAAGTGTCCGGCCGTCTGCGCTTCCCCTCCCTCCAGGATCCCTCAGGCGACCTGCGAAGGCTGTCAGCCAGCGGCGTGGTCCTTCCAGGCGAGAGTCTGCGCAACCTGGCCAGCCTGGCCGCCACCGTGGCCGAACTGCGCGGCCAGGTCCGGCCCCATGGCGATCTGGCACCACGCGTACTCCGGTCCCTGGAGTCGGTGGGCGATCTGGCGCCCTTGATCCGGGCCTGTCGCGGTGTCTTTGCCGCCGACGGAGGACTGGAGGATGGCGCCAGCCCACGCCTGCGTTCGCTCCGCGCCCGGCATGCGTCCGCCGCCGAACACCTGCGCCGCCGCATGGCCGCCTACCTGGAGGGGCCGGAGGCGGAGCGTTATCTGCGTGACGAGTATGTGACCCAGCGCGGCAGCCGCTTCGTCATCCCGGTTCGTGCCGATCACCGGAAGTCCATGGACGGCATCGTGCATGGCACCTCATCTTCCGGAGCCACTCTTTATATCGAACCTCTGGCCATGGTGGAACTCAACAATGACCTCGTGCGCCTGCAGGAAGCGGAGGCGGCCGAGGTGGTCAGGATCCTGACGGAACTGAGTGATCTGGCCCGCCGCCTGCGACCGGAGCTGCTGACGGCAACGACGGTTGTGGGGCGCCTGGACCTGCTGGCCGCGGCGGTTTGCCTCGGCGGCGATTTCGACGCACGCCCGGCGCAGCTTGCGGTGGACGGGGCTCTTGAGCTGGGAGATGTCCGTCACATGATTCTCATGGATCGTCTCGCCCGGAGCGGCGGCAAAGCGGTCCCCATTTCTCTTCTCCTGGCGGACGGCTGCCGTGTTCTGGTGATCTCCGGACCCAACACCGGGGGCAAGACAGTCGCTCTCAAGACCGTCGGCCTGGCCGCCCTCATGACCCAGGCCGGGCTCCCCATCCCGGCCCGCCACGCGGTCATGCCGGTCTTTCGCCAGGTCCTGGCCGATATCGGGGATCATCAATCGATCCAGGAGAACCTCTCGACCTTCTCATCCCACATCAGAAGCCTGGTGCGCATGACCGGCGAGGTCGAGAACCCTGCTCTTGTCCTGGTGGATGAGCTCGGCACCGGCACGGACCCTGAGGAGGGCACGGCCCTTGGAGTTGCGGTGGTGGAACATTTCCGCGCCCAGGGTGGTTTCGTCCTGGTCACCACCCATCACAATGGCCTCAAGGCCTACGCCGAGACCACGAGCGGGGTGGCCAATGCCTCGGTGGAGTTCGATGAGGAGAATCTCCGCCCCACTTACAGGTTGCTGACGGGAGTGGCGGGGCGCTCCGGCGGACTGGATATCGCTGCTCGCCTGGGCTTGCCCGAAGCCATCGTCCGGCATGCCCGCACTCTGGTGTCCGAGACGGGGCGGATGACCCAGCGTTACGTGGCGCGTCTCGCGGAACTCACCGCCGCGGCGGAGGCGGCGCTCCGCGCCGCCAGGGATCGGGAGGAAGATGCGGCTCGTCATGCCCGGGAGTCCGCTCTGCTGCACCGCCGCGCCCAGGACGCACAGGTTGTGGCGGTGGATGCGGCTGTGGATGCCGCCCGGCGCCGCCTGGAAAAAGCGGGGCGCGCGGCCCTGGATCAGATCGAAAAAGAGTTCGGCCGGGAACGGCGGCGCCGCGCCGAAGCCAAGGCCCGGGCGGAGTTCTCCCGCCTGGCCCGCCGGGAAGTCATGGATGCGCGGCGGGACCTGGACACGGTCGGCGACCATGGGGACTCCGAGCCGGTGAAGGTGGGCGATCGTGTCGCTCTGGTCGGCCTGGGCCGCGAGGGGATCGTGGAAAGAGTTCACGACGATGGCCGCTTGACTCTGGCCGTGGGTCATGCCCACCTGGTGACACGTCGCGAAGAAGTTCGGCGCCTGGCCAAAGATGCCGACCGGCAGGCCAGGCCGGCGGTGAGCGTCCAGGCCGGAGGCGCCGAGGACCTGCCGGAGGAACTCCACCTGCGTGGCTGGCGGGTGGAGGAAGCTCTGCAGGAGCTGGATCGCTATCTGGACCGGGCACTTCTGGCCGGGCACCTGCAGGTCCGCATCGTCCATGGTCACGGCAGCGGGCGTCTGAAGAGCGCGGTTCGGGAGCACCTGGGTGGTCATCCCGCGGTGGGGGCATCCCGCCCCTGCGGCCCCGGCGATGGCGGCGATGGCGCCACACTGGTGACTCTGGCGACGGACTGAGAGTCCAGGCAGCCCACTCTTTCGGGCAAGGGTCGGCGCCCGCCACCGCAAGGGTGGTATTCTGCAGTCTGTGGCGTGTCTCCGTTTTCATGGGCCGGCTTTCCGCCGTGGTGTTGTCCGGACCCTCATCATTCTCCTTGCCTTGCTGGCGCCTGCATGGCTGAAGGGCCAGGGA